>Ga0099822_1002166_pt1 | contig 24178 bp, 24 predicted proteins | sample CowpeawhiteBW_FD_76839 | JGI IMG/M metagenome (GOLD analysis project Ga0099822, IMG submission 76839) | Root nodule microbial communities of legume samples collected from California USA - Cow pea white BW | ecosystem: Host-associated > Plants > Roots > Nodule | place: USA: California | collected... | reverse complement strand
TCACCTTGGAGAAGAAGCTGTCCGGATCGATGCCCATCTGGTTCAGCTTGAAGCGCGGCATGTTGTTGCCGGACGTCGAATTGGGATCGACCAGGCCAAGATTCTTGCCCTTGAGATCCTCGACCTTCTGATACGGGCTCTTGGCGAGCACGTAGAACACCGAGTAATACCCCTTGGAGCCGTCGGCATTGACGTCGATCACGAACGCATCGGTCTTGACGCCAGTGAGAAGAGCACGCGAGAACGACGCCGGACCGTAATAGCCGATCTGGATGTTGCCGGCGCGCTGGCCCTCGATCACTGCTGCGTAGTCGTTGGCGACGCGCAAGTTCACCTTGATGCCGAGTTCCTTCGACAGGTAGCTGATGAACGGCCCGAAGCGCTCGGTGACACCGGAGCCGTTCTCGGCCGGAATCACGGCAAAGGTGATCTCCGGATACTTCGACTTCCAGTCCGAGGCCGAAGCCGAGCCGGCCAACGCCAGCGAGGCAGCGCCGGCCAATACGGTGCGACGAGTGATCATGATAAACCCCTTGTTGTGGTTACGCGTGTTTGGCCGGGCGAAATGCCCGTCCATCCTGATCGGGAATTGTGCGCCGCTCAGGCCGCCGCTGCGGTGCCGAGCGCCGGAACATTTGCGCCCTCGGGCGCGGGCAACGGCGCCCCGCCGATGACGTCATTGGCCTCGAGGTCGTAGAGCTCGCGGGCGATGTGGTCGGTCAGCGTCGATGGTTGACCGTCGAACACCACGCGCCCCGCCGCCATGCCGATCAGACGGTCGCAATAGGTCCGCGCCAGGTCGAGCGAATGCAGGTTGCAGAGCACGGTGATGCCGAAATGCTTGTTGATGCGCAGCAGCGCATCCATCACGATCTTGGTGTTGCGCGGATCGAGCGACGCGATCGGCTCGTCGGCGAGGATGATGTCGGGCTCCTGCACCAGCGCTCGTGCGATCGCGACGCGCTGCTGCTGGCCGCCGGAGAGCTGGTCGGCGCGCTGTGCGGCGAGCTGCGCGATGTCGAACTGTTCGAGCGCGGACATCGCAAGCGCCCGGTCCTGCTCCGGCCACATCTGCACCAGCGAGCGCCACGAAGGGATTACGGCAAGCCGTCCCATCAGCACGTTGGTCAGAACGTCGAGCCGGCCGACCAGATTGAATTGCTGAAAGATCATCGCCGAACGCGCGCGCCACTGCCGCAGCGCCTTGCCGCGCAGCGCGGTGACGTCGGTGCCTTCGAACAGGATGCGGCCGGAAGTCGGATCAGCGAGGCGGTTGATCATCCGCAGCAGCGTCGACTTGCCGGCACCGGAGCGGCCGATCACGCCGACGAAACTGCCGGGCGCGATCGAGAATGACGCGTTATCGACTGCGGCTTTTGTGCCGAACCGGCACGTCAGACCTTCCACCACCAGCATGCAATGCTCCACCCGCGTCTCGATGGGGCCATCGCTATCCCCGCTGTTTTACAGTTATGTGACGACACGGCTGCGGTGCGGCGATCGTCCACACCACCTCGCTTGCCGTCATCGCAACGTCATGATCTTGTCATCAAGCACCTTGAAGACGAGCGCATCTCCCCGGAAGCCATGATTTGCGGAGGCCCTGATGGCCGGAAAGAAACTCTCCATCGCACCGACGATCGATCCCACCGCGTCGGTGCGCGAGAGCAAGCTCGGCACCTATACGGAAGTCGGCGCGCGCACGATCCTGCTCGAAGTCAGCATGGACGATTACTCATACATCGTGAATGACAGCCAGATCACCTACACGACGATCGGAAAGTTCTGCTCGATCGCAGCAATGACCCGGATCAATCCAGGGAATCATCCGATGCACCGTGCCACGCAGGCGCATTTCACTTACCGCGCCAGCGCCTACTTTCCCGGAGAGGGCGACGACACCGACTTCTTCAACTGGCGACGTGCGCATCACGTGCATATCGGCCATGACGTCTGGATCGGTCACGGTGCGCTCATATTACCGGGCCGGAACATCGGCACCGGCGCCGTCGTCGCCGCGGGGGCCATCGTCACCAAAGACGTGCCTGCCTATACGATCGTTGCCGGCAATCCGGCGCGTCAAATCAAGCCGCGCTTTGCCGCGCCCATCGCAGATCGCCTCGCCGCGCTGGCGTGGTGGGACTGGGAGCATGAGATGCATCGCCGTGCCCGGCCCGATTTCCGCAAGCGTTCGGTGGAAGAGTTCCTCGACAAGTATGAAGCTGAGGGTGCTTCCGAATCACAAGACAAGCAGCGGAGTGCCGCCTCGTGACCGACATTTTCATCGAAGGCGGCCGCGCGCTGATCGACGGATCGCTCGTCGAGACATCGCTTCGGACAACGGGACGCGACATCGCTGCCCTCGACGCCGAGCAGGGCCGCGCGGCGCTCCACCTTGATGCCAACGGCTTGTTGGTGCTGCCTGGCATCGTCGACCTGCACGGCGATGCCTTCGAGCGGCAGATGATGCCGCGTCCCGGCGTCGACTTCCCAACCGACATTGCGCTCATCGACAGCGACCGGCAGGCGATCGCCAACGGCATCACCACCGTGTTCCACGGCACGACCTGGTCATGGGAGCCTGGCCTGCGCAGCGCCGACAATGCGCGGAAACTGCTCGATACAATCGAGGCATTGCGGCCGCAGCTTGCCGCCGATACGCGCTTTCATCTGCGCCACGAGACCCACAATCTCGACGCCGAGGCCGAGATCACGCAATGGCTCGCCGAAGGCCGCATCGATCTGTTCGCCTTCAACGATCACAGCAACGTCAAGCCGAAGAAGCGCAACCAGCTCGCCGAGCGTGCCGGGCTGTCGGTCGAGGCGATCAACGAGATGCTCGACCAAGTCGTCGCCCGCCGCCCCGACGTGCCAGCCTCGATCGCGCGTCTGGCCGCAGCGGCGCGTGCCGCCGGCATCCGCATGCTCTCGCATGACGACAACAGCCCCGTCATGCGCCAGGAGTATCGCGCACTCGGCGCTGCGATCGCCGAATTCCCGATCAACGAGGAGACCGCGCGCGACGCGGCCGCCGCCGGCGACTTCATCGTGTGCGGCGCCCCCAACGTGGTGCGTGGCGGCAGCCACACCGGCTGGACCAAGGCATCCGAGATGATCGCGAAGGGCCTCTGCTCGGTGCTGGCGTCGGACTATTACTATCCGGCGCAACTGCTCGCAGCATTCCGTCTGGTGGCCGACGGCATCCTGCCGCTCGCCAGCGCCTGGGACCTGATTTCCTCGGCGCCGGCGCGCGCCGCGGGGCTCGATGATCGCGGCGTGCTGGCCGCCGGCCGCCGAGCCGACATCATCGTCGTCGACGACAAGGTGCCGTTGCGGCCCCGCGTCGTGGCTGTGATATCAGCCGGACGATTGGTGCATCTGGCGGATGCAAGCTGTCTCATTCATTCGCGCGCGCCGCGCAAGACGGTTGCAGCGGCGTAGCCTCACTCTATTCTGCTGCCATGGCCAATCATCCGCGCTACGCGATCTACCATGCGCCGTCACCAGACAGCGCGCTGCACCGCTTCGGCTCGACGCTGCTCGGCTACGATGCTGCGTCGGGTGACGACATCCCGTTCCCGAATGGGGTCACCCCTGACTGGCGCGAGGTCACGGAGGATCCGCGCAAATATGGGTTTCACGCCACGCTGAAGGCGCCGATCACGCTCGCCGAGGGCAAGCGCGAAGGCGACCTCATCGAAGCCTGCGCTGCCTTCGCCGGCCGCGCGCGGCGCATTCCGGTGATCGAGCCGGTGGTCGATGCGATCAGCGGCTTCATCGCGGTGATTCCGGCGCAGCGTTCCGACGACCTGCAGCAGCTTGCCGCCGACTGCGTCACCGAGTTCGATGCCTTCCGCGCGCCGCTGACGCCGCAAGATCGTGCCCGCCGCAAACCCGAGAAGCTCTCGGCGCGGCAATGCGACTATCTCGATCGCTGGGGCTATCCTTACGTCATGGAGGAATTCCGCTTCCACATGACGCTGACGGGACGGCTCGGCGACGACAGGCGCGGCCCGATCGTGGCCTGGCTGCGAGAACGGTTCGCCACGCTCGGTCTCACGACGCTGGCGATCGACCGCCTGGCGCTGTTCAGGCAGGACCACACAACGTCCCGCTTCCGCATCATCGCAAGCTGGCCGCTGCGCGGCGGCTAATCCTGCTTCGCGAGCTCGGCCAACAGCCACTTCTTGAATGTTTGCAGCGCGCGATTGCGTTGCGCACCCGGCGGGTGAACCAGCCAGTAGCTGCCGGTCATGTGGCCGACCGGCAGGAGCCGCCGGATCGTGCCGCGCCGCTCGCTTTCCGCGATGAACGGCTCGAGCGCCAGCGCGACGCCCGCCCCGCGCTCGGCGGCCTGCAGGGCAGCCACAAAGCTGTCGACCGAAATGGTGCGCGTCGACGGCGGCTCGGCCTCGCCCGCATGTCTGAACCACAGGGGCCATGCCGCGGGAAATGTCGTGACGTGGATCAGGACGGCGCGGTCGAGGTCGGCGGCCGTCCGCAGCTTCAGCCGCCGCGCGAGCGACGGCGCCGTCACAGGAACGGTCCTGACGTCCATCAGGCGATGTGCGACGACGCCTTCGGCCTTGCCGGCCCCAAAGCTGATGCCGGCGTCGAACGTCTCGGTGTCGAACTCGACATTTCGGTTCGAGGTTTCGATCGCAAGATCGATCTGCGAATGCTGGGTGAGGAACGACGATAGCCGCGGGATCAGCCAGGCCGAGGCGAACTGCGGCAGCACCTTCAGCCGCAGCCGGCGTTTGCCGGCCGCTTCGATGGCCGACTCCGCTCGCGCCAACAGCGCGAAGGCGCGACCCGTCGCGGCGGCGAGCTTTTCGCCCGCAACGGTCGGCCGGACAGCGCGGTGGGTCCGCTGAAACAGCGCAACGCCGAGGTGGGCTTCCAGGTTGCGGATGCGATGACTGACCGCCGACGCGCTGACGTTCAGCACGCGCGCAGCTTCCTTGAAACTGCCGAGCCTGACCGCGACGTCGAACGCCTGCAGCGCCAGAAGATGCGCTGGCCGCAAGCTCGCCGCGGCGAGGTTATCCTGCGACTGCGATTGCGACGGCGACTGCGAAGACCTTGAGTTATTCCTGCTCACGCGGCCGATCCTAGCGGTCGTCACCCATCGATGTCGCCGGGAAACTCAGCATAGATGAATCTCATTCATCCGAAGCATCCCGCTTTCGCTTGTCGCGCGGGAGGCGATGCTGAATTCTGCCCGACAACGAGCGGGCGAGGAGCCCGGCCGGATCAAGCGGGGAGGATAGCGATGACAGCACGGCTGGCGGACGAACCTTCCGTCGTCAACCGAATCCTGAAGCATATCGACGCGAAATCGACCGATCTCAGCGACGGCGTCTGGCACGAACCCGTCGCGCACTATCTGTCGCAGGACCGCTTCGCAGCCGAGATCGAACACGTGTTCCGCCGCACGCCGACGCCGTTCTGCCCGTCCGCCGCGCTAACCGAAATCGGCGCCTATGTCGCGCGCGACGCGGCGCTGACGCCGATCATCGCGATCCGTGGCGCAGACGGCATTGCGCGCGCCTTCCGCAATGCATGCCGGCACCGCGGCGTGCAACTCGTTGACGGCACCGGTTGCAAGAAGGCGCTGACCTGCCGCTATCACGGCTGGACCTACGGCCTCGACGTCCGCCTGCGCGGCGTCCCCGACGACTATGGCTTTCCCGGTCTCGACAAGAGCCGGCACGGCCTCGTTCAGATCACCTGCGTGGAGCGCGGCGGCCTGGTATTCGTCTCGCAGGATGATCCCACCGCGATATCCGACGCAAGCGACATGCCAACCCTGTTCGGCGACGACTGGACGCTCTATTCGACCGCCGAGCAAGAAGTTGCGGCCAACTGGAAGATCGTCGCTGAAGGATTCCTCGAGGGCTATCACATCCGCTCGACGCATCAGGATACGTTCTATCCGCTGCAGTATGACAATCTCAACGTAATCGAGTCGTTCGGTCGCAACAGCCGGATCAGTTTCCACTACCGGCGGATCGAGAAGCTCCGCAATGTGCCGCCGGGCGAGCGCCGGACGGCGGGCATGCTGACGCATGTCTATCACTTGTTTCCGAACGTGATGCTGTCGACCTTCCCAACCAACCGGTTGATGACGGTGCTCGAGCCGCTGGCCGTCGACCGGACCCGGCTCATCACCTACACGCTGTCCAACCAGATCGCCGCGGAGGACGGTCGTGCAGCAGTTGCCCAGGGACGCGACTTCGTCACTGCCGGCGCCGCTGAGGACCGCGAGATGGCCTGCGCCGCGCAGCGCGGGCTCGCCAGCCGGGCGAATGACCATTGCACCTTCGGCCTGTTCGAAGGCGCGATCCGGCATTTCCATCAGAATCTCGCCGCGATCATCGATGGCGGCGCAAGCGCACGCTGACCCACCGCAACCGCAAGGACGAAGCATCGAGGACCGAGCATGCTGGAACACCCGACCGTCAGATTCGAGACCGACCAGGCCGTCGCGATCGTGACCATTGACCGCTATGACGAGGCACGCAACGCGGTCAATCCGGAGACCGCGAAGGGACTGGCGGCGGCCTTTCGCGCATTCGATCGCGATCCATCGCTGTCGGTCGCGATCCTGACCGGTGCCGGCGGCGCGTTCTGTGCCGGCTTCGACCTCAAGCGGACCGCAGCCGGCCATCGCGGTCACCGCGTCGAGAATGGCGACGGTCCGATGGGCCCGACGCGGATGAAGCTGTCGAAACCCGTGATCGCCGCGGTCGAAGGACCGGCCGTCGCCGGCGGCCTCGAACTTGCGATCTGGTGCGATTTGCGGGTCGCCGCACGTGACGCGGTGTTCGGCGTCTACTGTCGGCGCTTTGGCGTGCCGCTGATGGATCTCGGCACCGTGTGCCTGCCGCGGCTGATCGGCCACAGCCGCGCGCTGGACATGATCCTCACCGGGCGCGGCGTCTCCGGTGAGGAAGCCGGGCAGATCGGACTCGCCAACCGCGTGGTCGCACCAGGCACCGCACTTGCCGAAACGCGCCACCTCGCCCACGATCTGTGCCGCCTGCCGCAAGCCGCATTGCGTAGCGACCGCCTCTCCGCCATCGAGCAGTGGGAGCTCGGCTGGGACCAGGCCACGCTGAACGAATTCCGCCTCGGTCTAGCGACGGTCGCGACCGGTGAGACCGAGGCCGGCGCGCGCCGCTTCGCTGCAGGCAAGGGCCGACACGGCGGTTTCGCATACATCACGTGAGGATCGTAAGATCGCTAATGCTCGTCGGGCCGGGTGCGCGCGATGATCTCGGCGGCGCCCTTCTCCAGGAGCTCCATCCCGACGGCGCGGCCGAGTTCGCGCGGACGGTTCGCCGGACCGCGTCGCGTCGCTTCGATGAAGCGGCCGGCATCGTCGAGCACCGACGCGCGCAGCGTCATCTCGTGGCCCGCGACCGTTGCATGCCCGGCGATGGGCGAATTGCAGTGGCCGTTGAGCACCCACAGCACCTCGCGCTCGGCCTCGGCACTGAGCCGCGACGGAACGTTGTCGATTGCCGCCAGCCGCGCGCGCGTCACCCAGTCGGTTTCGACACATTCGACGGTGACGATGCCCTGGCCGACCGCCGGCAGCATCTCATCGACGGAAAAATCATGCGCGACGCGCGCGGCCATGCCGATCCGCTCGAGGCCGGAGCGGGCCATCACCAGCGCATCCGCCGGCCCCACCGCGCCGCCATCGGGCAAGCGCTGCTTGTCGCCGCGATCGAGCTTGGCGATCCGCGTGTCGGCGGCGCCGCGGAAATGGATCACGGTGGCTTCGGGGAACAGCCGGCGCAGATAGGCGGCGCGCCGCACCGCATTGGTGCCGATCATGAACCCCTTGCCGCGCGCGGTGCGGAGGGTCTCAAGCGACAGGCCGGGCCGCAGCACGAGTGAATCGTTGGCGGCATCCCGCGCCAGCATCGCGCCGAGAACCAGGCCCGGCGTCTCCTCATTGCCCGGCACGTCCTTCAGCGAATGCATCGCGGCCTGCAACGTGCCGGCGCGCATTGCCTCGCGGATCTCCGCGACGAAGGCACCACCCTTGCCGCCGTGTTGCAACAGCTTGCTGGTCTGGTCCCGGTCGCCGCGGGTCTCGAACTTGACGACTTCGACGGCAAGGTCCGGCGCGGCAGCGCGCAGCAGGCGCGCGACATCGTTCGTCTGCGCCAGCGCCATCGTGCTCTTGCGCGTCCCGATCCGTAAAGCCTGTCCCGACACGCTATCTCCGTTGCGAATGACCGTCAGGGGCTGGGATTAGAGCAAAAGACCAGTCAGAACAACGGTTTTTGCCCCCGGGGATCACGCTCAGGCGATGTCGTCGACCAGCACGACGCCGGCGCCAAGCATGGCCGTCGTGGCGGTCGCGAGCGAGCCCGCGAGATCGATGGCGCGGCAGCCCGACAGCGCCACCGTGGCCTCGAAACCGAGCCGCCGCGCGTCCAGGGTCGAATAATGCACGCAATAGTCGGTCGCGAGCCCCGCCATGGCGATCCGCGTCAGGCCGCGCTCGCGCAGATAGCCGGCGAGCCCGGTCGGCGTCGTCCGGTCGTTCTCGAAGAAGGCGGAATAGGAATCGATCGCCGCGCGGAACCCCTTGCGGATCACGAGCTCGGCCCTGTCGGCCGCGAGCTGCGGACGGAAGGCGGCGCCCGGCGTGCCCTGCACGCAATGATCCGGCCATAGCGTTTGCGGTCCGTAGGGCATGGTGACGGTCGAGAACGGCGCCGCGCCAGGATGCGATGACGCAAAGGAGCCGTGGCCCTCCGGGTGCCAGTCCTGAGTCAGCACCACATGATTGAATCGCTCGGCGAGCCGATTGATAACCGGCACCACGGCGTCGCCGTCCGCGACCGCCAGCGCGCCACCGGGGCAGAAATCGTTCTGCACATCGATGACGAGCAGGAGATCGCCGGGCCGGATCGCCATCGCCGCCTCAGGTCCCGATCCGAAGCGGCGCGCGCAGCTTGCGCAGGCAGGCGATCACCGACAGCGCGGTGATGCGGCCGGTCTTCGGGTTCTCCGAGGGGATGTTCTCGATCATCATCGAGAACCGCGCGGAATCCGAATCGACCTCGATGCGGTGGGTGTTGCGCATCACCGTCGGGTCCGCCCAGATCTCGACCCGGGTACGATCCGGGCCGATGCCGGCGAGCGACAGCGCCACTGCGACGTTGAGGTTGGCCGGAAAACCTTTCGCGGCCTCGCGCGCGCTGCCCTCGAACACCCGCAGCGGCTCGGTGATGCCCTCGATCCGGATGTCGTTCTCGACCAGATGCGGCGCGCCGAGCAAGCCCGCCACCGGCTTGCGCGTCACGATCCTCGCCGAATGGATGGTCCCGAGAGCGGCGGCCGTCACCGCGTCGAGCCCGATCAGTGCGCCGGTCGGCACGATGATCTGGCCGCCATGGTCCCTCGCAAGGCCGATCAGGTCTTCGTTCTGCAGCAGCGCGCCGACACTCAGCACCACTGCGGTCTTGCCGCGCTCGACCGCCGGCGCCACGATCGCGCGCACCAGCTTGCTCGGTGCGCATTCGACGACGATGTCGGCAACATCGGCGAGATCGGCGATCGGCAGCATCTTAGGCGGCGCCTTCAGCTCGGCAAGCCAGCCGCGATGCTTCGCGGGATCCTGCGACGACACCGCCACAAGCGCCAGCCCATCGATGCCTCGATCGAGCGCCTTGACGACATCGGCCCCGATCGCGCCAAGGCCGGCCACCGCCACGCGGGTCCTGGTTCTGGAATCCGCCATTGCTTACGTCTTGCCTCCGGCGAGCATCTTGACCAGGCGATAGAGATAATCCTCGCCCTGATAGAACGACTTTACGAGCACGCGCTCGTCCTTGCCATGATTCCTGTTGTCGTTGATGTCGGCGGCAAGCCCGGAGTGGCCGTAGGTCGGAATCCCGGCATTGCGCAGATAGCTGCCGTCGGTTGCGCCGGTGCTCATGACCGGGACGATCGCGGCATCCGGCCAGAACTCCTTCGACAGCTTCTCGATCGACCCCATCACCTCCTCGTTCAGCGGCGACGGCGGGCTCAGCACCGCTTTGCCGGTCGGCGTCACCGCGATCTGCTTGTCATCAAGCACCCGCTCGATCGTCGCCTGCACACCCTCGACCGGCTCACCCGGCATGATCCGGCAATTCACCTTGGCGGTCGCGAGCTGCGGCAGCGCGTTCAGGGCATGGCCGCCTTGCAGCATGGTCGCGACGCAGGTGGTGCGGAGCTGCGCGTTGTAGCCGACATTATCGGACAACCGCGCCAATGCCGCGGGATCGGGCTGCGGCGCCAGCACCGCACGGATGTCATCCGCAGTCTGCTTGGTCTCCAGCTCCGCCATCCGCGTGAAATAAAGCCGCGTCGTCTCGTTGATATTCAGGGGGAACCTGAAATTGGAGAGCCTGATCAGCCCCGCCGCACGACGATAGATCGCGTTGTCCTTGCGCGGCAACGAGCTGTGGCCGCCGCGATCCTTGACTGTGAGCTGATAGCCGATCGAGACCTTCTCGCTGGTCTGCACCGTGTTGCGGATCGCCTTGCCGTCCTTCAGCCCGACGCCGCCACCTTCATTCAGCGCGAATTCGGCATCGATCAGGTCGCGGTGGTTCTTGATCAGCCACTGCATGCCGAGGCCGTTGGCGTCGAGGATCTCCTCGTCGGTCTCAAGCGCCACGATGATGTCGCGGTCGGGCTTATAGCCCTCCCTCTTGTAGCGGATCAGGTTGGTGATGAAGGCGGAGGCCATGTACTTGTCGTCGCTGCTGCCGCGCCCGTAGAAGTAGCCATCCTGCTCGGTGAGCTTGAACGGGTCGACCGACCAGTCCTCCCGGTTGGCGGGGACGACGTCCAGATGGGCGACCAGCAGGATCGGCTTGCGCGCGCCGGAACCGTGCAGCCGCGCCACCAGATTGCCCTTGTGCGGCGCCGGCGAGAACACATGCACGTCGCTCTCCGGGAAGCCCGCGGCACGCAGCCGGGCGCCCATCGCCTCGGCGGCCTTCTGCGTATCGCCGGTCGCGGTGGTCGTGTTGATCTCGACCAGTTCCTGATAGATGCCGCGGGCGAACTGCTGCTGCTCGGTCAACCCCTGCGCCGCCGCGGCGGTTGCCAGCAGCACCGGACCGATGACGGCGGACAACAGCAGCGATCGACTTACTGTCCTGGCCTTGTGCGACATCGTGCTCTCCCCGGAATTCCACCGTCTCACCGGCCAAATTCAGACAGGCGACCCATGCTTTGGCAAGACGGCAAGCCATTCAATTTATGCGGGCATATCCCCGCAGATTCGCGCGCGTCACTTCGCGGCCATGTCCTTGGCCGCGACCACCTCGATCTCGACCAGGAAGCCGGGATTGGCGAGTGCGGCGACGCCAACCACGGAGCGCGCGGGCAGGTTCGGCTGGCTGCCGCCGAAGAACTGCGTATAGCCTTCCATGAACGCCTTGAAGTCCATCGGCGCGGACGGGGTGTGCACCAGGAACACCTGCATCTTGACGACGTCGCCCATGCCGAGCCCCTGGCCTTCGAGGATGCCCTTGATGCGGTTGAGCACGCCGACGGTCTGGATCCTGGTGTCGCCATAGGCCTGCGGGGTTGCCGGATCGGCGTCCTTGTTGGCAACCGGCGGCACCTGGCCGCTGACCTAGACCGTCGTCGCATTGCCGGTGACGGTGACGGACTGCGCAATCGGGAACGTCGAGTTGGGAATTGGATGCCTGATCACATCAGCGCAGGCTGCGGTCGCTGCGACCGACAACGCGGCGCCCAGTACGATAGCGGCGAATTTCATGTGTCTCTCCCCCAAGCCTGTGACGCGGTTAGCGGCGGGCGTCCTGAACGTCCTTGGCCGTCACCACATCCTGAAAGTTGTTGCCGAAATGAGTCCGCAGATAGTTCACGACGGCGGCGACCTGACCATCGGTCATCATGTCGCCGAACGCCGGCATGCCGCGGCGGCCATTGACGACGAGGAACACTGGGTAGCTGCCGGCCTCCAGATTCTTGTTGCCGGCCAAGGACGGATAGCTTCCTGCGCCGATCGCCCCGGTGGCATCCGGCATGTGGCAGCCCTGACAGACATTGGCGAACAATTCCTCGCCGGTCATCTCCACGAAGCGGTAGCCGGACGAGAAAGTGCGTGGGCTCGCGGTACTATCCTGCCCGATGGCCGCAGTGGCCGACAGTAAGGTCAGCGCGGCAACCGCCGCTGTCTTTGCCAACATCATCACGTCTTCACCACCCGTTCGTGCAGCCGCGTGACGGCGTCGAGCGAGGACAGGATCGCGCCCTCCTGCCATGCCGGCAGGTCGGAGGCATGCTCGCCCGCCAGCGGCACACGGCCATCGATCTGGCAGAGGTTGCGATAGTGTTGCGCGCGTCCGGCCTCGCTCCATTCGCCGCTGCAGCCGAGTGTGAAGGGCACGCGATGCCAGGCTACCGCGACGCCGGTCTCGAACTCGGCCTTGTACTGGGGATGGATCATGGCGCCGAACTCGACCGCGCTCTTGACCCGCTCGGCGGGCGTCATCGCGGTGAACTCGTAGGAGTTGGCGCCCTCGAACAGGTAGCCGCCGAGCAGGATGCCGCGGCCGTTGCGGTTGAAGCCATAGTTCGGATAGGCGATCTGCCGGATCGGCAGGTCGGTGAAGCTGATGCCGCCGTAGATCGCCTCGTCCTCCTCCCAGAAGCGGCGCTTGAACTGCAGCCCGATTTTCACCGAGGCGGCATAGGGCAAGGCGTCGATCGCGTTCTTCATCGGCGCGCCGACATCGATTGGCAACTGGCTCAGGATCGACAGCGGGATGGTGCAGATGCACCAGTCGGCGGTCGCCTGCTGCACGGCGGAGGGGTCGGCGGTGTCGACATAGCTCACAGTGACGCCGGTGCCGTTCTGCTGGACCTGCGTCTCCTTGGCGCCAAAGCGGATGAGATCGCCGACCTCGCGGACGAAGGCCTTGCCGATCATGTCCATGCCGCCGACCGGCTGGAACATCGTGGTCTGGAAGTTGTAGCGGGCAAACGCCTGCAGGTACCGCCACAGCCGCGAGCGCAGGATCTCCGATAGCGATATCGGATCGCTCGGCAGCGGATCGGCCGAAAGTCCGCCGCCGGGATCGCGCGCATAGCCGCGGAACTCCGCGGAATCGAGGCTGGCACTGTACTTGTGGTTGCGATCCAGCGCGCCCCAGGCCCGCAGCGACTGCAGCAGGATCTCCTGGTCTTCCTTGGTGACAGTCTCGTCGAGCTTGCCCTGTTGCGTGACCTTGGCGAGCAGCTCCGACACCTGGCCCTGGAAATCCGCCTTGATGCTGCGGATGCGCTGCGGCTTGCCGCCGAATGCACGCGTCGCGTGCAGATAGGCATTGTGGTTGAGCTGGATGAAGGGCTCCAGTGCCACGTTGAGCCGCCGGCAGTAATCGAGCAGCGCGCGGTGGTGATAGGGAATCCGCCACGGACCGGGATTGATGTACAGGCCCTGCTCGAATTCGCATGTCTGCTTGAAGCCGCCGAGCTCGACGAAGCTGTCGCCGCCGCGGATGGTCCAGTTGCGGCCGCCGGCCCGGCTGTTGAATTCGAGGACCTGGACCTTGTAGCCGGCCTTGCGCAGCTCCAGCGCCGCCGTCATGCCCGCAAGCCCCGCGCCGAGAATCAGCACGGACGCCCCTTGCGGGCTGCCTTCGAGCCTGAGCGGACCCTTGTAGGCGGACTCCGACGCAAAGCCGAGGCTCGTCATTGCGTGGTACATCGCCGAACTGCCGGCGATCGTGCCGATCAGCGCGAGCAGGTCACGCCGCTTGATCACGGATCCGTTCTGCACCGCCGCTCACCCCAGCCGCATTCATCGTTCGAGAAAGGAAACGGGTGATGCGACCTCTGTCAAGAAACCGCACAGCCCGCACGTTCACCCACACGCGCTTTTGATACGTCAGGCCACGCGTTCGAGCTGCACGCGACGGCAATCCATTTCATAGTCGAGGCCACCACCGGCGGCCGGCCGAAATGCCAGGTCAGGCCGTTGCGGAGCGCGCCTCTGAAATGGACGCGGTCATCGCGATGACGTCCTGTGATGGAGGATACTCCCGATCAGCGCGATGTCATCACGGCTGTCGCTCGTACGAATTCCGCAGCCGCATCCGATGCGGTCGTCCCAGCGCAGGCCAGAGGCAATATCGTGCCCCATCCACCGCCGTCGTCCTGGCGAAGGCCAAGACCCATGACCACCGCATTTGATTGTGGACCGGAACGTGGCCCCAGCGTCGCGCAACAACGGGCATTGGGTAATGGGTCCTGGCTTTCGCCAGGACGACGCTGAGTTTGTTGCACCGCTTGTGAGTCATACGTTCGCATTCTCGCGACATGAATTGTCCGAGCTTTGCATCTCGTTTCGCCCTCTTCGAGCAGAGGGCGCAGGGAAAGCCGGGTGCCGATCGCACCCATGGGCCCCGAGCAAGGGTAGAAAGCTCGGGGGTAGGACCACAGGTGTAACCGGAGCAATCCCGGCTTTCCCTGCGCGATGGGTTACGGCTTATACGTGCTCGCCCCGGCGAGACTGGGCTTGGTTGTCACCGCTGTTGCAAGACGCAATTGCGTCTTGCAACAGGACACCTGCCACTAGGGCGTCAGGCCTGCACGACTTCGCCGTCCGCCTCATGCGCCCTCGTCAGTTGCGCAAGCGGCGTCCACCGCATCTCATCCAGCACTCGTGACGATCGCGAAGCGCCCCTCAAGCGGGTGAGACGGGCAATTCATACACTGAGCCGCGCTTCTTGAGAACCGAAATATTTTTGTGTGAGGGACTTGCCACGTCGGGCAACTCAGTGATTGAGCGTCAGGGACGCACCGGCGGACGGGTTCCCTCCCCCCTCATGTCCGCCGAAGCCTTGGCGAAGGCGGATGCGGGGGAAAGAGCCTGGGCCGCGTGCTCACCTCACTGGCAGTCCGCGGCATGCGAAGCAAGATCCCGACGACGGAGAGAGCATCATTCACCCGTGCCCGCGCTGGGCCTCTAGGCTGCGGCTGTAGCGCGACATTGCGAAGCAGAACAGGAAGTAGATCACGCCGACGAAGATGTAGACCTCGACGCTGAAGGACTGCCAGGCCGGATCGATGATCGCGGTCGTCGCGGTGGTCAATAGGTCGAAGATGCCGATGATGAGGACAAGGCTGGTGTCCTTGAAGAAGGCGATGAAGGTGTTGACCAGCGGCGGGATCACGTGGCGGATCGCCTGCGGCAGCACGATCAGCGCGTTCTTCTTCCAATAGGACAGCCCGAGCGCGTCCGCTGCCTCATGCTGGCCGCGTGGCACCGCCTGCAGTCCGCCGCGCACGACCTCCGCAAGATAGGCGCCGGCATAGAGGATGAAAGCGATCTGCGCGCGCAGCAGTTTGTCGATGTTGACGCCTTCGGGCATGAACAGCGGGAACATCACGCTGGCCATGAACAGCAGGCTGATCAGCGGCACGCCGCGGATCAGTTCGACGTAGAGCACGCAGAGTGAGCGGATCGCAGGCAATTTCGAACGGCGGCCGAGCGCGACCAGGATTCCGAGCGGGAAGCCAAAGGCCAGCCCGAAGGTGGCAAGGATCAGCGTCACCGGCAGCCCGCCCCAGCGCTCTTGCGAGACATAGGACATGCCGAGGAAGCCGCCCTACATCAGAGACCCGATCACGACCAGCGCGGCGGCCCAGAGCAGGAACAGCTCCTTGCGCCAGAAGCTGCGACGGCTGGAGACGGCAAACAGCGCGATGAAGATCAGCACCGCGAGCGCCGGCCGCCACTGCTCGTCGAACGGATAGGTCCCGAACAGGATGAAGCGATACTTCTCGGGAATCACGGCCCAGCAGGCCCCGAGGCCCTGCGCCGCGCGACAAGTGCTGGTGTCGTTGCCTGGCACGTGCCAGATCGCGTGGGCGATGCCCCATTGCCAGAAGCCGACGGCGGCCTTGCCGATCACGAAGGCCAGCAGCAGCGTCACGATGGTCGAGGGGATCGACGGAAACAGATTGGCGCGCAGCCAGGCGACGATCTGACCGCCGAGCGTCCGCCGCGCACGCGGCCGGCCGACCGGAAGCGGGTCCTGCGGAACATGTGCGACCGAGCTCATGTCAGCGCTCCACCAGCGCGATCCGCGCATTGTACCAGTTCATGAACAGACTAATGCCGAGGCTGACGGTGAGGAACACCATCATGATCAGCGCGATCGATTCGATCGCCTGCCCGGTCTGGTTCAGCGTGGTGTTGGCGATCGAGACGATATCCTGATAGCCGACCGCCACCGCAAGCGAGGAATTCTTGGTCAGGTTGAGGTACTAGCTCGTCATCGGCGGAATGATGACGCGCAGCGCCTGCGGCAGCACGATGTGCTGCAGCGAGAAACTCGGCTTCAGCCCTAGCGCCTTGGCCGCATCCCATTGCCCGCGCGGCACCGCCTGGATGCCGCTGCGCACGATCTCGGCGATGAAGGCCGAGGTGTAGGTGACAAGCGCGATCAGCAGCGCGAAATATTCCGGCGCCAATGTCAGCCCGCCGACGAAATTGAAGCCGCGCAGCTCGGGCAGCGTGACGGTCCAGCTCGCGCCCGCCAGGAATGACACCAGCACGGGCAACGCGACCACGAGGCCAAGCGCGTAAGGCCAGGCAGGGCGCGCCTTGCCATCCAGCATCTGCTGGGCGATCAGGCGACGCCTGATGAAGTGCAGCACGATCAGCCCGGCAACCAAAGCCAGGATCGTCCACCAATTGGCTTCGTGCAGCGGAATCGACGGCAACACCAGCCCGCGGTTGGACAGGAACACGCCCTCGATCGGCTTCCAGGCCTGACGCGCCGCCGGCAGCCCCTGCATCAGCACGTACCAGAACAACAATTGCAGCAGGAGCGGCAGGTCGCGCAGCACCTCGACATAGACGGCAGCGAGCCGCGACAACAGCCAGTTGGTCGACAGCCGCGCGATGCCGATCAAGGTGCCAAGCACGGTCGCCAGCGCGATACCGATGACAGCGACCCGCAGCGTGTTGACGATGCCGACGATGAAGGCGCGCAGATAGGTGTTTTTCGGCGTATAGTCGATCCAACTGTCGGCGATCGGCATCCCGGCTTCGCGGCCGAGGAAGGCAAAGCCGGTCGAGATGCGGCGGACCGAGAGGTTGTGAACGGCGTTCGACCACAGCCAGGCAACAACGGCGATGGCGATGCCGACCACCAGGATCTGCCAGAACAGGCCGGCGACGCGCGGGTCGCTCAGCGAAAGCCGCAAGGGTCGGGCGGGAGGGCGTTTCGGCGTCGTTGTCGTCACAGCACAAGAATCCTTATGAGAAACGATCTTCTGCCATGCGCGGTATGCGCACTTCATATGTTGCACCAAATTGATATTCGTGCAACATATGTTTCATGGCGCAGGCTCAGGCGAAACCGTCGCCCCTCAACGAATTGTGCAGCGCACTGCCGTCGCTGCCGATGCGGCTGCAGGAGGTTGGCCGGTTCGTCGCGGCGAACGACTACGACGCGACCACCCGCTCGATGCGCGAGCTTGCCTCCGTCGCCGGCGCCGATCCAGCCTCCTTCACTCGTCTTGCCAAGGCGATCGGCTATTCCGGCTGGGACGAGCTGCGCGCCGCGCTGACCGAAGCGCGCCGGCCCGCACAAGCTACGCCGTTTTCCGGCCGCGCGAAGGGCCGCCGTCCGGGACCTAATGCGGATGTCACGCTGGTCAAGGAGAAGCTCGCCGCTGAAGCCGCGGGACTTGCGCGAATTTCGGCGAGCGCGATCGCGGAAGCCGCGCGTGCGCTGCACGGCGCTGACCGAATCTGGATCTCCGGATTTCGGAGCTGCCGCAGCGTCGCGGAACTCTTGACCTACCAGCTCCGCCTGTTCCGCCCCGACACCGTGCAACTGGTCGGCGGCGCGGGCCCGTTCGACCTGGATCATGGCGCCTTCCGTGCGGACGACGCCGTGGTCGCGATCGGCTTCGCGCCCTACACCACCGTCAGCGTCGAGACCGCGCGTGCGGCACACAACGCCCGTGCCAAGCTGGTCGCCATCGCCGACGCGATCACCGCGCCGATGGCCGAAGGCGCCGATCATCTGCTGCTGTTCGAGGCCGCCTCCTCGCCCGGCTTCTTCCCGAGCCTCACCGGTGCGATCGCCGTCGCGCAGTCTTTGGCTGCCGTCACCTTCACGCTGGGCGGCGCGAGCGCCAAGCGCAAGCTGGAACAGACCGAGGGCCGGCTTGCTGAGATGTCGCAGTATTTTGTCGAGAAAGGATGAGTGTCATGGCCGCCACCAGGACCCGCGTGATGCATCGAAGCCTGCGGGAGACGCCGCCGAAAGCGATCGGCGGCGACGGTGTCTGGCTGATCGCGGAGGACGGCCGCCGCATTCTCGATTCTTCCGGCGGGGCCGCCGTCTCCTGCCTCGGCCATCAGCATCCGCGCGTGCTCGCCGCCATCGCGAGGCAGGCATCCCAGCTCGCCTATGCCCACACCGGCTTCTTCTCGTCGGAGCCCGCCGAGGAGCTCGCCGAGCGGCTGGTCGGCCATGAGCCCGGCGGGCTCGCGTACGCCTATTTCGTCAGCGGCGGATCGGAGGCGATCGAGGCCTCGATCAAGCTGGCGCGGCAATATTTCATCGAGCGCGGCGAACCGAAGCGCGCGCGCTTCATCGCGCGTCGCCAGAGCTATCACGGCAATACGCTGGGCGCGCTGTCCGCCGGCGGCAACGCCTGGCGCCGCGAGCCCTATGCGCCGCTGCTGTCGCCCTCGTTCAGCCATGTCACGCCAGCCTTCGCCTATCACGAGAAGCGCGACGATGAATCGGAGGCAGCGTTCGTCGGCCGCCTCGCCGCTGAACTCGAGGCCGAATTCCAGCGGCTCGGCCCGGACACCGTCGCCGCCTTCATCGCCGAGCCTGTGGTCGGCGCCACCGCCGGCTGCGTGCCCCCGCCGGAAGGCTACTTCAAGGCGGTGCGCGAGATCTGCAATCGCCACGGCGCGCTCTTGATCCTCGACGAGGTGATGTGCGGCATGGGCCGCACCGGCACGCTGCATGCGTGGGAGCAGGAAGGCATCTCGCCGGACATCCAGGCGATCGCCAAGGGCCTCGGCGGCGGCTATCAGCCGATCGGCGCAATGCTGGCGAGCGGCGCCATCGTCGACACCGTGCGCAACGGCTCCGGCGCATTCCAACACGGCCATACCTATCTGGCGCATCCTTTGGCCTGCGCCGCCGCGCTCGAGGTGCAGCGGACGATCAGCGAGGAAAAGCTGCTCGATCAGGTCAAGGAGCGCGGCAAGCAGCTCGAGCAGCGGCTGATCGAACGGTTCGGCAATCACCGCCATGTCGGCGACATCAGGGGCCGCGGCCTGTTCTGGGGCATCGAGCTGGTCGCCGATCGGGCGAAACGCCAGCCGTTTGATCCGAAGCTGAAATTGCACCAGCGGATCAAGTCCGCCGCCTTTGCGGGCGGGCTCGCCTGCTATCCATCGGGCGGCACGGCCGACGGCCAGCGCGGCGACCATGTGTTGCTGGCCCCGCCCTATATCGCAACTTCCGGCGACATTGACATGATCGTCGAAAGACTCGGCGCTGCGGTAGACAGCGCGCTGAAGGACGTTGGTCACTAGAGGAGGATGGAATGTACAGGGGTATCATCACGGCAACCTTGCTCGCGGCGGGCATCACCAGTGCTGGCGCAGCAACGCTCGACACGGTCAAGCAGCGCGGCACGCTGGTGTGCGGCGTCTCGACCGGCTTTGCCGGTTTCTCGGCGCCGGACTCGCAGGGCAATTTCAAGGGGCTCGACGTCGACTATTGCCGCGCGCTGGAGGCCGGCGTGCTCGGCGATCCCACCAAGGTGCGCTATGTCGCGCTCACCGCGCAGAACCGCTTCACCGCGCTGCAATCCGGCGAGATCGACGTGCTCTACCGCAACTCGACCGAGACCTACCTGCGCGGCGTCACGCTCGGGCTGCGCCAGGGACCGATCAATTTCTACGACGGCCAGGGCTTCGTGGTGAAGAAGGACCTCGGCGTGAAGGAGCTGAAGGATCTCAAGGGAGCCACCGTCTGCGTCGCCCAAGGCACCACGCATGAAGTAACGCTCGGCGATTACGGCCGCGCCAACGGCATCGACTGGAAGCCGCTGGTGTTCGACCGCGTCGACACGATGTACCAGACCTTCTTCGGCGGCCGTTGCGATGCCATGACCCAGGATGCCTCCGCACTGGCCGGCGCGGTCGCGACCGCGGCGCCGAAGCCGGACGACTACGTCGTGCTGCCGCAGACCATCAGCAAGGAGCCCCTCGGCCCGTTCACCCGCAACGGCGACGAAGTCTGGAGCGACATCATCACCTGGCTACATTACGGTCTCGTCGAGGCCGAGGAGCTCGGCGTCACGCAAGCCAATGTCGAGGAGATGGCGAAGTCGCAGACGCCCGCGATCCAGCGCCTGCTCGGCGCCTCCGGCGATCTCGGCTCGCGGCTCGGCCTCGCCAACAACTGGCTGGTCTGCGCAATCAAGGCCGGCGGCAATTACGGCGAGATCTTCGAGCGCAATGTCGGCAAGGCAAGCCCGCTGAAGCTCGAGCGCGGCCTCAACGCCACCTGGAACAAGGGCGGCCTGATGTACGCGATTCCGTTCAAGTAATGCCTCTTGCCTCGCCCCGCTTGCGGGGAGAGGTCGGATTGCGAAGCAAAGCCGTAGGGTGGGCAAAGCGAAAGCGTGCCCACCCTGACGCGCACGGAGCAACAATGGTGGGCACGTCGCTCGCGCTCCTTTGCCCACCCTACGCGGCGACAACGTCATGCGCATCACCCTCATCCACGCCCTGAAACATTCGATCGTGCCGATCGAGGCATCGTTCGCACGGCTGTGGCCGCAGGCCCGGCTGATGAACCTGCTCGACGACAGCCTCTCAGCCGATCTCGCGCAGGACGGTAAGCTCACCCCGCGCATGACCGAGCGCTTCCTGACCATGGGCCGCTATGCTGTAGGCACCGGCGCCAATGGCATCCTGTTTACCTGTTCGGCGTTCGGCCCCTGCATCGAGGCGGTCGCACGCGCGCATGCGCCGATGCCGGTGTTGAAGCCGAATGAGGCGATGATCGAGCAGGCGGTGGTGAAGGGACAGCGGATCGGACTGCTCTCGACCTTTGCGCCGACGCTGGTCTCGATGCCGCCGGAGTGTCCGTCCTCCGTCCAACTCGTGCCGAAGCTCGCCGAAGGCGCGCTGTCCGCGCTCGATCGCGGCGACCGCGCCGAGCACGACCGCATTGTCGTCGAGGCATCGAAGGATTTGCGCGACTGCGACCTGATCGCGCTCGCGCAATACAGCATGGCGCCTGCGGCCGAGCGCGTCGCCGAAGTCACCGGCAGGCCGGTGCTGACGACGCCGGACAGCGCCGTCAAGAAGCTGAAGGCGATGCTCGGGGTTACGAGCTAGTCGGCGACACCGGCCGGGCCGGTGCCGCGCGCGCATCGCTCACCCGCCCGCGTCATTCACGTTCAAATCGACGCCTTGCGGATCCCGGATCGTCGACACCGTGATCAGCGAGATCAGCGACAGCACCGCGATATAGACGCCGACGCGCCAGGATTGGCCGTAGGTGCCAATGATCCATTGCGCGATCATCGGGGCAAAGGCGCCGCCGAAGATGGCGCCGAGTGCGTATCCGATCGAGACGCCGGAATAGCGCACCTTGGCCGGGAACAGCTCGGCATAGAGCGCCGCCTGCGGTCCGTAGGACAGGCCGAGCGCGATCGTGAGGCCGACGGCACTGGCAAAGAACAGCACGAGGTTCTTGCTGTCGATCAGCCACCACATCGGCACCGCCCACAGCACCATCAGCCCGTAGCCGATCTGGAAGGTCCGCACGCGCCCGATCCTGTCGCCGAGGATGCCGCCGAGCAACGTGAAGACGAACCAGCTCACCGCGGCGAGCGTGCCGATCAGCAGCAGTTGATCAGGCGGCAGCTTCAGCGTGTTGGCGCCATAGCTGATGATGAAGGCGATCAGGATGTAGCCGGCCGCGTTGTTGGCCATGAAGATCAGCGCCGTGCGCAGGATCTCCCTGCTGTGATTGCGCATCAGGTCCTTCAGCGGCGCCGAAGATTCCTTGCGGCGGCGGTGCATCGCCTGGAATACCGGCGATTCCTCCACAGTGCGGCGGATCAGGATGCCGACGACGATGAGCGCAATCGACAGCAGGAACGGAATCCGCCAGCCCCATTCGAGCATCGCCTGCTTGCCGAGCGTCGTGGTGAGCAGCCACAGCACGCCGGTCGCCAGGATCATGCCGAGGGGCGTGCCGATCTGCGGGAACGAGCCGAAGAAGCTGCGCTTGTTGACGGGCGCCGATTCCACCGACATCAGCGCCGCGCCGCCCCACTCGCCGCCGGCCGAGAAGCCTTGCAGGATGCGCAGCAGAATCAGCAGTGCCGGCGCCCAGGCGCCGATCTGCGCGTAGGTCGGCAGCACGCCGACCAGCGCGGTGGCAGCGCCCATCAGGAGCAGCGTGACGACCAGCATGTTCTTGCGCCCGAAACGGTCGCCGAGATGGCCGCAGACGATGGCGCCGAGCGGGCGGAACAGGAATGACAGGCCGAGCGTGGCAAACGCGACAATCTGCGCCAGCAGCGGATTGTTCTGGTTCATCGGCGCGAAGAACAGCGCGCCGAACACCAGGCCCGCCGCCTGCGCGTAGACGAAGAAGTCGTACCACTCGATCGTGGTGCCGACGAGCGTCGCGGTGAGGACCTTGCGTTCCTCGTCCGACAGTTCAGCGCCGCGCGAGCGCGCGGACAGTTCGATGGACATGTGGCCTCCCCACTACCCGTTTCTGTTGGTGCGGGCTGCTCGACTGGCCGCGATGCGCCTGCCCCGCACGATGCTGGCCGCTGGAATAGCAGAGCTTGCCGCCCGGCACGAGCAAAATAGTTGCAGTAGCAACGATATGGCGACCCGCTACGCCCGCCGTAGCCCGCGCCCCTGACCGGGCTACCTCACCCGCCGCCGACGAGCACCCATCCCAAAACGCCGATTGTGCAACGCAGCAAAGCCGCTATGATCGCGACTCTCCAAGAGGTCGCTAAGTGTCTGACATCAATGCCGATGCCTGGGTTTCCTCAGGCCACCGCCCGATGGGCTTTCCCGAATTCGTCGTCGCTATCGCGTCCATCATGGCGCTGAATCCGCTGGCAATGGACATGATGCTGCCGGCGCTGCCCAACATCCGTTCCGCATTCCAGCTCGCCGACGCCAACCGTCCGCAGATGGTGCTGTCGATCTTCCTGGTCGGTTTCGGCGTCGGCCAGTTCGTGATGGGCCCGCTGTCGGACCGCTTCGGCCGCCGCCCGGTGCTGCTCGGAGGCATGGCCGTCTACACCATCGCCGGCCTGCTCGCGATCATGGCGCCCTCGTTCGAGACGCTGTTGCTGGCGCGGGCGCTGCAAGGGCTCGGCACCGCCGCCACCCGCGTGATCGCGACCTCGATCGTGCGCGACTGCTACGCCGGGCGGCGCATGGCGAGCGTGATGTCGCTTGCGATGATGGTGTTCATCGCAGTCCCCGTGATCGCGCCGTCATTCGGCCAGGCCGTGATGCTGCTGACGCAGTGGCGCGGCATTTTCGTGCTGCTGATGATCTACGGCGTGATCGCGCTCGCCTGGAGCGCGCTCCGCATGCCGGAGACGCTGCCGCTCGAACTGCGCAAGTCGCTCGCGATCCCCGAGGTGCTGTCGGCGTTCCGCCAGACCGTGACCAACCGCCAGACGCTCGGCTATGCGCTCGCTGCCGGCGGCGTGCAGGGCTCGCTGTTCGCCTTCGTGTTCTGCTCGCAGCAGGTATTCACCGAGATCTTCAAGCTCGGCCACTACTTCCCCGTCGCCTTCGCAGCCTGTGCGGTCGGCGTCGCGATCGCGGGCTTCCTCAACTCCCGCATCGTCGGCCGCATCGGCATGCGCGTGATCTCGCACGCCGCGCTGACCGGCTTTGCCGTCGTCGCCGCTGCGCTGCTCCTCGCCGTGAAGACTGACATGCTGTCGCTGCCGCTGTTCATGGTGTTGTCGGCCCTGATGATGTTCGCGTTCGGCCTGATGATGGCGAACTTCACTGCGCTCGCGATGGAGCCGCAGGGCAAGATCGCCGGCACCGCCTCGTCGCTCT
>Ga0099822_1002162_pt1 | contig 24192 bp, 8 predicted proteins | sample CowpeawhiteBW_FD_76839 | JGI IMG/M metagenome (GOLD analysis project Ga0099822, IMG submission 76839) | Root nodule microbial communities of legume samples collected from California USA - Cow pea white BW | ecosystem: Host-associated > Plants > Roots > Nodule | place: USA: California | collected... | reverse complement strand
TATATATATATATATATATATATATATATATATATATATATATATATATATATATATATATTTATGTACTTTGACTGATGAATACGTTTGTCTGTAAATCCTGAACTGAATACAACATTATAATAGTAGTATGTTTTACAATATGCGTGGTATATATGATCTTCTTCTTCTTCTTTTCTGTGCTATATCTGTATAATTTGTTTACTTTTAAGTGATATTAAATGTTACCATAAGTTTATAATTTCTTATTTGATTCAAACAGTTATTTGGGTGTTAGAAACTGAATGGAAGAAGAAAATTTTGAAGTTATTTTTATTTTTAATATAAATGAAACATTTTCTCATTAATTTTGTATCTTCTTATAATTATAATATTTAGGTCTAAGTTTAATATTTCATTTTCTTTACTTTTAAATCCACTGTTTACTTTTCTTGTTTCTTTTATCATTTTAATTTCTGTGTGATATTTAATCTAGAAAACATTTTATTTCTTTTATTTGAAAGTAATTAACCCTTTGACTTCACGCGTTGTTTAAGGTACGAAATTAAGAAGTGGATTTTTTAAATCATAATACTATAACCCCATATAGAATTTAAACAAGGATAAAATAATTTAATTTTTTTTGTTTGAATATGCAACATAAATAGCCTGAAAGAAGGTTTTCAAACTTTTTTTTTCTCTAGAAGATAAAGTAGTTCTGACAAATTTAACATGTTAGTTTATTTCACTTCAAATAATTCAACTTAGAACTTAATTGATGAATTTATATTTATATTTAAATTTAAGAAATAAGTAATTGAAAAAAATGGAAGGAGCTGATAAAAAAAAAATATTGCAGAATGGGAGAATTTGAGTGAATGAATGTTATGATGGTGTAATGATAATAGGTAAAAACAAAGCACATATCGGTGACAGTGCCACTGAGTTTCCATATGAGTGTGGTTAATCTCCAAAATGACAACAAGTACCGGAGCTTCTCTGCATTTTGTGGCTCAATGCATGCATCAAACTATCAACGCTTCTAGAACTATGAGCCAACGGTAATAATAACTACTCATTTTCCAACCAACATAATCATCACCTTTTTATCTTCCAACTATTTTCTAGTAATAATAATTACTCATAAGTTTTTGAAAATATATTAATTTTTGTTTTTGCAAAAAAAAAAAAAACTTCTTTTATTTGTTTCACAGTTGCAGGGACATGAGACCAGTGCCGTCTTCCTTAAAATATCTTGCACTCTTGCTGTGTGTTTGTTAATGTTACGTTTTTCGATAAATTTTATCTCAAAAGTTATCGTACAGCTTTTCATGGCGTGGAAGTAGCTATGAAATCAGAAAGTCATCAATTAATATACTTCTTTTTCAGTCAAAGTTTTATATTACTTAATATTTCTTTAATCTCATTCAAATATTCGCAACTTTAAGAATACATTTTTTATTGTTTTGGTAATACTCTCACTTTTTTGTAGTGCAGAATATTGTTTAAATATCCTCTGCACTTGACAAATAATTTAATAACAATTAAGAAAAGTTGGATTTATCTTTCCTTTATTTTTCTTAAGTTTGAAACGAGTAATGCTGCCTCCATTGATGTTAAAGTTATTTTAGAGTGTGATAATTAAGGGATATGTTTCTTTTTTTTTTACTATGTAAAACTTTCTAGTTATTAGGTTGTATTTTTTTTTTATATTTTTTGTTTTAGTTAAAATCAGTGTTCTGGATATAGTGAAGCTAAAAACATGTGTTTCACATTCTTTATTCTAGTGATTTAGACAGTTCAGACAACTAAAAATGGCAGCATTCTGGCATTGCATCTCGAAATGGATTTTTTTTCGTGAAAAGTTCTCTTCGAAACTCTCACATAAGTCACAAAAGAAAATCTTATGAGTTGTATCAAATATTAATATTAACTTAACTTCTTTTTAATTAATTCTTGATGTTAATTTAAAAATATCATCTAATCAAGATACTCTCTTCTTCATAGATCTCTTATTCTTTTGTGTTAAATTTAAAAAAAAAAAAAAAATATATAAATAATTATATTTTAATTTATATTTTTTTATTTATTTATATTTATATATATATTTTTTATATTATTTTATTTTTTTGTATATATATAAATATAATTTATTAAAAATACTCTCTTTTTAATAAATATCTTATTTTTTTTTTTTTTATATAAAAAAAAAAAAACACACACACACACACATATATATATATATATATATATATATATATATATGTATATATATATATGTATAATATTATGTATACTTTTATTTGATTTTTATATTTTGTAAAAAATAATTGAATTCATATTTAGAACCCTACAAAATTAAGCATAAATGTTGGTATATACGTAAAATGGTTAATATGTAAAGATGAATCTAAATTTTAGTTCAACAAGAAACAGAATGTTAGCAAGCTCGTATTGTACCGCTTACCTATGGTTCTTAGATGTTCATATAATTACCGATATATTAACTCTAAACTATTTTAACTGTTTATTAATTATGTTAATTTTTCTTAATATATTATAAATTAATTATGAAAAAGTTTTAAATTTATTTTATAGTCTACTCTAAATAATTTGAACCCATCAATGTTATATTTAACTACCTTTGATCTTGTCTATAGTTTATTATTTCAGCTTGAAATTATTTGATTATTTGTATACTATATTCACAATACAATGTGCAATTGTGCAACACATAAGAAAAAATATATTAAATATTTGATTAGCAAAAATTTATGATGCAGATGGATTGCTGACTAATTCGGAACTTTACAAATACAAATTAAATTCTTTTAACCTTTAAGTTATTCACACCGAACTAAAAGACGTTTATAAAGAAACTAAAAATTAAAAGTTCATATTTGTATAAAGTGGGTTATAAAGTGTTACGCATATTAAAATCTAAATAATCACCTCTAACAACTAGTAAAAGACCTAGGTCTTGTTCGATAACTTTTTTAATTAAATTTATTGGAGTAGGTTCTAAGCTTATACGTTCTCTAGCGTTTTTTCAAACTTTTTCATGATAAATTCAATCGTGATAATAATATAAGTTTAGAATGAATGTATAACGTTATTCAAACTTTTTTTTAAAGATAAATAAATGGTAAATAATATAAGTTTGGAACCAAAATAACCTATTCAAACTTATAGATGAAACAACAGAATTTTTTTTATTAAAAAAAGTTGAATGCTTTGATGGATAAAATATATTAATAGTCTAAAGTAAAAAGACCGGTCTTTCAACCAGACTACGTTTTATATAAGAAAAATATAAAGAAAAAAATCAATGATAAAAAAGAAATGATATATAATATGCATAAGATTTAAAAGTATTTGCTACGCTAGTTTGTGTATAACTTAATTTTTTAAAATAAGTGTATTACTCAAAAAATTTATTTCCCTAAACATTGGTATATATATATATATTTTTTTTTTCAAGACAAAATGCTAGTTAGCACTGTTGGAACACTATACAAGATATTTAGAGTATCTTTTGTACTATGATATTTTATAATATAGTCGAAGTTTTTAATAATTGAATCCTATTAAAATAGCATGATAAGTCGCTGCTTCTTATTTTATTTCCGTCAAAGGGGAGACTGGTAAGGTTTCAAAGTGTCTCATCTCACGTGATTGGACTGGCTTTTGTCCTTCTCCACGTGTCTTTTTTTAAATTGCCTAATAGGAACAGTAGCATCTCAAACGGTTGCAGGTACACAGAACCAGCGATTTTTTAATGCTAATTATTTCTTCAATTAAGGTTAGCAAAAATATCACTATTACTTAAAAAATATACCATAATAACTTATTTTCCAATGGAGATGTGAAATATTACATCTGTATAATGAGATTGCCGTCTCATTGCACCAAAGACAAAAACTACTGAAATAATAATAATAATAATAATTTTGTTAATATTAACAACACGCGTGTTGAGAAATGAGAAATAATAAATGTGTAACGTTAACATTTTGTTGGTAAGGAAAGAAAGTTGATAAATGTTTTTAAAAAAGGTAGAGACATTAGGTGGTTTGTATTTAAATGGAAATATTATATATATTTGAGTGAATTAGAGTGAATAGGTGTTGGAACCTATAAAATAGGGTTGGGTAGAGAAAGAAGAGTACTTAGAGACAGTTATCCTTGTATGGTGGTGGCAAGAGTGTTTGTTTGTTTGTTTACCTTTGCCAAAATCTCTGAGCCTCTTCTTCTCATTTCATTTCCTATCACCACTTTTTTTTTGGGTATCATCATTTCATCTCTGTGTAGTACACAACTTGCTGTGATTTTGCTGCAGGAATCAGGGTTCCGTTATTTTACTATTTCAAAACCATACAACACAAAGTACGCAACCACAGGAACTTGCTCTCGGCAGAGCAGTGCAGTGCATAGGTCGCAATTTCGGCAACGCAACACAGCGTTGCCAGCACCATCCCTTTATCTTTTCCGGAGAAGACATTGTTTAAGATTTAAAATGTAGCTTTATTTTTAATGTTTATGTTTTTTGTTTAGCCCCACAGAGTTCACAGGCTGAGGTCTGCTTCATATGCCTCCACTTTTTTCGTACCTTCTGTCCCCTTCCCTCAACTCCTTCACCCAACTTGTTCTGCACCACCCTCTTTCTTAATTTCACGCTCTGCTCTCTTTTTAACTTAACCCTTTTCTTCTTCAAATTACCACACTCCCCCCCTTCAATTACTCTCTCAACCATATCTATTCAATTCATAAATTCACCCTACATTTCTCACTCTTCTAAAAACGTGTCTTCTCTCCCTTCTACCTTTATTTATTCTCTTCTCCTCCCCCGTGTCCCAAAGGAATATCTCTCTCATCATCCCTTTTTCCCTTTCACTTTTCTCCACTTCTTCACTTCACACCTTCCTCCCTCCACCCTTGTTTTCCAACGTCAATGCTTTGTTACTCTTCCCTACCATGACTACGCCACCACCCACCAAGTACACTCACCACACCAAACTACTCACCCAAACACACCCACCAAAAAACCCATGTCCCAGACTAGTCAGAATAACCGTCACTGACACTGACGCCACCGACTCCTCCAGCGATGAAGAGCAAACCTTCCACTCTTCCAAACGGCAACGACACAGGAGATTCATCAACGAGATTTCCATCGAGCCCTGTACCACCGAGAACAACAACGGCGACACCAACGGCGTCTTTTCTAAGAAGAGAGTTCGAAGAAGGAGTGTGGTGGGCAAAGGCAGGGCTGCAGAGACTCCGCGCGTGTCCACAGGAAAGAAATTCCGCGGAGTGAGACAAAGGCCATGGGGAAAATGGGCTGCGGAGATACGAGACCCGTCGCGACGCGTAAGGTTATGGTTGGGTACCTACGACACTGCCGAGGAAGCCGCCTTAGTGTATGACAACGCGGCCATTAAGCTGCGTGGACCCGACGCGCTCACCAATTTCATAATGCCACCTGCTACGTGGCACAACAAAGACCAGACGCCGGTGTCCAACGCTTCTTCCTCTGCTGAGGAAACCGTAACTCAGAACAAAAACCTGTTTTCTCCCACCTCCGTACTTCACTCTTGTTCTTTGTCTGAGGAAGCTGAATCCGTGGCCGGCAAAGACGATGAATCCTCATCCGTGTCAGAGAGTTCCAAGGCCAAAGCTGAGTCACCGTTTCCGGTTCCGATTCCGAATGAACTAAAATTTGACTTCCCAGACTGTTTGGCGGCGCCGGACGTGTACGGCGAGTTGGGTGGCGCTGCGGCGGCCGAGAGTGTTTTGTTCTCGGATGATGAGTGGTCTGGTTTGTTTCTCACTGCTTGTGAGGATTTCGGTTTGAAAAGTTGGCATACGGACAGAAATCATGACTTTTTCCAAGATATCGATGATTTATTTGTCTCCGATCCTCTTCTTGCTCTTTGAAATCATGAGTACCTTATATAACACACAGATTCCCGTCCTTGTCTTGCCCCTCAAATCGGCAAATTTTGTACCGGCGGGTAATCATAGCAATGTAATCACTAATAGTTTTTTTTGTCACTTTTTTTCCTGTTATTCTCCTTGTCGCCCTTTCTAAAATTGTAACTGTGATGTAGTGACTGTGTTCCATCCTTCAAAGGTTGGAGCTTTTCAGTTTATAATACTAATTAATGAATTTAAATTGTTAGTTCTTTTATTTTTAAAGGGATTTTATTTTACTGTGAGAATTATTAAAATAACATGATATAAATCATTCGTTTCTCATTTATATTTTTCGTTTTATCTTTATTCACTTAACGTGTGGACAAAAGTAATTTAGAAATCATATTATAATTTAATTAAAATGTGTTTTTTTTTTCTGTTACAGCTTTAAACTATGTTTCAAAAGAAACGGACAAAATGAGTATTATTTTTTGGTTATTATTTTAGCATTTTGTTTGATGCTGTTTGATGGGTTTGTATTATGGGACTAATCCCCACGTGAGCCCCGACCACAAGATGCACAAATAATTTAATTTTAATTTTCCTTGGTACAAATACCATAACATCGGCCATCTCTATAAGTACCAAAAGTTTTTCCACTAAAAGAATTTTTTATAAATATTATTTATCAATAAAATATTATTTTAATTTAAACTTTACAGACACTTCAAATTCAAGAAAATACTCTTTTATATAATTTTTAAAAATATCACATTTAAAATAATGTTCTTTATACGATGTATGTATAGATAAGGTTTACACAAAATATTAGATACCGTAACATCGGACATCTCTATATAAGTACCAAAAGTATCTCCACTGAAAGAATTTTTTTAAAATATAATTTATCAATAAAATATTATTTTAATTTAAACTTTATAGACGCTTCAAATTCAAGAAAATACTCTTTTACATAATTTTCTAAAATTTCACATTTAAAATAATGTTCTTTATACGATGTAAATATAGATAAGGTTTACACAAAATATTAGATAAGTTAATGTACCAATCTCAGATCAGACTTAAGTGATCGAATTATCAGTCTTATAATAAATATTAATGTTACAATCGTTATTAATCTGTATCTATTAGAGATGTTGTCGAATATATCCATCTTAGATATCATCGACATCTATTTGAGATATAATCCATTTTAATATGTTTCATTATGATTTTATCTTTAAAAAATGTTTTGAATAATAAAAATAAAAAAAATATTTAAACTGTCTTAATCTTTAACTTTTAATTTTTAAGTAAAATCAAACTATTGTATATAGTAAAAACAATTAATAACAAAAGAAAATAAAAATATATTAGTCTTATCCTAAAATATTTTGCAAGATTCAGAATTATTAATCTTATTTATAAATATAACTTTTTGAAAAGTATTAAACAAGATTAAAAAATATTTATTTTACGCATTACTATCAAGTGAAACCTATAATTAGTGACATTAAAAATACTAAACAAATTCGAAAAATACTAATCTTCTTGAAAATAACTATAAAAAGATCGAAACGTCTCAACACAATCTTATACATATTTATGTAATTAATAAAATAAAAATAGTTAATTAAAATTAATCGTTATGACTAAACAACTAATAAACCAAATGAAATGTGTTCTTTCCCGATGCCCATTTAGATAAAAATCCAATAGAAATAACATAAACAAATAACAATCCAATATTTTTATAATATAATACTATTATTTATCTTATGATACCATTTTTTTAATTGATATCCACATACAATAACTTAAACACGTCAAAGTATTTTTGAAGATACTTCAAATTTCAAATAAGACATCCAAGATTAGATTTACAAGTGACCGTAAATTGATTAAATTGATTAGTAAAAATTATAGATACTTCCATATTTTAAACAAGGCATTTAAGATTGAGAAGTGATCGCAAACAGAAGAGTAAAAATTATCTCAATATTAAAAAAATATGATGCACTTATTAAAATTTTCTTTAATAATTTTTTTAAATGTTCTAAAAGGAAGTGAACATTTCCTAGATTAAAACTAGAGTCTAAGGGTTGATGTAATATATAAGGATTGAAGTTTTACGATCACACAAATTTAATAATACGTTCACCAAAAAAATTAAATTGGACAATTATGTTTGTTGAATAAATAACTTAATTAACTAATATATTTGTTATTTAATATAAACAAGGTAATTATATATATATATATATAATTTAAATCATTCCATCTTATTGTTGTGGTGCTCGCTTAAACTCTAGCTTTCATTCTTTCCGATTGTAATTCGAATTAAGGTTGGTTTTTTCATCACTTTTGTCTAAAGGTTGTATTTTTTTTTTTGACTGAATTTTGTTTGTATTCAAATGTCGATTGTTCAGGTTTGAGAAGTTAGTTACAAAATTATAGTTGTGAAATTTTTGGATTGGAAAACTTTAAACTGGTCACAAATTCTAAGGTATATATATTTTTTGTAGTATTTTTTTATCAAGTTTTTCATACTTTATAGCTTTACTTTAGATATTCAGAGTACTTAGAAAATTTTGACAATTTCTATAGTACATTCTTGAATTGTATATTATTTTTTCATGGTTTCAGTGGAGGAAAATATTGACGCAAGATTAAAAAAAATCACAAATTGATGTTTGTTACATTTGTAACATATATTGATTGATGTCTGTTCAAAGATAATAAGCGTGAATTTATCGTCTCCCACTGTGACATCGGGCTTCCAAGAGGTGTCAAAAGTCTAAAATAATATACGTTATAAGATTTTTGTTGTTGTGTTAAATGTATAAAGAAACATAAAACATCAATGTTTTAATATTACATATAGTTTTAATATATTCTCTTTGGTATGTTTTAAGCATGAAAAGCATGCCTGCTACTTTTATATTTAGATGTAACCATGTTATCATATAATAGAAAATATTTGATTTTATGATCATTCAGAATTATTGTATCAAAACTAATATAGAAATAAATAAAAAGTTATAAGTAAATTTCGATAGGAATTGAAGATATAAAAATATTAAAAGCAGAAGGGGTGATATTTACGTCAAAGCTTATTAAAATTGTTATATTCTTCAGCGGATGTACGTTCAGTCCACTTCTGTATATTACTTGAGAATTTATAAGGAAAATGTTGTCCTGTTTAAGGATTTTGATGTTCAATATTTTTAATTTTAATATTTTTGGTTTAAAAAATGGTGTATATTTGGTTTAATGGGACTAAATTGACTCGGTAAGGTTTTGAATAAAGATTCTTGTTAGCGGATAACATGATACCCTCAAGAATTAACAATAATAAAATTCAAAAAATTCTAATAATATCTTAAGTACTGAACAATAATTTTATATTAATATTATAAAATCAACTTTTATAAGATAACGTTTAGAATAAATCCCTTTTATCTCTTACGTTATATCTAACACAAATAAATTGAATTATAAAACATAATGAAAACTATCATGTAAAAGACTCCAGTAATCCTCAAGGCAATACATCAACAAACTCAACATGAACGAGGAAAAGATGTTTTGTGCTGAAAATAAAAACATGTTATGGTTAACAAACTTAAAGGATAAAATTAATTTTTCTAGTACTCCAAATCTTCTACTAGAGAGATTATTTTCTCAAAATATATATTGGGAGTTGTATTTCATGAAAATTCTCTTATAAAATATGAAGATGATCTATGTCAACTGCGCTTGAACTTACCGACTTAAATTTTGAACAAAAATTAAAACAATCACGCAATATATTATTGTATATAGGAGTTAAATAGATCATATAACAAATTTAAAATAACAACATGTAAATCAATCGGTAAAAGATTGTTCACAAAGTTGTTAAAAATGTAAATATAAGTAGAAAACCACGAATAAAATAGGAAGTTATAAAAAAAAAATTGTGAAGGATGATATATGAATACTATTATAAATTCGTTATGAGAAAACTGTGAATTGAGCGTGTGTTTAGTTTAGCGTTAAAGAATTAATTTCAGTTTAATCAAGTTTCATATACAGGAGTAAGAATTAGTTATTTCTCATTCATGGTGAATTTTTTATCCTTTAATTGATTTTGAAAACTAAACACATACTGATTTTGCGTTAGAACATCAATTCTAACCAATTCTATATCAATTTGACGTCGAACCAAACATGCACCCGGATCGGTACCGGTTTGTGACTTAGTAAAACGCATATCTTCCTTTAACATGTGCAACGTTTTGTTTGTAGAGAAAGCAATTAAGAGAAAAGGGGAAGACTTTTGGCCCCCCTCAAAAGCCAAAACGCAAGTTCGTTTTGTGTTTCAGCCAAACTTGAGGTTGTTCCGAAATTCCAAATAAAAGCAAAAGAAAAAACCAGATTTGTGATTGAAGGCAACATGAAAATGCGTTTTGGCCTTTGGATTTGAACTCGATATCTGACAGAAGCAGAGAGGAGCAAGTGGCACAACACTTGTATACTTTTCATGGCACTAAAGCAGATATTCGTAGCCATTGCATTTGGACCACCATTACTTCCTTCCTCGCCATTTTCATGCTTTTACCCTTCTTATACACACACCCAAAAGTTTTTTTTTTTTTAATTACAGATTAAACTTTAAAACATTTATCTATTTATTTATTGTTTTACGTTGGTAGTTACATAAATGTCTCTGGTTGAAATATTTGGCATTTATGAAGAAACGCGTCTCCTCTCAGTGTTATTCCACTAAACTACATACATATTTCCACAGTTTGCTTTTATCTTTTATCAGTAACTTTAATGTTTCGCGTTGAACAGCATTTATGAGAAACGCATTCGGCATTATTGCTTTTCCATAAACCGTATTATATGATGCATTAAATTTTATGCAGTATCAGTAGCAGAAACTCATTATAGTTTGAAATAAGATTCGATTCTTATACAGGTTAATATTAATAATAATAACATATGAAAAAGATTGCATGTGTTATATGTTGCGGTTGTTAACAGGAAAACCCAGAAGTTAAAGGTTTCAAAGTGACAAACATGTTCTTCGTAGTGTTGAAGGAACGTCTCTTTCTCGGTGGTGTTCCAGAGACATGTTTATTTATTAGTATAAGGTATGATGAATGGACATAGGAGGAGGTTTGAGAAAGAACATCATGTGCAAAGTTATGATATTATTTAATGAGAGCATGGAAATGATTTATAAGCATAGATTGTGGTGTGATAAAGGCCTGTAACATGGCCTGCAAGATTTGTCTTATATACAACTGGGATTTTTGAATCTCACCAAGCCCACTTGCTGCTTATTCTACCCTACTCACACTCTCAATCAGATTTGGACCCCCACCCTGCATATCCTCTATATATTTTCTTTGTTTTCCATTTTTATCATTATTATTATCACTATCTTCATAATATATCCACAAATTATGACTACAACAATGATGAATTATTAATTTGGTATTGAGTATTATCATTTTTGGCATCCAAAAAATTTTTAGTATCTTAGACTTCAATCTCTTTTCTTTTCTATAAATACAATTATTTTTTTAATTATCAAACTACTATTAAAATTGAGTTATATATCATCCGATAAAAAAAATATTGGTTTAATTATTCTTTTGATATTTGATTTTGTTTAGTCTTTTAATTATTTTTAGTCTCAATTTGATATTTCTGTCAAATTTTATGAAGAATCAGAAACTAAAATTACATTAATTATAAAAAAAACAAATCATTCTTATTAATAATTTTTAATTTTAATTAAAAATCACTAATCTATTCTAGAACATTTAACAAAAATGATAAAATTACTCAATTTTTTGAAATAAAAATAAATTAAAGTATGAACTCAACATTTTTTTATGAAGACAAAAATAAAGAAGTTATATCAAAATAATTTTTCTTTTGTATTTGAGAAAGGCAGAAAAGATAAGGTGGAAGAGGCGAGAGAGGTTAAGGGATAAGTTCCTGTATGGAAAGAAACAGAAGAACCATAAAATGCCAAAAGCGCTTCCCCGTGATGACTCAGCATTCAGAATCAGAAAAATACAGCGTATCTTCCATGTTATTCTGCGGCCCCTACACTCTCAATCGCAGCCCTACACGTAATCAATCCAACGGCTTTGACCTCGTTTTGTGCAAGTGTACGTGCATCAGGGGATCATTTGGTCCCAACGTCCCATGGTCCCCGCATCACACGTCTCGTCAACCTCAATAACTGTTATTTCCTCCACCACGTGATTCTCAGCTTAACCTAAGTACTACTTAACTTATTAATATTTCTCTATTCAATACTTACTTAAACTGTAAATTAAAATTATAAATGGATTCCAAATTTCCTTCAGATATATTAAAATTAATAACATATTTTAATTCTTTTTACCTAATCTATTGAGTATCTTCAAATGAACTCTTAACTATAACATTTATAAGATAAAACAATTATATAATTCTTTTCTATTTTTGTTTTATTGTGTCCTTTTGTATCCAAAATACGACACCATATTTTGTATATAGTTTATGACACGCTTTTTTTTTTAGGCGTTTTCTTTTTTAAAAACAGATAAGAGTTTAAAGCTTAGATAGAAATATATTTTCCACACCATAAGTTGTTATTGTTAATATTTTTCCTCTAAGTAGTATTATTTTTACGCACATTTTTTTATAACTCGTCTTTTTGGATGTGTTTTTCATCACACTACTCATAATGCATGACTCTTAATTCTCATTTGTTCATCTCCTAATTTTAAAACCTCGTTCTTTTGAGCATGTTCTGTTATTGATGAAAACATGTTTTATTTAAATAAAGTATTATACCAACTAATGTACTAGTAAAAACTTTTAATTATTTTCATTTTCAAAATCTTAGTCGAGTAAAGTTTTTATTAGTCACGTCTTCGTATTATTCACATAAGGAAATACTAAGATGTTTCTACAAAGCCATACCAACTTCTGGGCCACCCAGTTTTGGGTTTTTATCATTATTTTTCTTTTATTTGGGCCCATTCAATTTTTGACGCGTCATTTCGACTACAACGCCGCAAACGATGGACCTTTGAGCTCTAATTAGAGGACCAGAGACTGGGCTTTTTTATATAACAGGCCCAACTGTATTTTTGATTAATTTAAATTTTGTATTTTGTTATAGTAAATTAATTTATTTTATCAACTGATTAAAAAATCATTTTAAGCGTATTTCAAATAATTAGCTCATGAGAATTGTCTAAATCTTTGTAAACTTTACTTACATAAATCAAACTCAATACCCTTTAGGTCTTCGCATGAGTATACATGCAACGGAGAAAATTGAAATACAGAAAACCAATAAACTACTTTGATATAGATGCAACCGAGAAAATTGAAAAGAAAAAAAGAAGTGTTTTAAATCAATAAAAAGAGTTTTCTTTTGTATATGGATAAATTGATATTATTACATTTTAATCCCTTGTTTTGTTTTTGTCTTCTCCAAAAGTGACAAACCACTTTGATATTCGTGAAATCAACATCGTTTTAAAATGTTGATGACATTGATTATTGACACGATGGAGTCAAAACGAGTCTTTCACTAGATACTGAATATTTTGCCTCTAAACTTTCTTCGAAACATTGTAGAAAATTTTTGGTTCTGTATAACATTCTATTAGAAGTTTTAGTTCACTAACATTGACTCATGACGTAATAGTCACATAATCAGTTCAGTAACTTGTAACGTGTTTAAATATTATACTAGACACTCAAATATTTGTTTTCATTTTAAACTGCACTTTTAATCCTTTTTCAACTTACATGATTCGATAACAATTTGGATTTTAAAAGATATGAACTTTGTGTTATGGAACAGGTCAAAGCACTCCAAGTATTCCCTATTAATTTTATTTTTTTGCTGATAAAGAAAATCCTAAATTTGGATTTACTAATTTCAATTATATGTCAATTAGGTTCGACGAACTTCTAGAAATATTTATGTTTATACTTTTTCTGGCAATTACAATGGTTAAAAAGAAGAATTAGCATAAACTCTTCGAGATTGATTGTGTTACTAGTTGATAAATTTGAACAAAAGGCCCGAAGCAAGTAAATCAAATATGACCTAATATCTCTGAACAATGGCATCACTAAATAAACAGAATATAACACTGAGTAGCAGCAACAAGAAGCTGGTAAGCAAACACAAACAGAAAACCCAAAAAAGAAGGTTGAATCGGTGTAGGGGAATTTTTCCCTGTCCATTAATCAAATCCTAATGTCAATGCTAATAACTGTATTATCGATAATAAATATAACACATTCCTTCATTTGAATTGAAACATTCAGAGGATGGAAGAGGAGTGGATGAGATAAGTAAGCGCCAAAGCCAACATCATCAACACATACGCAATCCCTTGATCTATCGACGTCCCTGAACAATGTACGTCAGAACACACAAACAAATGATTGCGAGTAGAGGAAGCACGTTTTCAGATCCAGTGAAAAAAAAAAAGCATTGCTTGTTGAATTTAGGAATCAGATCTGAAAAAAATAAAGTAGTTACCGTCGCTGGTGGGAGGAGGTGCCGGAGGCAGGGATTGAGCATTGGCGGAGAGAGGAATGTAAAGAGTGAAGATGAGAGAGAGAAACAGAGTAAATAACCCGAAACCCAAGGAAAACCTAAAAGAGGCCATGTTTACTGTTTTGGCGCAGACTCAGACTGTTTCTCTCTCTCAAAGTTTGCAAAGTGCAGTGATGAGATGAGAGGAGAAAGAGAAGGAAGAAACTGCAGAGAGATTTTAACAGGCTAAGGCCGTTGCGATGCGAAGGAGAGGCAGATATAAAAACGAATAGAGGGAACCGGTGAAGCCGGTATGCAGTGCAGTGGTGGGACCCAGGCGCATGTTATGAGCTTGGTGAGGCCATGTGATTGCCCTTTTCGGTTTGGATTCCAACCAGCCACAACGCTGACACTCTGTGACCTTTTGGCGCCATATGCTTTTTCTAACTTTCCTTTTCAAATTATATTTTTAGAATCTTATGTGTGTTTTGAGTTTCTCGATCATTTTATTAATGTAATAAATTAAAAATTATATCTAATTAAAGAAAAAGTAAAAATGTTAAATTATTTTTAATTGAAGTAATTTAAAATTATAAAATTATATTTAGATGAGTTAATTTTTTTAAAAAAATATTAAATAAATAAATAGGAAAAAAATAATTATTTAAATAAAAATATAATACATTTACATATTGAAATTTATTTTGAAATATAGTTTAAAGATTTGGAATATTGAAGTGATTAATTAAACGACAAATGAATAAATAAAAATAAAAACGAGTTAAGGATAAAATATTTTTTATCATTAATCATTTTTAAATCTGTGAGAATAGATGAGAAAATCATATAATATTTTTTTTCATCACTATTAAATATTAGAAAGAAAATACACTTCTCACTCTCAAATCATGTTTTTTTTATTTTCTAAGTAAATCTTTACAATGGCTTAAGTGTTATTAATTTGTTATATGAATAGACTATCACTTTATTTTATAATTTAATGATTTTTATTGACTGTTATTTACCATAATTATTTTATCTTTGTGTTACGAAATACTAACGTCAGATAACTTAATATTTCTTTTGACTATTTTAGCATATAATTAATATTTAATTTAAATACAGAGAAAACTAACACATCTATAATTTTGGAAGACCGAGTAATATAGAGTGTCATGTTTAGAAAACACTCCCGGTTTAATGCCAAATAGCCCTAAACAAAAGTTGGGTGTGAGAAATACAATATGAAGATGTAAAAATATTATATAAAAATTTATAGAGATGAAAATAGTAAAAAGTATAAAGAAATATTGAGAATTATTTGTTAGGCCATCGAACTATTAAATAAAAAATAAAAGAAAAAATAACTAAATTTATCAAATAGTACGTAGACTCATATATTAGTTGGATAAAAGAAATTCTGTGATTTTTCCATTCCTTGGTTAATGAAACATTTGTTCTAAAAAAACTAAAATTTATATCATGATGGTCTACCTTATAATTTCGTCCATGGTGTTTTTGATCATTATTCAGCATATATACAATAATTATGATGACGCGAAAATTTAAAGCATTAAACGCTTTGCAAGTAAATACTTTATGGAAGAGTGTATTGTGGTATTTAATTTAACCTTCTATGTATGATTCTTTGGAGAAAAAGGTATGATATATTAAAGATCAATGTAAAACTGTGTATTATTTCAGAAACAAAAGAAAATGATTTACCTTTTAATATGTATGAATAACTTTAGACTTTTTTATTTTTTGAGGAAATCGAGCAATATTACGTAATAGTTAGTTTTTTTTTTCTGTGAAATTTTATAATTTCTATTTTTTAGTTGAATAGTTAGTATCTTTTAGACACAATGCATACTATAAATGTGATTTTTTCATACAACTAAAAAATTAATTAATAGGATATATATACTAGTGAAAATATATACTGTGTGTTTACTTTTTTTAGATATAAAAAATAAAATAAAAATATATTAATAATTATTATAAAAATAAATATAAATAATTTTTATTTATTTTATAGTAGTTTTATAATAAAAAATTAGTTAAGTTTAAAAAAACAGCCAAATTAAAAAAAATGGTTAAAATTTAAAATAATTAAATTAATAAAATAAATATGAACATCAGAAAGGAACCATTTACATATAGGTATAGATGATTTATTGTAACTCAAATTCTTAATAAAATATTCTTTCAATATTATATATGTTTGAAATAAATGATAATTAATTTATATTCTGATACATGAATATTTGGTAAAAAAATAAAAAAATAAATAAAAACGAAATATTAAAAGAGATAAACAGTTAATAAAATAAAATATACATATAACATAAAAAAATAAAGTCATTTGATATTGTTGACAAAAGAGATTATATTTAAAAGAAAAGAAAAACTAAGCTAAGAATATAACGAGTATTATATGTAGGCTTAATTATATTAATTATGTTTTGAGTATTTCATAAATTTAAGAATTTTTAATTGATTTTTTATTAAATTTTTGTGATATATATAGTCTTCAAAATATTAAAATTAAAGAATTTTTATTGTTATTGTTAATTATATGACATGGCAAATACTTTATATTATATTATATTATATTTAAATGTAGAAAAAAAACTTTAATGATAAAGATTTTCATATTATATTTAATGAAAATTATTTTTAAAATAAATTAAAATTATAAATTAAAAAATATAAAATTAAATAATAATAAAATTGTGAAATTATTAAATATTAAATATAAATACAATTTTATAATTTTAATTTCAAAATTTTTTAATTATCTAATTTATTAATTTATATTTTTATATTTCATAATTTCGTAGTATCATAATTTTTTAATTTAATAAAATGTTTTAATTATATAATTTTACATTTTTATAAATTTATAATGGTTTAATTATAGAATATCAAAATATTAATTGTAAAATTAGATGATTAAAAAATTAGAATATTTAAAACTAGAGTTATAAAATTATATTTTTTATTTTATATTCAATAATTTTTTTATTTTATTATTATCTAATTTTATATATATTTTTATCTTTTAATTGTATAATTTTAATTTGTTTTAAAAATAATTTTCATGTTAAATATATTAGTTCTTGATTGAGATCGTTATTGTTAGAGACTTTTGTAATAAAATATTATATGATAATATTTAAGTAGAATGATAGTATAATTTATAATATAATTAACAGTCAACTTTAATAATATATAATTTAATAAAAAAAATTTAAGATTTTGAAAAGTTAATGAACCACAAGATTAGCCAAGACTCAATTAAAAACTTTTAAATTTATCAGTAATTTAATTATATAGTCTATATAAAATTAGATTATATAACACCATTTACGAAAACAAATCCTAAACATATTTACTTTACGTAACCATGCTTAAGAATACATTTGTTTAAGATGAATATTATAGTTTAGTTTATGTAGAGATGATGGGTTTTGAGAATATTATTATGAAATTATTTGATCGATCTATTTTTGTTTAAACATTATTGTTTAGATGAAATTTTATAACAGTGTGTTAATCCATGTAAATTAAAAAATATTTATATATATATATATATATAAAATTTTGAAAGTCATAACTATGTATAAATTAATTTTTAATTTTTAATATTAATTTTAAAAAAATAATTTAGATATAATTTAAAAAATTAGTTAATGATTATGGATGTCTCCCGCCAACATTCTTATGTTACCTTAAAAACACTCTTACTGTAATCTCTCAGCGCACCAGCATTCATTATAGTAACATACCCTGTTTCCAACCTGTCTTACACTTTCCGTTAGTTATTTTATTTTATTTATTTTTTCTGTTTCCTCTTACAAAATTACTTAACAAATCAAAACCACCATCATCCTCATGCCACCCTGCAAACAAATTCCTAACCGCTTGCCTCCAAATACAAAACCCTCTATGTCCTTCTTCTTGCTTTTGTCCTTCTTCTTGCTTTTGCACCTTGCCAAGAGTAAGGTTTTGTCATCCTTTTCTGGTATATTATGTTATTTCCTTATCTCTTTCTTTTTCTTTCTCTCCTTTATTTTGTTCACATATAAATTACACTTTTTATCAGATTCTTTATATTGTAATTAGGCTTTGACTGAAACCGTCATCAAACAAACCATTTTTTGAAAAAATCTATTGTTATATTGGTTCCCTGTATGATGTTGTTGTAATTTTGAATTAGGCTACACGCTGCACACTGCATGGATTCATTCATTCTTTGCATGTTTATTTACGTTCTTTCCAAAATCAATCGTTGGATTACGTTGTTTTGTAGATTTTCATTGCCGGAATGGAACAATTCCGGCATATCGGAGAGGTGGTTGGGAGTCTGAAAGCGCTTATGGTTCTGCGCGATGAAATCCAAATCAACCAACGACAATGCGGTTTGATTCTGGACATATTCAGTTTGGCGATGGACACGATCGCGGAGGAGATGAGGCAGAACCTGAAGCTGGAAGAGAGGAATAGCAAATGGAAGGCTCTGGAATCTCCTCTGACAGAGTTGTGCAGGGTTTTCAAAGAGGGAGAGCATTACATAAAGCAATGTTTGGATTCCAAAGATTGGTTGGCAAAAGCCATCACCCTCTCTCACCACCGCGACTGCGTGGAGTTCCACATCCACAACCTTCTCTGTTATTTCCCGGCGGTGATCGAGGCGATCGAGATTGCGGGAGAGATTACTGGTTTGGATTCGGAGGAGAAGGCAAAGAAGAAGGTGATACTGGGTCGAAAGTATGACGTGGAATGGAAGGACCCGGAGCTGTTCCAATGGAAGTTCGGGAAGCAGTATCTGGTCCCGCGCGGGATTTGCAAGAAGTTGGAAAACGCGTGGAGAGAGGACAGGTGGAGGCTCATCGAGGCCATCAAGGACAAGATTGCGAAAGAGGGTGATTCAACTGCGTTCAGTAAGAGCGATCATGGCCTCGCTGATATGCTCCTCAAAAAGCTTCTCAATGGGTCGGAAATCAGCCCAATTGCGGTGCTTGTCGGGTCTCAAGATTTCCTGGTGCGACGGAGGTTGGGCCGTCGGAGGGACTTCAACGAAATCCAATGGTTGGGACAGAGTTTCGCGATGAGGAACTTTCAAGGGGAGAGAGAAACGTACCAGGCTGAGGTTTTCTCTCTGCTCTCGCTTTCACACCCAAACATATTGCAACACCTTTGCGGGTTTTACGACGAGGAGAAGAAAGAGTTCTCTTTTGTGATGGAGTTGATGAACAAGGATTTGTGGACTCACATGAAAGAGAATTGCGGTCCCAGGAGACAGATTCTGTTCTCTGTCCCTGTTGTGGTGGATCTCATGCTTCAGATGGCCAGAGGCATGGAGTACCTGCATTCCCAAAACATTTGCCATGGAAACCTTAACCCTCGTAATATTCACCTCAAGAAAAGGAACTCCCAAGAGGATTATTTTCAGGCAAAGGTTGCAGGATTTGCCTTGTCTTCTGTCAACAATGATAATGTTGACGATACTGCGATTCAGGACTTTAACCCTTTAACCTGGTATGCTCCTGAAGTTCTGTCCCGGATGGAACAAACGCATAATGGTCCTGCTTCTTCTTCTTCGAAGAAAGTCGATGTTTACAGCTTTGGGATGATATGCTTCCAGTTGCTGACAGGGAAAGTGCCTTTTGAAGATAACCACCTTCAAGGAGACAAAATGAAACAAAACATCACGGTCGGTGAAAGGCCTTTGTTTCCTTACCATTCCCCGAAATACCTTGTGAATTTGATCAAGAAGTGCTGGCAAACTGACCCTGCTCAGCGTCCCAGCTTCTCCTCCATCTGTAGGATTCTGCGGTACACCAAAAAGTTCCTTGCCATGAACTCAGAGTCCCATCTCATCAACCCTGAGTTCAACGTTCTTGAGGTTCCGCCTGTGGATTGCTTCGAGATAGAGACAACGTTCCTAAAGAGCTCTTCAACCGAGAGGTCATCTTGTGTGTCCTCTGTGTTCCAGATACCCTATGAAATGTTTGCTTATAAGGTTCTGGAGAAAGGGAAAATGAATCCTAACAACAGTACTACCAAAGATGAGTGTTGCGAGCACCACCGAAAGGATTGGTGTAGGAGTGAAAGTGATGACCCAAGTACAGAGTGTGATGAAGATAAAACCTTCACAGTGAAAGATCCGCTCCCTCAAACAACCCATCCCACATCAGTTTGCAGTGAAGTGCCCGACAAGAAAGCTGTTAGAATAAAGAACCAAACACATGTAAAGGCAAAGAATATCCAAGGTCAGTTCACTGATTTTCACTCTATATATCGAAAAATAATTGTAGAATAATGTCAAGCTATATATTTTGCTCTTTTGGATTGCAAGAAACTAAATGCATATTAAACTGGTTGGTTTAAACAGAAAAACCAAAATTGCTGGCGACAAAATCATTTCCACCGTCTTTATCAAATCGAGTTTCAAGGAGCAGAAAGGTGAATACACCGACATTGACACCAACCAGATTGAGCCCCGTTAAAAGACGACCTTCCCTGAGATCTGAATCGGATGGCAACTTCAAAGGGAATCGATCAGCGTCACCATCACTTCCCAATCCTTTAAGGAAAAAACACGATGGCAGTTTGTCGGATACTAAGGCCAGCGTAAGGTTCAAAAAAATGGATCAGTCAGCATTACCTAGATATGGCAGCATGACAGATAGTTCAAGGATGAAGAAATCGCAAATGACATTGAACCAATCTTTGAGCGCGGGAAAACTAAGACGTGCCAACACTGACACCAATTTGAAGGTGCTCGCGCGAACCCATCTCCTGAGCACTTCAAAAACATCCACAAAGAGCGGAAAAGGTGGTAATGTCTCAGTTTTGGAGAACGGTTCAAGCATGTCAACGGGTAGGTTTTCGCCATTGGCACTGAGCCCCCCCCAAAGCCCCCATCTGAGAACAAATAAAGCAACCGGTCATCTCTCTGACTCCGAAAGCAGTTTTGTGAAAAAAAGAGGAAGCATGTCACTGTTAAAAACTAGTGGCCATGCCTCGGATTAAGGCCCTTTTAACTTTCACGACTTCTGGTGGAAGATTCTCATGTTTTGAGATTATTTGAGTAGTCATCACCTTACCTTTCTTAGCTAGCACAGTTCTAGTACTTTCACTGTTTTTTGCGTCATGCAAATCTTCCCCACGTTTATATGCTCCTCCTTAACACATGCAAACATGGAAACTCAAAATGTAGCTTTTTAAGGGAAGGTTAGAAGCATAGTTTCATGCATAGTTGTATTATTGGCAATCTTTTGGAGCGCTTTATTTCGGAGGAGAGATATATGTATAAGAATTATTGGAGGTTGCCTCTCCAAATCGCCATCCTTTCTGTTTCATCTTCTCAAAATCAATTAGGATTTCAAATCATCTCCTTGAAATGATCGTAAGGCTAATGATACTCAAATCAATCTAAATTATTTAAACAATTTTATTTATAAAATTACAACAACACCTATACTTAAGCAAACAAATACTTATGACGTTATTGTATTGAATCATTTTTCAACTGTCTGAATTCAGTTTTATTTACAAATTTAGACAAACATATGTTTATGTATTAATACTTTTTTACACCATCTTTAATCTACATGAAGGGAAATTTTGCATGAACTGAATTATATGTTTAATGCAACTGTATACAGGGATGTTGAACTAAAAATTATTGGGTTTAGTTATTTTTTATTTTGTGATAATTTTTTATAATATCATATTTTTGAAAGTTTAAGCTTAATCTGGTTATGATCTGATATGGACTTGACCAAAAATAACCTATAAATGATTAACAAATAAATGTTCTCTCTAATGATAAATAACCTCAATTACGAAATTGTATATAAACGTACACATTTTGTTTAACTTAAAACTTAATGAATAAACGTAAAAATATTAATATAGATATATTTTCCACCGTTCTCTGCCCATTGACAATAGAAAGCTTTTATTGCAAGTGTATAGCACACTGAACAATGATAAAGGAAATATACTTCGATGAAGCGTGGCCTAGAGAGAGAGAAACAGATAGATAAAGAAAGAGAGAGAAAGAAATAAAGAAAGATAGAACGAGAAAAAGAAAAAGAAAAAGAAAAGGAGCTGTATAAACCTGAAGTTATATGCTTTCCATTGGTGGTAAGGGATTGATTCATCTCATGATAAACAATCACTTTTCCTATAAACCGTACAGTTGTTAGTCCTTCATAAATAAAAAATCATTTGAAAAGGACAGCAATAGAATTTACATTGGCACATATAACCTTTGCATAGATACAGGGTACATTCTTGAGCTAAGAACCAAAGCTTTCAACTCTAAAATCTTAGCCCAATTTAGATCATTCAATCAATAAGAAGTAGAGATTTGAATCAAATTTCTACAAGTTAAAATTAAATTACGCACATCAGTTTTGAAAATATTAAATGAGGAAACTTTGAAAAAGAACCGATGTACATAAATTGATTTTAACTCATACGAGAAATTTGATTTGTTTTCTTCTCCAATTAATGTTTGTTGAGAAGTTTCTCTAAAGTGGACATTAATTAGTATCGTATTGAATCTGCTCTCTCGGATTGGCCCCAGCGATATTTGAGTATAACAAGCCTTTTCTACATATGACAATGTGAAATTCTGGTTTGGAGTCCGAGTTGCAGGTGATGATGAATCCAACTACCACAAAAGATGAGGATTTAGATTGCAGAACTATTTCTCCATTCAATTATGGCCGACATTGAAGCCCTTCTACTTCGAATTATAAAGCCATAGCTCAAGATGTCAAAAGAATTTTTATACGCTCCCCACATGTTCATGGGAGAGGGCCGAGTGCCTGAGTGACAATGACAAACTCCAGGAACTCGCAAAACTGTAAAAAAGTCAGTCATGGGGAGCCTTTCCTTTAAATCATCTGTAACACTTTTACACATCCACTTGAATTGGCTGCGATAAGCATGTCAGATTTCCCTCTCCAGCACACACTTGAAACAAACTGTCCATTGTCATCCTCTGTGTCTTTACCAGAAATGGGATCAATGGACCCAAATTTGTGGGAAGTGATTGGCATGGGAAGCGATCTATAGTAGGAATAAACCTGAAAGAAAACATAATTGTAATGATGCCTGCACACACACAACTTTCTGCTCGATATTAAAAATTCTGGCCCATTCGCTTTTCTATAGGGCCCTTAAATTTTATCTTGAATACAATAAACTACACTGACATTGTAAAATTTCTTGAGGACACAATTCTTTACTTTTTGTTTTGCCATTATAGAAACATCTCTTATAAGAAAATATCGTATAATATCTTTCAAACATTTAAAAGAGTTTGTGTAATATATAGTGTTTTCCAACAATTAAGGAAGATTAGTGTGGGGGTAAAAAAAAGGGGGAGGGTATCATGAGAAGTTTGATGAAATCTCAAGGATAGTGAAGGAGATATATACCTCATTTGTTTCTGAACCACATGCTATATATCCATCAGCCACTGACAGACCCACAAAATTCTGTCAAGAAGAGGGCAGAAGATTTCAGCTAACCAATCAGGTAAACATAAACCTGGGCCAGTTTAATGACAAAAACAGATCTAATTCCTGACATGCAGGTCTAGTAGTTGGATAATCACCAGCAGTGAACAAATCATTTTGGTAAAAACCAATCTGGATCTCATATAATTGATTTTGATATTCAGATCATCAACCATAATCTAAGGCTCCATTTAC
>Ga0099822_1002161_pt1 | contig 24193 bp, 10 predicted proteins | sample CowpeawhiteBW_FD_76839 | JGI IMG/M metagenome (GOLD analysis project Ga0099822, IMG submission 76839) | Root nodule microbial communities of legume samples collected from California USA - Cow pea white BW | ecosystem: Host-associated > Plants > Roots > Nodule | place: USA: California | collected... | reverse complement strand
AAGGGACCTAATTGAAGCAATTTTCAAAAGTTGGGATGCAATTGACACTTTTTTAAAAGCGGGTACCAATTTGACACTCTAGTACCAAACTGGGTACCTTACGATTAATTAAACCTTTATTTTATTATTATTATTATTATTATGTTTATGTATAATCATTGTATATAAGATAATGATTTTAGTTATTGAATATGAAATATCTTTTTATTCATTTTTAGGTACATGTCTTGTAAGATGACATGTTGCTATTGTACTCTAGTTATAATCTTCATTATTATTTTTCTTGTCTTTGATTAGGTAAATTAATTGGAATTATTTTGATAGAAAATGAATATAAATTATTATGAAAAAAAAATTTGCTTAACAAAAAAAATAAAATTTACTAATCACAAACGCGGGCCAGCCAACGGGTCCGCGATGCGGGTGGGGCAAAAAAGTGAACCCAATATTAACTTGTGGGACGGGCCAACCCGAATCGCACTTTACGAACCAAAACACAGGACAAGTCAAAATGAGTCGAGCTGTCCCGCTTTGCCTTCCCTAAATAAAATGAAATTAACATGGAGTTAAAAGCGTGAAGACAAGGTAAACCATATAAAAAGAAATCCACCAAATCATTTGGACACTTCTCAACAAAATAAATTTTTAAGTATATTCTTTTCTAATATTATAGTAGAGAATAGATAAAGATGTCCGATGCCTAAAAATGAATTTTTTGAACACTACTTGTCAACAGAAAAACATTGACAACAAAATAAATTTTCAAGTATTTTATTGTTATAATACATAATAAATAGAGTAACACAAGCACGTCTAGACATATTTTGAATATTTAAAAAATATTTAAATTTAAAATAATTATAGATATAAATAAATAATTATTTTTTATTGAAATTAAAAAGTTATAAGTAATATTTGTAAATAGTATTACGATTAATTAAAAATTTGAAAAATAGTAACTAAAATAATAATAAAAATAAATAATTATTTCATAAATATTTTAAATTGTTAATAATGTGCAATATTTTTTAAATATTTAAATTTTAAAATAATAATTAAAAGTGAAAAATTAGAAAAATTAAAGGTATATATAATTTTAGATATATAATTATAGATATAGCTATAAATAAAGTGATTTTTACCTATTGAAATAAAAAAATATTATAAGTAATATTTGTAATTAGTATTACAAGTAATTATTTAAATTTGAAAAAAAAACTTACTAAAGAGTAATTTTTTATAAATATTTTAAATTATTAATAAATTTTTATAAATATTTTAAATTATTATATAATTATTTGAATTAAAAAAAATAGTAAAAAATTGAATTGAAATATATTTCTTATTATGAATAATTATTTAAATTTAAAAAATAATATTTGAAAGAGTAAAATTGAAAAAAGAAATACACTAAAATGTATATCTTCTCTACATAATAAATAATAAATTTATAATATAACAAATATAAGTTTACTATATTTAAATTTAAATATGTAACATTTTTATTGTTAATATATATATTTATAAAAATAAACAAAAAATAGGTTGACATTTTAGCAGTTGGCATATAAATGCGCCTTTTGAGTTGTGCTAATAGGTATAATTTTTATTTACAAATTATATATGAATATTAATGTTAATATATACTTATGAAAAGATAAAAAACAAATAGGTTGAAATTTTAGCGGGTGGGCATATAAATGCCAAGCAAGTAGGGTTTTGAGTTGTGTTTCTGAGCAGCGGCTACCCTAACTTTCTCTTCTTCAATTCGATAACTCTCTCAATCGATTAGGTTTTCAACTCTCCGCTTCTCTTTGTATTTTCTTCTCTCTTGTGCTGTTCTGTTCCTCTTTTTCCTTTTTCTTTTCTTGCTATCTCTAATTCTAACGTTCTATCATTTATGTAGCCATGGCCGAAATCCACGAACCTGGTGTTGTCGCAGATCCCACCCAGATCGATGTCAAGCTTTTCAACCGCTGGAGCTTCGATGATGTTCAGGTACCATTTTCACTAAATATCTATTCTCTGTTTAGGGTTGGGTACTTGTTAATTATATTGTGTTTTAAAAGATCGTATTTTGGGGTTGTGAATGAAATTTTTGTTTTGGTTATTTTAGGTTAATGACATTTCTCTGGCCGATTACATCGGAGTGGTGGCATCCAAGCATGCCACCTATGTTCCTCACACTGCCGGTAGGTACTCTGTGAAGCGGTTCAGGAAGGCCCAGTGCCCCATTGTTGAGAGGCTCACCAACTCTCTCATGATGCACGGCAGAAACAATGGCAAGAAACTTATGGCTGTTCGGATCATCAAACATGCTATGGAAATTATTCATTTGTTGACTGACCTGAACCCCATTCAGGTTATTGTTGATGCTGTCATCAACAGGTATTGTTTTTGTATTCATCCATGGTTGTAGTTGTGGATTAGGATGGCTATTCCTTTTTATTGATTTTAGATTGATATAGATGAAATTTAAGTAGCTATATTGATAAAGAAAATTTTTGTCCTCATATTTGTATTTGTGTTCTTTCGTTTTATGGATTTGAATATTGATTTATTAGAGTATATATGGGAAGGTACTTTTTCTCTCGAACGTAATCTGGAGGATGGAATGATGATGATTGATTTCCCTATTGGTTTGATTGCCTGAATGATGGCATTTTGTATTAGCTCTATCTGACCATTCTCCATGTTTTATGCATATTCGTCTATATTTGGTCATTTTTAATAAGACTTTGTTGATCGAATACCATTGCTTTCTGGAATGAAATTCCTCCACGGAGGATCAGATCGTATCAGTTGGTGAATGCCACGATGATTGTTTATTTCTTAGTTGTTTCGATAGCTTGTATGAGGACACTTTTGCATTAGCTCTATCAAATAATTCTTGGTAATTACTTCAAATAGAATTATTGGTTGTTTTGTTCATGTGATCATTACCATGCTGTTTGCAAAAAATGGTTAATTACATGTGTGTGCATTGGGTAGTTGTATTTGCTTGATTATGTCGTATTGGATTATGGTTGCTCAAGCTATTATCATGTAGACAAAGATGTATGGATAAGAAATTTTATGTTTCTTGAACAATTTGTTTATTGTGGACATAATGCACAAAGTTGTATTGTGGATACTGTTTCTGGACAGTAAACTGTTAGCCTCAAATGAACTTATATATGTGAATGTGTGTATGTTACCATAGAGCTATGGAGACTTCATTGCAATATGTAATTCTTGATGTGCATTGTCTTGAATCCAATATAAATTAACTTTAAAATACTGAATAATATATCTGATTTTCTTTTATTGTGTTTAATTTATCTAGTGGTCCCCGTGAAGATGCAACAAGAATTGGTTCTGCTGGAGTTGTAAGGAGGCAGGCTGTGGATATCTCACCCCTTCGCCGAGTTAATCAGGCTATCTATCTTTTAACAACTGGTGCACGTGAAGCTGCATTCAGAAATATCAAAACTATTGCCGAATGCTTGGCTGATGAACTTATTAATGCAGCCAAAGGGTCATCCAACAGGTAATACTTCTCAAATTCCATTGTGGAGTATGGTTGTTTCTATCTTCTCCGTGCCAATTATTCTTTTTCTATTTTTCTTTCGTTTAACTGAATTTAATATTCCTTTTCAGTTATGCTATCAAGAAAAAAGATGAAATTGAGAGAGTTGCCAAGGCCAATCGTTGACCAGCTTGTGGAAACAATATTTGCAGATTTTTGTTTTGGTTTATGTTCTTCATTTAATATATGTGGATCTTTTGCTTGCATTAGTTACTTTTTACCCTTTTTTGACTGCCGGCGTAGCAAGTTATGAAAGATTTTGTTGCTGTTACTAGAGTTTGTGTTCTAAGATCGTGAGTTTTAATATTAGTCTGTTTCATAAATTATACTATGATAATTTCCATGGTTGTTTTCAAATTTTAATGTTTTTTGTTTTCGCGATAATAGTATGTAAATCATTGGCAGAAAGTAAAAAAATTAAATGTCCCCTCGGCGATAATTACCCAGAAACCCAAGTTGACACAGTAATATGGGACTTTAATTTCAAATTTTTGTGATTAATTATTAGAAGAAACTCTAATTGAATTTTATTTGTTATAATTTTGTATTTGGAGTTAATTATGATAATTCTACATGTTTTTTATTCTGTTTGTAATTTTTTCTAATTAAATAATTAAGATTGAATATAATTATATTGTCTTTTTCTAAAATATGATGTAGATTAACCTTTATCATGCATAATTGAGAAGAATCCAGTAATTTTGTGTCATGTTACAAACATCACTATCAATTAATGAATTAGAAAGATGTGTTTGAAAATTCTACCTTCAATCGTTTAACGTATTTCAATTCGGAAAGAGGTTTTGGTTATCATAGTTTTGGACAACAAAATTATTTTTTAATATGTGTAATGTTTTAGGAAATCTATTTAATTTATCTTGATCCCAGAACGAATTTAAGAGGTCTAAAGCTCTAAGTTCTGCCTTACCACAAATCTTATTATTTTACTATTTTGTGAATAATGATATTTTAATTCATTTTTTTATTTACTTTTAACCCAACATTTTAATTTGTTTTAGATTATCATATCACACTTTTAAATAAAAATCAAAATAAACAATTGAAGAGTGCAATATTTTTACGCAAATATTTTCCAAGACTATGATATACAATAATATTTAAATACAATAAAGAAAATTGAAAATATATGAATACATATTTATTAAGTTTCTCACCAAAACATCTCAGTGAACAAGTGAAAAAATAACTTTTCTAAATTATAATAAAAAATAAAAATACAGCATTACTCTAATTAAGACATTTAAAATGACAATAAATTGAATATTTTAATAAAAATAATTCATTACTATTCGAATAAAAAAAATAAGAGTCATAAACCAGAAAACAAATAAAAAAAGTGAATAATGTAATACAAAGTTAACACTATTTTAAGCTAGAAAAATGCAGGGGTTTTAGTCTTGGGTGTGCTTCACTTTCTCCTCTGTTTTCTCTGTCTTTTGCCATGTTCATTTTTTACTCTCATCAGCACTAGTTGAATATAGAGGTGTTAAAATGGGTTAATCCGGTCATTTTGACCTGACCCGTTTTTAACCCATTATAAACAGGTTGGACTGGACTGGATTGGCCTGTAAATGAAAAATGAGTTCGTTTATTCAACCCAGTCCGCAGGTTGACGGGCTGGCGAGTTTTAACTTCTTTTTTTCTTTAAATGAAAGGTCCAAAAATCTTTGTCTTATTTTTTATCAAATCATTTTTTTCATCAATTATTTGTGTTAATAATGTTGATTTTAATTAATGTAATGACAAAATCTGAGATAGTAATAAAGATAGACCTACATGCTTTTACATATGTAAATGGTTTATCGCAAAAAAAAAAAAATTGAAAATAATTCTACCCAATATTTAGTGTAGGAAAAATATTACAATCATTTAATAAATATGTAAAACTTAAGAAGATCCATACTTGCAAAAACAAAAAACAAAACAAAACAAAACTTTTGTTATGATTGTTGGTTAGTATAGATAAAATACTAAAAAACTTATATTTGAACTGAATGTTGTAGTTGTGTACATATAACTCCAACTGAAACGTGTTTCTAAATTTAATTGGCGTAAATGAATATCTATAACATTTTTTGCACTTTAGCAGAGGGTGTTCTTTCTTAATTTGACCCACATGTTGCATGTGCACTTTTTTTTTTTAACTTAGAAGGTTTGCGGGTTGGCCCGTCAAGTTGACGGACTAGACAGGTCGGGTTGACGGGTTCTGTTTTCTAACATAACTCACTTTTTTTTGACGGACCAACGAGCCAGCCCGTCGGACTTGAACTATTTTGTTGTTGCATGATGAGACGTGGCATTTAGGATTGATGTAAAATCTAAGTATCATTGTTTATATTTAAATTATAAAAACATTAATCTCAACACAATTAACTTCGTATAAAATGATATTAATAGTTTCACTCGTATTATATTCAAATCTTTGTTTTTTATATGATTATATTAGTATCACAATCATTTGCTCATTGCACTTTAATCGTTTTTAATATTGAATTATTTTAAACATCCAAACACATTCTTTAAATAGTACAATAAGGTTCAAAACTTTTTTTATATATATACACATAAAAATTCAAGTGATACAAAAAATCCATTGATTAATTACTACTGAATTTAATTAATAAAAATCGAAATTAGAACACAGCATTCAAAATTAAGATATATTATTAGTAAAAGCTGATATTAGAATACTACATTTGAAATTAGAATATATTAATAAAGGGACATATTAAGAATTAATTAAAATTTTACATTAAATTTTATTACTACTCGTATATCATTTTATTGTACTGTATTATGATGAACTGAAAATTCAATCTCATCATCTATAATGAGATTAGAGGATGGTACAACTGAATTACCAAATTACCCTTCATTATTTAATTTTTGTTACATGTGATTTAGCGGTTAAAATCAATACACGTGATAGTTTTAGTTCACTTTCTTAATTCTATGATAACGGTAATAATAATTTGTTATGATTATAATAAAAAATTATTACTTCTAAAATTACTATTAAAAAGAAAGAATTTTTTTTTCATGTAAATTAATTATTTTCCATCTTATATATTAAATTTATTTTTATATAAATATATTGTATTATTCATTTTTTATAAATATTTTTTTATTTTTGATAATTCAATAAAATTTATAAAATAATTTTAAATTATTTATATATAATTTTATATTATCTATAACAATAGGGACATTTTGATAATCTAACTTTTTTTATTATTCTTTTTAATATATCACATCAGTCAATTCAATCATAAACTTTCACAGACTTTACTCTCTAACCCATTTTAAAATCACCTTTGAATCACTTAAAAGAAACAACACCAACTTCATCCTCTAATCCTTTTGATCTCTTCCTCTCTCTCTCTCAAAATAAGACAGCCTAAGGGTCTGTTCGTATCACACAATTTGCAGGCGCGAATGGATTTTATACGAAGATTTGTGGGATTCGTCTTTGTTCGTTTTGAAGGATTTAAAATGAAATGGAAATATGTATTGTGGAACGATCATCTCTCCTGAAAGAGAAGATTTGGAGGATGGTGGTTCAAATTTAATTTTTACATATAATAATAATTATTATATATTAAATAAATAATAATATATGAATAATTATATTATTTAAATAATAATATATAATAATTATATTATTTAATTAATAATAATAATAATAAATAATAATAATAAATAAATATAATAGTATATTAATTTTATCTATCATATCAATTTATTTATTTTTAATTTTTTATAAATTTCACTCTCAAATCCATTTTCCTTACCTCCAAATCTATTAAAAGAAACAACTAAAATTAATCCATTCAAATCCACACAAATTCACTCATATTCATTCACTCACTCTCTCTCAAATTCATTATTTCAAGTGAACACACTCTAAATGTTCATTTGTAAGGGGATGTAGCTCAATGCGAGAGGTACAGGGTTCGATCCCCTGCATCTCCATATTTTTTATTTCTTTCATTTTCGTTTTTGTATTATATGATATAAGTAGATCAAGTGAAGAAAAAGTTTGCAACGTATGACAGACTTAACACCATTAAATGGGAACTTAACCTAAACTAGCTTTTATTTCACAGTGGTTAATTATGAGGTCATAATTTTCCAAAAGTGCAAAGTATTGTAGATTTATCGCGAAAACAAACTGAATCTTATACAAAGTACGAGTTTCTCTTTTGTAAAATGTAAAGTTGAATAGAAACTACTGTATAACAGCCTAATTCATAGAAAAAGTTGACAGAAAATTTACAGAGATATGAAGAGAAAGGAGATAATAATCTGTAGATTCATTTCCACCTAATTTGACTGATGTTGTTTAAAGTGTGTGACTACTGAAACATACAACACGATTCTTTACAAATCGACCACGAGGAGCATCCCTTTCTTTGCTGGCACTTACAAATCGACCACCATTGACAGGTTCACAAGAGACACCATTAATCCTTTTTTACTGACCCTACATTTCTGCATCAAATTTTGTGGACCAACAAACATTATAAATAAAACTGTAGAAAACTCATCCTACAAGCTCTGTTTTCAAATAAATACTCTGAATAACCATCATACTTTCCATGACAGTTGTGTTTTTTCAGGAAAACCAGAACTAATAAATATGATGTTCTTTTTTCTTTTTGTTTTGGAGTGAGACAAGGACTATAGGACTGTGAAAAAAATTGTTTACGATGGAAACAAGTAAATTTAAACATAGGTTAGATTGAATAAATAAAATCGGGTAAAATTAATATACGGTGGATTTGGATAATAGGTTGAAATTTTAAATATTTGACTCAACTTAAATTTATATTTTAATTATTATAAAATTTTAAATATACTTTTAATATGATATTATTTTGTTAAAATTTTATAATACTTGTTATTCACACACAACTTATTAAAATGCCAACTTTAGAAAAGTAAAGTCAAAACTTAATACGAAAGGAAGTGTATCATAAATGAATAATAATATTTTAATCAATTTTTTTTACTCATCTTTAATTCACTTTTCATCATCCTTAAATCATTTATTTGATATTTTTTAGTAATATAATATAATAATTTGAAAATGATTAAGATAATGAAATAAATTAAATAAAAAAATAAATTAAAATATCGTTCTCCATAAGAATTAAAAATGAACTTCTTTGTACCATTAATGGGTCATGACCCACAAACCTTTTAATACTAATTACACGTATACCTGTAATGGTTTCTAAAAGAATGTTTTATAACTTCATATTTTTATACAATTATTTTTAAAAGAAATTTGTTTTCAAGATCTACCATTATCAGATTCCAGCTGGTCCTGAAAATTTATTCCTGTTACCATGGTTGCTACTTCTGCACGTACAGTGATACAGTGAGACTTCCAAGTTTTCCACTTTTTACGGCAATTTGGCCTCTGCAGAATTCTAGGCCGTTGAATAAGCTTCAAATATTGTTTTCAGTTAAATATATTTTTGGTATTTTAGTGAATTTTAAAAAAAATTTAAAATTTTAGATTAATTTAATTCCTTATTTTTTAAATTATGTATATTTAATTTTTTTAATCAAATTTTATTAAGTTTATTTGATATTTTAAAAACGTTTTATAATAATATTTGACTTAATATTAAAGTAAAAATGTATCAAATATTATAAATAACTTAAATATAGTCCTGAAATGCGTATAAAATATCAAATAAATCTAACAAAATTTGATAAAAAAGATTAAATCCACGTATTTCAAAAGATGAATAACTAAATTAGTCCAAAAATTTAAAATAAACTAATTCCAAAATTCACTATAAATTAAAATAAAAAAATATATTTAACCCATATTTTTTTAGTTAAAGCATTTATATTTAATATTTTTTTTAGTATAATTATTTCTAGAACAACATCAAATGGTTCTAAATCATTACATGTTCATAATTTGAACTAACAAAATATATTCCAATTATAGAAACAAATATTAATCAAGACTCTATTAATCTTGATTTGTCCGATAGGATTAAGTTTGAAAAGATCGAAGCAAAACATAAAGAAAGGACCTACCAACTGCCACCTATATATCCAACACGGGTCCCACCCATCAACCAATGCACCTTTTCATTTATTAGCATTACCTAATTCTTTACCATGTTGCTTCACTAAACATCCGCCACCGATCAACGGTCAAGATTCAACGCTTTTCATCCCTCCAAGAATCACACACAGCTACCTTTCCTATAATACCCACAACCATCACCCTTTCAACTAACCAACAAATTGCCTTCAACACTCTCTCACATCGATTTCTCATTTCTCATTTCTCCGCCAAAACAAGGACCAGAGATGGTGTGCTTCTGCTTTCTGGTGGACCAGCGGCGGGAGATGCAGCGGAGCAAGCCGGCGGCCGGAATCTGCTCCCGCTGCGGAGGCGGAGCCAGTGTTGCAGACATGAAGACGGCCACAAGGTTCTGCTGTGTTCCCTTCTATTGGAAATCGTGGAGAGCCATTGTTTGCACTTTCTGTGGAGCCGTTCTTCGCTCTTACCAACACTGAATCCGTTCACATCCGCTAATAACAAATTATTATCATTATTATTTTCTAACACATGCGAGTCTATATATTCATTCTAACTTCCAATCCTTCCTAATTATTATTGTGAATTTATTCTTTGTCTTGTTTTATTTAAGTTTGTTAGATAGGTTTCCTTTCCATTGTTGTCTTAATTAGAACTCTCTCATTGTACTTGAATTCGCATAACTTAATCAGATATTATGAGAAATTTCTTCCAACACTCTGTCTAATTTGTTTATAATTTGTTTATTCCAGCAATTATGATGTTTCTTTGGGTAGTTCATAGGCTGGGGTAACAGAACGGTGAAGAGAAAAGAGGAGGTAGAGAGTGAAAATTGGTTAGGTAAAGGGAAGGGATACCGTGATTGAATTGATATGAAGTGGAGTGACAGAGAGGACATGCTGTGATGCAGTAAACTCTGTTCTGTTCTTCTGAAACTGTACTCACTGCAATTTACAACTGTTATAGAGATACTAGCTTTTCAGGGTTTTTTATTTCACCTTTGCCTTATTTGGAAAGAAAGAAAATGACAATTATTTTTTTACTTTATAATTTATATTTTTGTTCGTTTGACTTGTTGAAGAATTTTTTAACTTATTTCCCTCCATTTAAGAAAGAGGTTTAATTAAGTTGATACTCCAAAATTTACATCCTTTCAATTATTTTTTATCGAATAATTCTTTGTTAGTCATTTGCATTCTAATTTTTATTTTCTCGAATATCTATGGAGTAAAACCAAAGGCAATATAATACGATGAAAAGAAAAGAGGAAAGACAATGGTGGTGTGAAAAGAAATAAATGAAGCAAATTAAGAAAATAGCAGATGGTACACCACCCTAGTTATGAGAGTAGAGTAAAAATGTCTTGAAAGCAAATTAGTAGCTACGCCACAGAGGAGTGAAACGGTTGAGTATTAATGCATATTTTTTTGTATACATCTTCCTTCTTCCTTCTATCATCATGTAACTGACTGTAACTACCAAATTTAATGGGAGAACAGCTATGCATTATTCAACTATTAGTCCTGTTAGTATTTGGATTCTTTGATTTTGGATGCTGTTCCATGAATTTAAAATTTGATACTCAAATTTTAAAAATAAATAAATAAAATATTTTAATAAAATTTCAAGTTCAAATTAATATTTTAACAAAATATGTCAATTTAAAACACGAATTAATGTGTAAAAATATTTAATATAGTTAAAAAAAATATATTCATTCCATTCTAAAGTTTGTGAAAAAAAAAATATATATAAACAAATTTCAATGTTATATCTAAAATTTTAAAAACTACAATCATATTTAATAACTATTTATTTATCTTGAAACTTTAAAACTCTATTAAAATGACATTTTCATAAAAAAGAGTGAGTTAGAGTCAAACAGCTGCTCACAAATGTAGATTTAATGACCATGCTCATGATCTATGTCAAGATTCCAATTGCATTGCTTGGATGACTCAATTTTGAAAAACAAAAATAAACTGCTTTTAGGTTTTCAAGAGTTGACAAACTGTTTTAAAGTAAGTTAAATTGTATAATATCTGGTATCAGTTCTTGTCCATTAAATGCATGAAAAAAGAAATGCAAGTAGAGTTAACAATTCATATATTGAGGTGATGAATAGTTATTTATTATTATTTTTAGTAAAAGAAATAATTCTTTACAATTTGCATAAATTTATGTAGAAAGTTGAATTTAATAAAATTGTGCTGTATTGCACATTTATTGACCTTAGTAGGCTTTTGCTAAACTTAGATTTACGTATAGAAGCAATAATTTTTTTTTAATAATGTAGAGAGATCATTTTAAATGTCATGGTGCTGCTATGAAAAAAAATTCATTCCTTAAATATTGTCATTGGATAATTATTAATGAAATCAATTCACACATATTATACAAATTAAACACCTTTTTAGTTTCTAGTTGGGTTTCGTTATTGTCATTTAAACATTATTTGTAATTTTTCTGTATATGATATGGACAAAGAGATTTCAAATTATGATACTGTGTTCAACTATTAAAATATTTATTTAATAACAATAATTACGCATATCTGCATATATTATATTAAATAGAACATGTTAACATGATGTAAACTGTCTAGATGAATGTTGTCATTCAATGAGTGGTGATTAGAGTGATTTTTTTTTTATAAAATTAAAAATAAAAAAACTAAGGATTAAAATCAAATTTATATACACGAGAAATCATTATGCCAACATATTTTCACGCTCTAATATTATTATTTAGGGTAAAATATGTTTTGCCCCTGATAAAATTAAAATTAGTTCATTTTCTAAATTTTGGACTAATTTAGTCCTTCATATTTAAAAATATATGATTAGTCTTTTTAGTCAAATTTTGTCAAGTTTATTTGACATTTTAAGTATATTTTATGATAATATTTAAATTGTTTTCATCGCTTAATACATTTTCAGTTCAATATTAACTCAAATACTATCATATAAATATCCTTGAAATGTTAAATAAATTTAACAAAATTTGATTAAAATAACTAAATTCATGCGTTTCTAAAGTTGGAGGACTAAATTGGTCCAAAGTTTCAAAGATGGACTAATTCCAATTTTCACTAAAAATTAAAGGATAAAAACATATTTAACCATATTATTTATATAGTGTACTTACCGGATCCAGTGGAGGATATAGCCCACACTATAACTCAATGCACTTTTATTGGTCAGGTTATTCTCACACCTGTTAATCTCAGTAGCACAATCATAACCGTTTCGCACACCCAATCATATCACACCATTCAAATATTACTGCAAGGTAATTGTCAAGCACATATAATATGAATAACCACGTCCCAAGTTAAAATGACACTATATATATAATGTATTCCAATTAACTTATAAGATTCATTCATATTATCTCCCGCTCTTTGAGCAAACACCCATATTTTCTTATTTACTTAAATATCAAAAGGTCTTTTACAACTGTAACACCCCATCATTTAGATAATGAGAACGAGATTCAGGTCACAACGATGCTCGGATGATTGCTTAGATCTTATCACTTGCACTCGACCCTTTCCGATAAGAACATATAGAAATATTAATATTTATATTTATTGATATACATATGAAAACTTAATTTTGCATTGTGTAGCTATTTAAGTACACTAATATAATATAGTGATACGATAAATTTTCAAGAGAATCTGGAAGATGATGTTTCTTAGAATTGTTTCGAACAGTTATCATTCAACCGTGTTATACGGTAATGAAAATTACTTAAAAGAAATAGAAAATGTTATTTTAGTTACACTTACAAATACTAGAAAATTCATATTTTATATTTATCAGTGGATAAAGTAACTGAAATGATGTTGAGTTGCTATTATTTTAAGGTACTAAACATATCAACGAATTACAGATAACTTAGTACCATGCTCACACTTGCCCTTTTCCAATTCAAAATGTTGACTTGATTCAAATGAATTAATCAAATGATTCTTAATATATATGACAATCATGTATGTTTGTCTGGGAAGAGAACATATATAGTTATAGTATACATATTTTGGGTGTAATATTTGATACATTCAACTATTTTTCTAATTTTATTCCCTTGGAAGTTGGACATGTGGGTGATAATTTAAACTTTAAATGCACATGACAACCATGCATGAGATGTGATATAGAGAAAGGACCACAAATAGTTGTAGAAAACAGTGGGTGTTGAACATGGAAATGCAACAGAATAGTTAATGCAGTCATAGTTTTTCTTGTTTCAAATCAAATAGCTGTGACAGTACCATACCCATGTACACCAAATTGAAAGTGTGTCGGGTTTATGTAAATCATCATCTTCTAAAATGGTGAGAAACAAGGATATTGTAATTCCAACACGAAGACCACACCCACGAGTATTTAGAAATAAAAAATAATAAGTAAATAGTGTTATACCAACATAAATTTTTATGTTTAATAGTGAAGTATTAAATAATAACTTTCTATTAATGTAAAATTTTGAATAAGTATTAACAATTAACGATGATCGATGAATAACATAGTTGAAAGTATAGGATGCTAAACATAAACTTGAATATATAAAAATAATGAGTTTTAAACTGTTCTGGGTATAGGGACCTAACACCTATCTAAACACTCAATTTGTTTTTACTCTTTCTTCATTATAGTTTTTACCGTTCGATCTTCTTTTTTTCTCTCCTGTTTGATCTCCTTTCTTTCTCTCTCGTTCGGTTGTATAGACGATCGGGGTATCTGTCAATAAGACTCCGATGCTTAAGTCAGTACAAGTCCGTTCGGGTGAATGCAATTAATGCTGTAATAAATGCGAAGTAAAAGTCCTTACCAACTTACCTTGAATTCCTATTTATAGTGTTTGACAGGGCCTGTGATTAAGGTTTTCTTAATCACGACCCAATTGCTTTTTAAACTTGATCATTGACTTGTATTACTTTAATTTGTATATTTAGTTTTGATGCAATGGTCCGACCGAAGGGTCGTGCGTGCTGTCGAAACCCCCATAATTATGTTATGACGACAAAGTTCCACTGTCACGGGCGACTATGGCCGCTCAGGTCGTGAGCTCTCTAAATTCACTCTGGAGAAATTGCCACATCAACAACTCATGGGATTATTCGCATGTAGCGGGTGACCTTCGACCACTTTTCCTTGAGTCGCCTAACCAAGGGTCTTCGGCCACTTCTCCTTGAACCGCCTAACCAAGGGTCTTGTTAGAAATGTCAATAAGTCATAGACTAATATTATTATTCTTACTTTTAATTTATCAACAATTGTTCTGACAAGATGGAAGTTTCATCCTGACATGGGAAGAGTTGAACCATCCAATACATAAGTATAATGTCAGATGGAACGATGAGGTTAATGAACAAGATTGGAGACATATAGGAGGAAGAAAGTACATCATGCCAAGAACTATTGATGTTTATGTATATTTTATGGACGGTAGTAGTTTGACAACTGTTACTCACTCTTGACACTCAAATAAATTAATATTTTATTTAGATAATAATATTTTATTAAGGAAAACTGGTGTTAAGTGGGAGTTATTTGTAAATAGTGGTGTCAAATTAACTTTTTCCATATTTTTTTTTATGGAACGGTTAATCACTTTTGACTCACATAATCCATATTTCCGACTTTGTATTGTATCTTGAAAAACTTATCTTTAATGCGAGTGTAACATTATCAAAAAAAAAATTAAAATAATAATTACCATATAAAAATAATTACTCAAAATTATAAAATTTTCTTATCACAATATATATATATATATATATATATGTATATATATATTTTGATATAAACACTTTGGAATTCAATTTTCATTTTTTTGTCCATAAATTCTTATTTTAAGTCTCATTTTCTTTATATTTTTGTATGTGTTTCATGATGATGATTAGTTGATGAGATTTAGAGTGTGTTTGATTAGTATTGGATGATATAATCTGGGTTAGATAATTTATTTATGTTTAATTGCATCAAATTCATGAAAATAAGGATTTGAGATTGTTACCGTTTTCTATGTTTAAATGCTAGAAAAGTTTATAATAGGATGGAAAATAATTGATATGAATTCATATTTGTAGTGAATTATGGTATATTTAACTGTTATGTGTTTGCACATTTGGATTGAATTTTACATTTTTTTATTCATTATATGTTTTTAATTTTGTTTTTAGATCTATTTTTTCAAAAGTTTCCTACTCCGATTACGTAAATAATATTTGATATTAAGACGTGGAATCTTCATAAAATATGATCTCGATTCTTATTTTATATAATCGAGAAGAATTCAGTAATTTGTTGTGTAATTTTACAATATCATTATTAGTTTTTAATGCTTTTTTTATAATCTTTTGTAGTGATGTTAGATAATTGTAAAGGGTATTGATTTCTTTTTTATTTCAATATTATATTTAATCTTAGATAAACTTACTTAGAGAATGTTATATGATTAAATCCAATTGGTTAGATATAATTGTAGATCAATCAATCATCTTTATCAATTTATTTTGTAGCCCTAATCTTTGAATATAGAGATTTATATATAATGAGGACCGTTATAATTAATCATGAGACGGTTATATCTAAAAGTAATAAATCTTAGACTATATATATGGTACAGAGTAAATTAATAATTATTAATACAGAAAAATAATTAATTAACCGCAAGTATTAATAAAAAGGTAGATTCTTTTTTGTTAAACATAGTAATCTTAGAGTAATCTTGAAGGTGTGAGCAATATGATCTCTATTCATTCTTTTTCTCTTTCTTTGCTGTTATAATTGTTATTTCAGAATAAATAAGCGTTATCAAATATATATTAAAATATCCACTCAATTTTTTTATATATATATAGAATATTTTTCATTTTAAAATTACAATTATCAATTCAAATTATTAGATAACATAAAATCGAGCCTGCTAAAGATGAGTAAATCTTTAAGTTCAAATAAAAAACATAAGCCTAAAACAAAATTTTTTATACTATACACTAAAATTAAAATAAAAAATTATACATTATTTTTCACCTATAACTAGGTATATCCATTAACGTCATGATAAATCATTTATAAATAAATATTTAGGAACCCCTGAAGATATGATAAATCATCTCTATATAATGTATTCTTGATATTCAAGAACATTAAAAGAATGACAAATAAACATAAATTAACTATTCATCCAAAAAAACATAAATACTATTCAAATAAGATTTTCATTAACTATGCTTGCACCAATCCAAATATTTCTCTGTTAAATTTTCAATAACACAAATTAAACATAGCACAAACCAAAATTTAAAATTTAGAATACTTTTTATTCACTCATTGTAAAATACAACATTGTTTGATATATACAATGATCTGTTTAGCAAACAAATTCAACAAAATGTATCACAAGTTAAAGTTAAAAAAGTTGAATGTGCATAACACTACTTGAAATTTCCACACGATTAAAGATAAGACAATTTTATAATATACACGTGAAATACAAACTGCACTTTACAAACCAATTTTGTGAGATTGAGTTAGACTTATACTTTATATCAATAAGGTAAATAATATACCTTTTGTGTGCCGACACAAGTTTCTTCCATTCGACCGTGAATGTAAATATCGACATTGATCACCAAACATACAGTAACCATTTATCCAATATTTACATGTAGTCGATGATTTCAAACCAGTCTTAGCAATGTTTGGTAAAAATGGCGAATGACGATATTCGTTGCATCCTTCGTTTAGCCAAAAGAGAGAACTTGATATTGTTTGATTTCCACCGATATGAATCATTGTTACAACCTTGGCCTTTGACACCAGACACAATCACACTACTAAGTAATACCTTCTTGTTTTGTAAGAAAAAAGATTTGCTTCCTGTGGCTTCTCATTAATGGCACATTTCATTTATAGAAGAATAAAGACAGTCAACAGAAATAAAATTACATGAAAAGAAAAATCAAATTATATTATTGATCAAATTCAATTTTGTATTATTGTAGATCAATCATTATTTTTAATCAATTGTCTTTATCAATTTACTGTATACCAAATCTTTAACTAAAATGAGTATAATGAGGTTGGTTATGTCTAAAAGTAGTAAATCCAATTGAATATAGTTTATATCCGGTGTACATTAATTAATAATTATAATTACAACAAATAATTTATTATCTACGAATTATTAATAAAAGTATAGATTGTTTTGCTAATCTTTGACTAATCTTGAAGATGTGAATAATAGGATATTTATACATTCTTTTTTCTCTTGCTTGCCTGATATAATTATTATTTAAAAAAAAATAATACGTTATTAAAATATATTAAAAGATCCACTTAAAGTATGTCTAAATATAGAGTACTTTTTGTTTTTAATAAAACGTAATTATCAGTTCAAATGATTATATTAAATTAAATCAAGTTTACTCAAATTCAGCTAAATGTGACTAAAATTTGAAATTCATGTAAAAAATTTGTAAGAAAATCATGTAGGTAAAATAAAGTTGTAAAATTATGATTCTAAAGCATAAAAGGTTATTTAAATTTACGTGTGTTCATATTTTTGTTATATAATTAAAATAATAATTACCATATAAAAATAATTACTCAATCTTTATCAATTTATTTTGTACCTAATCTTTGACTATAGAGATTTATATACAATGAGGACTGCTATAATTAATAATGAGACGGTTATATCTAAAAGTAATAAATCTTGGACTAAATATATTTATATCCGGTAGAGAATAAATTAATAATTATAATTACAGAAAAACTAATTAATTAACCACAAAGTATTAATAGAAAGGTAGATTCTTTTGTTAAACATATTAATCTTAGAGTAATCTTGAAGATGTGAGCAATGGGATTTCTATTCATTCTTTTTATCTTCCTTTGCTGTTATAATTATCATTTAAAAAAAAGTGTTATCAAACATATATTAATATAACCACTTAAAAAGTTTTTATATGTATAGAGTATTTTTCATTTTTAAATTAGAATTATCTATTCAAATTATTAGATAACATTAAATCAAGCTAACTCAAATTCTGCTAAAGGTGAGTAAAACTTGAAATTCATGTAAAAAAGGGTAAGGTTAAATTATATTTGAAATTTGTAAGAAATTAACTAAGTAAAATAAAGTAGTAAAATTATGACTGTAAAGGATACAAGATTATTTAACCTTACATGTGTTGATATTTTTGTTATATAACTAAAATAATAATTACCGTATAAGAGTAATTGAACAAAAGTATGAAATTTCTTTACCACGGAAATTAAAATATATATAACAGGGTTGAATAAACCAAAGAAAATATATTAACATTTCCAATTACTAGGATCTGAGTAAAACTTTCTTATTACAAATAGTTTATAATTTTCATTTTGTGTTTGCTACTATCCAAATCAAACAAAGTCTTTCGAAACAAATTATCTTCCATGTTATTTAACGAGTTAAACATATCTGATATTTGGCTTAATAAACTGCATTTTAGTAACATTTGTTTCCGCATCTTTTATGCAGTGTTCCTTCAAATTCAATATGTTGCTAATAGTTTCACATTACTTATGACTTAAGGTTTAAGTACTTTTTCTCCTCCTTTCAAAAACAAAACTCTTTTCAAAAACAAAACATTCTAAAGCGAACAATCATGGTGATTGATCCTAAGAATGTAACCTGGTATCGGAACATCGTACAGTTTCCCAGCAAAGAAAACTTCAGATACCAAACTAATATTATGAAGAGTATTTCCAGTACTCAACTGCATAAAAGGCATCAGTGATTACGATTACGTTTTTTATACAGAACATTTTTCATTGGAAAGTTAGAAGCTAGAATGACATCTTAAAGTCAGGTTTTTCTTCTTCTTTTATGGAGATAAACCACACAGTATCTCAAAACTGACAATCAAAAACTAAGTGTCTCTGTTGTGAGAACAATTTTATATGCCAAAAGACCAGGATTGAATGACCTCATATTCTGTTTTGAAACAACTTGAAGTAACTTGAAATTATTTGATCCTGTGAGAAGTCTGTGTAGTATCCCCTTCCCACTGAAATACCATCTTCCCTTGCTATGCTTTCAACTTCTTCTTGTACTCTTTCACCACCAACTTTATTTGGATCCAACAAATTACAAGCCACCTCAATGACACCTTCACCATGTGCAAGTGCCATGGCCTGTACAGAGGGAAGTCCACCACCTCTTCCACTCACCCGTTTGGCAATTCTCCGAACTGCATTAATATCAGAAGACAATAGAGGGATATTGTAGTTATCAACCCAATTGGTGGCTCCAATCACAGCAACACCTTTTGCTGGTGTTACTTGAGAAGGACCACTATCAGGATTCAGTGGTAAAGACTCTGATTTTAGCCCCCCAATCCACTGATTTTCGTTACAATTTGGCTTAAAATAACCAAATACTCTTCTGATTGAATCAAGTGTCCTCCCCTCTTCATGAGCTGCTCCATATAGATAAGTGGGAACTGCACATAATTTTTACGGCCATTGACATGCAAACATATACATTTAAAAACATGATTTGCAGTTCTATAGTCACCTTATCAGCATGTAAATTAGTACTTATCAAACTAATGATATATACAAGTAGGGAAACATCTGAACAAAATGAAACTTGGGAGCTAAGAAGAATTAACAATGAATGCATGATTTTTAAGTAGCATAAAAACAGAATGGGGTTCAGGAAGTTTATTTCTGCATAAAACTAAAGAGGTTATTTGATTCTCCCATGTATAGAAATCTTGAAGATTAACTCTATGCTAGAGTTGGTTATCCCAATATTCCTCACAGCCTGAAAAGGTTCTACAACCTACCATGTAGTGCGTGAATCAATTGATTCATAATTATTCTTGTTTAACCAGTCTCTCGAGTTCATACTAATGGTATTAAGTATTTAAGGGAGAACTTTGACAGAATTGTCTTCTGTGAAAGATAGATTTGGCCTCTTCCTCTACAGAAAACTAGAAAGTTAGATACTATAAACCTACAACCGTTCTTATAGTATTTTTCTCGCAACAACTGGTATGAATTTTCTAGGTGTTCATTCTTGTTCCTTCTTTATATCTGGTGCACATTATTTATTGTACTCAAAATTAAGTAAATACTGTCCAACATCTAACATAACCCTCTTAAGCATCTGACTTCTGATTCAGCACAACACAAGTTAATCAAAATTGAAGACTCTCAACCCATACATTATATGCTACTAACCTTGAAGAGTAGAACCCATGTCCGTGGCTAAAAACCTAGCAGTGGTAGCTGCTTGATCCAAGGAAGCATCAAGCAAGGGGTGAAAACAAATGTGATCCACAACACCAAGTCGAGGATGAGTACCAGAGTGAACCTCAAAATCAATGGTGTCAAAAGCAGCCTTCACCATTGCCAACACAGCATTTGCCAGGTGAGATGGCCCTGAAACACCCATTTCAGAGACAAGGGTGTAGCCAACTCTGTTGTAGGTCACATCCTCGAACTTGTTGATTATGGGAGCCAAAGGGAAAAGCTTGGAAGCTTGTTCTATTGATTCCAACGCAATTCTGTTCCTGCTCTCTGATATGTACACCTTGCAGCAACCCACGACGGTTTTCAACATGTTTCTTCACAATCAACATTCATCAATCACCACTTACGTGGTGTGAGTGGGTGAAACAACAAAAATCTCTTACCTTTAGACATGTTCTCACAATCCATTTTCGACCACAACCCCCAACAACAAAAACAAAACCTTATCTCAGATTTTTTCTTTAAAACACGAGTTATGAGATCGAAGAGTAAAGACACGTATAGAAGGTAATTCTAGTGGATATGTTAATCTCCAACACAGAAAATGCCAAAATCCGAGAGAATTACAAGATTGTACACCCCAAATGGCATTTAATTGAGATTTAGTGTTCTACTAACCAAATGAGATAGATATAATAAAAGGGGAGAAAAAACAACGACAACTGCACCAACCAAACCTTCAAATACCCGTTTTCAGTTCAAGTGTGGGAACCGAACAAAGGAACGTCGATTTTCAGTTCTATGCATTATGAATCAAAGAAACGAAGAATTTTCATTTTTCTTTCGGCCATAAAACCAAGTAGATGTTTGTTTTTGCAGAATATAAGAACTAGTGGTTGTGGGATAATGATAATGTTGAACTATGCCAGACACTAATATTATTTGTTTTCCATTAACACGAACTTTTTAATTTAAAATCAAACATATATAATTTTTATGTTTTAAAATCAATTATACGTTAATCTGACACAAAATCAAACACACTAGTAGTAATCGCACCACAATGGACTCTAAATCTGACATCCAACGAATTCCAAATAGAAGGATGAAAAGTTTAAATTAAATATTGATATCTACTTCATAGTCAATATTTCATAAGGAATGAAATTTTAAGATTATTTTTATTTATTTCAGTAGAACTACAGAAGAAAAAAATGTTGATAACAACTATTGTTATATTGTTATGAAATTAATGTCATACTCCATCTTTCCATTTGTTTTTGCGTTAATCCTTGTTGAATTATAATTTTTGACCTCATAATTCAAACCATTAAAACTAAGTTCCTTATGCACTAACTACGGATTTGACCTGAGTATACGTAAAGGAAAATATTTTTAACACCTTTTCCGGGCGTGAAATTGAAGGAAAGGGAAAAAAAATGAAGATAAAAAATTGGAAAAGAGATATAAGAAAATGAAGTTTTAACAAATCATATTTCTACCCAGAGACGTAGAGATAGAATGCAGAGAGAGTAAAATAGTGTTGTTTTCACATAATATTCTCACAACACATCTTCAAAAGAAAAAAGAGATAGAAAGTATAAGAGAAAAATAATGGAGAAAATATCATTTTTCAGAAATGTATTATTAATTTGGTGTTTGGTGATGTGAAGGAACACTGTTACATGTAAAGAGTGTGCACTATTAGCAAAATTTGTCAATCAAAACTTGTATATTTCTCTGAAAGTCCATTTCAAAATAGAGATCTACAAAGTGATCTCAGTTAGTGGTTGTTGCAGTTCATATTTTTGCTGCCAGACTTCTAGTTGAACGAGATTGCACTTTACACTTCTTTCTTGAACCTGCCAGCACACATTAGATAAATTCAACGATTAAGAAACCAAAAGAATGAATTGCTGGTGGCATAAAATTTAGATAATTTGCTAAGTTTTAACATTATGTCGCTATTGTACATAAAAATGTTATGAAAAATGTTATGAGTACTAGTGTGTGTTTGAATTATCCTTGAAAAATTTAAGTTTAGTTGAATGAAATTAAAATTTCATTCAAACGTATCAAAGGTATTGTTTTGAATGCAAATACAATTTAAACCTCTTTAATATTCAATGAAAAAAAAATGTCAAAACAAGTGGATGTGACTTTCAAAACTATTGCTCTTTAACTAACTTTTGGGTACTTAGAGGTTGATCCAAACATACGTAGTAGTGTTCAAGGAAAAAATGTGAATTTGTATTACAAGCATTGCAAAGTGAAATATGTTTCGTAATTCTTAAATTTAAACACTAAATTGAAATTTATTTATATTTTAAATTTTAATATATTTTAATTTCAAAATTTTAAAAAATAAATTGATATAATCCTTGTAAATTATAAATTGATATAGTCCTTATAAATAATTCAATCGCCAGCCTAAAATATTGTTTCACACCTTAACCAAATTTAACGGAGATGAATTAGAAAGATTATATCTATTCATTCTTAAAGTTTAAAGACCCAATTATATTAAAGTTTAAATCACACAAATCTTAACTTTACATCCAAGTTTACCCACGACCTATTTAAAACTTGTTTAGTTCTAGACTTTAATAAAAGTTGAACTCTTCTCCTCAAAATTAGTTACCTCAAAGACGTATATGGCCTGGAAAAGATCATAGAACTCTTGTAAGAGTTGTTTCTCTTGTGCTACAACTTTTGCTAATTCTGATAGCGTTGCAGCAATCTTATCAACCTCCTGATGAAGCAATATTTGATTTGAATATAATTGCTGAGAGATAATAACAGGACTAGATAGCAGAGTTTTAACAATTGTAAACATACGGAAGATGATAAAGTTGTTAAAATTGGCTTGATGCGAGCCGTGAGATCAGTTGCATGCCGTAGAGCAATAGATGTTGATTGCATGTTAACCTGTCACCATAATTGAATTCAGTCAATACACTTTTCCTATCACTCCTGATATGGTAATATTTTCCACTTTCCACTGTACCTACTTACGTACGTACCTTAGCACCTTCCAAAAGAGGAACTCTGCAAACAACAGAATGCAGACACTCTTTGATGGCGGTTATTGCTTTTAAGTGTTGCCTTTCCATACCTACCCAACATTCTAATAGCTTCATCTGCATAAACATCAAAATATCAGCTGAAAAAAAAAAAAAAAAACCTTCAAAAAAAAAAAAGAAACTAACAAATCTTTTTAATTAGACATTTACTATATCTTTTTTTTATATAAAAAAAACAAAATTATTT
>Ga0099822_1002150_pt1 | contig 24222 bp, 14 predicted proteins | sample CowpeawhiteBW_FD_76839 | JGI IMG/M metagenome (GOLD analysis project Ga0099822, IMG submission 76839) | Root nodule microbial communities of legume samples collected from California USA - Cow pea white BW | ecosystem: Host-associated > Plants > Roots > Nodule | place: USA: California | collected... | reverse complement strand
GATACCTTTATACTATGTGCTTTCTTTGAAATAGAGGGAAGAGTGGAAAACGAAAAAACGGAAGAGAAAGAAAGTATAAAATGAGATCGTGCGGGTTTTGAGAGGAGAGAAAAAAATGAATAAAAAGAGTAGTAGGTGCGTTGATGCGATAAGAAACAAAATAAAACTGTCATATACATGTGGAGGATGCTCTGTAGCAGAAGTCATAGCAAAAAAAAAAAATATATATATATATATATCTAAAAGAATGGAAGAAGAAGAAAAAAGATATTAAAAACAAAAAAAATCATGACTGAAATCTAAGACATTGTCCTATGACTGAAAAGAATTAGGCACAACGATCTAGGTTTAATAAAATAACATGGTTCTGAAACTCTATCAAACGTTTAGAAAAAAACAGAACTAAATATTGAAATTTTGAAAAAATAGAACAATAAGATGAACAATAATAGCCTCACCAACAATAAGAAGAGAAAAAAGAGATGAGGCACATCCGAAGAAAGGAAGAATAAGTAGAGAAAAAGAAAGGGAAGGAAGAAGGGGAAAAAACCAAAACAAAACCTATTATGAGGAACATGATTTGTTCATTGGAAAGCGGGGAGGGGTAATTTCACCATCACAGATATGGAAAAAACAGGTACCTTTAGGCAATTCTTATCGAATGCTAAAACTGCAATCTTAAGGACCAACCCAAGAGGAAAATCCGAAAATAATTTGTTCAATGGCCTCTCTGGTTGCCTCAACAAACAACTGTGCATAAGCTTAACAATCAGTACATCAATAAGCAAAACATGACAATCTTAATTTGATGCCTTGGAAAAATCACTGGATCAGAGAGATAGAGATCCTTCTTCCTTTAGGACTGAGAACAAAGAGTAATCCCAATCCCTGAAACCTTCGGTCCTTCTGGAGCTGAGAAGGAGACTCCCGAGCATCCGAGATGTGAAAAGAAAAAGGGAATATACAAAATATCAAGATGTTTACGTTTGAAAGATTTTGGGGTAAAAGATACTTTCTATTGTTTGGATGCTTGAGTGGATAAACCAGGAGAACTCTCGTTTGTCATTTTTTATTTGAGAGCTAAGATAAAGGGAAGGAATAAGTTACAATATGAAAATTCCAATATAGTCCCTATGTAATTTAATAAATCGTTCTGAGGCAATTTTTACATGCAAATCTATCTTGTTCTACCGAACATGTGAATAAAACATTCTCACATATGAATTTTAAAAATGTGTGTTGTTTTTTAATTAAAGAAAAAATGGAATAGTAGACATAATTGAAAAATTCAGCCATAATGTAACCATGTCACCAATATGTATTCAAATAATGCATTTATTTGTTTATTTTTTGTTTGTAAATCGAAACCAATATTCATAAAGTTTAGAAAATGTCACCTAGACACAAATTTCTAGAATTCACATCCACTCCGTTTTCAACAACAATGCCACAGTCTAACGCAACTCTAATAGAGAATAATAAAATAATATATAAAATGTGAAAACAAAATTCAATAAATAAAGAGGGGAATTTAGGTCATGAATTGTTGAATACATCGTAAGGAAGGGTTGCAGTTCGAAAACATCTTCACCTCCACCAAGTCGCCATCTTTCGGTGTCGAAACCAGTCTCTCACCGGAGACAAAACATCCCGAACGAATTTCCTGTCTCTCAACCAACATGCAATGTTTAACTATGCTGACGTGCTAGTTTGAACCAACTAGTTTTGTGTCGTGCTCGCTGTTGTACAAAGTCGCTTTAAAACACTGATCTATGTTTTTTTTTTTTTTAAACCAGAGCAGCAATTTCATTCGAATGCAATTACAATTTTCTTTAAAAGTCCTAACTAAACCTTCAATAAATTTCTTGATTCTGTGTAAAGGACGGGAAATGCTGTAAAACACAATCATGCCACTTAGCATTCCATTCTCTTAATCACACTTACGAGGGCAATTCTCCTTCTACCTTTTGGTATGGGGACTTGGTCCTTCTGTCAAGGTACTAAAGTGCAAATAAAAAACATTAAGGATCTTTGGTCGGAATATAATAGGATGAATTCTAGCTATAATCATTCGTTTGCTGCATCAATAGAATATGATTTCTCTATCTTGTTAGAGTAGTATATTTCCTATCCTGAGGAGAGTTGGGGTTGAAGGCAATATATTTCTTATCTTGAAGAGAGTTTGGTTAGAAGGCAATTGGATGAAAGAATTCATTTTCTTTCTATTTTTATACCACTCACCTCTATTAGAAGTACTATCAACGCTTTTGTCACCGTTGTTCTTGTTGTCAACTCTAACACTCATCACTGCCCACATTATAACTATCATCATGAATTACACTATATTTGTTGTCACCACCATTACGTACACACACCATTTTCATTATTATTATTATTATTATTGGAGATCTTACATAACTTATTATATAAGTGAATGTAAATTTTATTTTATAAATCAGTTTTATATATTGATCAGGAATTAAATGGTTGTAATTTTGTAAAGAATGTCGAATGTTGAAGAAAAATAAATTTTAAATGTCTCCAGTTTTTCTAAATAATTAACAAGATTGTTGCAAAGCCTTAATGTGACATTGATTTGCTGTAACATCCCATTTAATAGTTTTTCAAGCTATCAAATAAAACATTATATTATGATCAAACATAGCAGATAGTAGGAATAACATTCATATACACAAGTATATACCGTTGGTACAGTCATCCAAAAATAGCCATACAAATCCTTGGAAGACAAGGGTAGATATAAGGAGAAGGCCTAAACTACGCGTCTAATAAAGACTCCATAAAAATCTGGCCCAAAATTATCACAACATCAAGTAAGGATCAATTCCTGCTCAGAAGGCGGGTATCATCATCTGGATTCGGCTCTGCTCACACCAACCGTACGTGATCATTGCAAAGGAGAACACACAAGAACATACAAACATAAACAAAAGGGTAAGCTAACTGGAATAAAGAAAATGATACAATTCACAATATAACATCATTCATAACACATAGTTCAATAGTTTAATTCTAGACTCGATATCCAGATTGTGTAAGCAACGTTGGAGCTCTTGGTGGCTTGCACCTGTAACGGTTTCCAGACTCTAGAGTATGGACACAAGTAGTTATCACCCGACCATTCCCAGGGTAAGTCCCCTTCGCGTCTAGGACTTGATCGAGTCCAAAGACTAGGACCTCCTGCTAATCCTCACGACATAACCCATTCTGCTCTATTTGAGCATGAATGGTTATTGGAGTTTCAGGATACCAACCAATATGGATTCCACACATCCTTACACACACTAACAAGTTCTCCTGAATTTCCCATGAAATTCTATTCCAGCCACAATTCCTTATAATTCATGTTCTTCCAAATTCATCATACAACACATTAATAATGACATTCCAAGCATAGAAGAGTCTATTTGCACAAAACCACATCAAAACATATGATTTTACTCTTTAAAATAGAAGTTGAAGTATCCCACTGCAATAGCTCTCGCTCAAGCTAGACATTCTAGCCCAGGCGAGAGGCCATCTCGCTTAGGCGAGTTGGTCTCGCCTGATCGAGGCTCTAATAGTGGCAAAGATTAAAAACTGGGCAAACTCTCGCTCAGGCTAGACTGGTTCGCTTAGACGAGAGTATCTCTCGTTTAAGCGACTCCAGCTCGCCTAGGCGAGACTTCGCGCAGTAATAGGGGTGGGTTTTCTGGTGTTTTTGTTTGGGCGAGAACCACCCACCTAGGCGAAAATACCAGGTCACTCCACTGATCCCACATGCAGGAGCACTGATTTCATGGCAAACAACAATCAAACACCCACACATGCGTTTCAAACATCAATTCAGCACACAAAGCTTCAATCAAACATGATTCACAGTTTAAATGAGAAGAATTTCGGTTAGCTTCCCTTACCTCTATAATTTGCTCACAAGCAAGACCCCTTTTAACAGTGAGCGCCTCCAAGCAAAACTTAGGGAGCTGAAATAAGGTTCATAGGGTGAGAATGTGATCCTTATCCGATTTTAGCATGGACATAGTTCCAAAACTCGAAATTGAAGGGAATTGAGGAGCTGAAGTTAACTTACATGGAAGAGAGGGAGACTTAATTAGGGGGAAAGCTTCTGCCTTTGTTTCAGGTTCGTTTGCTGTTGCAGAGTTGAGGAAAGAATTAGGTTAGCAATCAAATTTCTGGCTTAGAGAGAGGGCAGGGGAAACAAAAATGGTGAAAAGGTTGGAGTCTCAGTGAGTTGGTTGTGAGAGTGGCAGTAGAGTATAGGGAGAGTGAAAAAGAAAGAAGAAAAGAAAAGGGAAAAGGGAGTGGGGTCTCACATTCTCCCTAATAGCAAAAATTTTCGACCCGAAAATTCAGACTTACCAGAGAACATGTATGGATAAGATTTTCTCACGTCTTCTTCTAATTCCCAGGTGGAATCACTCGTTTTCTTGTCCCAGATAACCTGAACTAGACTGATGGACTTCCCTCTGAATTGCCTTGTCTGACTATCACCAAGGCCAACAGGCTGAACCTCCACTGAGAGATCCCCTGTAATCTGTAAATCTTCTCTCTCAAGCACATGTGAGGGGTCAGGCACATACTTTCTGAGTTGGGAGACATGAAACACTGAGTGAAGGTTGGACAACTGAGGAGGTAGGGCGATCTCGTAGGCCACTAGTCCAATCCTCCTCAAAATCTGATATGGACCAATGAACTTAGGAGATAGCTTCCTTGAGCGAATAACCCTCCCCACACCAGTGGTCGGGGTAATCCTAAAGAAAACATGGTCTCCAGTTGCAAACTCCAAAGATCTTCTCTGATCAGCATAGGATTTATGTCTGCTTTGAGACGCCTTCATCCTCTCGTATTAACTTGACCTTCTCAGTGGTCTGTCTCAGTAACTTTGGTCCCACTACCACTGACTCTCCATCTTGGTATCAACACAAAGGATTCCTACATCTCCTGCCATAGAGAGCTTCATATGGCACCATGCCAATGCTTACATGGAAGTTGTTATTATAGGTGAACTCCACCAAAGGTAGGACCTCATCCCATGCACCAAGATGATCCAGCACACACGTCCGCAAGAGATCCTCAAGAGACTGGATTGTCCGCTCGGACTGGCCATTTGTCTAGGGGTGATAAGCTGAGCTCATAGTCAGTCTACTGCCCAGGGCACCCTGCAGTGTTTGCCAGAACCGGGATGTGAATCGTGGATCCCTATCAGAGACTATACTCGTCAGCACTCCATGCAATCTCACAATCTCGCTGATATACAATTGTGCCGTCATGGACATCCTCATATTCACTGCTAGAAAGTGGGCACTCTTAGTTAGACAGTCTACTATATCCCATATGGTATCATGGCTCCTCACTGTCCGTGGTAAATGGGTAACAAAATCCATAGCATGCTAAAACGACTCTTGTGCCCCTCTTCAAGAATCATACCTTTCACCTCCAAGTCTTTAGGTATGCAAACTCTGCCTCTGAATCTCAACACGCCATCACTTCCTATTACAAAGTCCTTGGCTTTCTCAGTGCCAAGCAACTCCACTGTTCTCTGCAGCTTGGGATCAGATAATTCCCTCTCCTTTATTAGGACGAGGAAATCACTAAACACTGTTAGATGGTTGCATCTAATGACATCCTCTCCTAAAGTCACCTGCAACTCCATGTCTTTGAACTGCTCCACCAGATCCAATTCCCTAGCCATCATATAAGATGCATGAACTGTTTTTCGGCTTAGAGCATCTGTCACCACATTCGCTTTCTCGGATGGTACAATAACTCGAAGTCAAAGTATTTTAAAAACTCCATCCATCGCCTCTGCCTCATGTTCAACTCTTTCTGGTCGAACAGGTACTTCAGGCTCTTGTGGTCACTGAAAACTTGGAACTGAGCACCATATAGATAATGTCTCCAGATTTTCAGTGCAAACACTAGTTGCTAACTCAAGATCGTGTGTGGAGTAGTTCTTCTCATGACTGTTAAGCTACCTTGAGGCGTAGGCAACCACTCTTCGTTCTTGCATCAGAACACACCCTAACCCTTGATAGGAGTCATCACAATAAACCTCAAAGGGTCTACTGGTATCAAGAATCACCAATACGGGAGCACTAGTCAGCTTCCGCTTCAACTCTTGGAAACTATTTTCGCACCGGTTGGTCCAAGCAAAAGATTGATCCTTACGAGTCAGCCGTGTCAAGGGTGCCACGATCTTAAAGAACCCCTCGATGAACCTCCTGTAGTAACTTGCCAGTCCCATAAAGCTCATAATCTCAGTCATTGATTTAGAACGTTCCCACTTTAACATAACCTCTACTTTGGATGGGTCCATGAATATGCCCTGAGTTGAGATCATATGCCTCATAAATTGGATCGTGGTCATCCAAAACTTGCACTTTGACAATTTCACATACAACTGCTTTTCTCTCAAGATGCTTAGAACTGTTCTCAGATGCTCCACATGTTCTTCTCGAGTTCTGGAATATATCAGGATGTCGTCGATGAAAACCACCACGAACTTGTCTAGAAGCGGGCTGAAGATTCTGTTCATATAGTCCATGAACAAGGCAGGGGCATTAGTCACACCGAAAGGCATCACTACGTACTCGTAGTGCCCATATCTGGATCTGAAAGCGGTCTTATGCACATCATCAAACTTAACTCTAATCTGATGGTATCCCGATCTTAGGTCGATATTTGAAAACACCGCAGCACCGTGCAACTGATCCATCAAGTCATCTATCCTTGGCAGAAGATATTTTTTCTTGATGGTTAGCTTGTTGAGTTGTAGGTAATCCACACAAAGCCTAGAGTTGCCATCCTTTTTCTTGACCAATAACACCGACGCTCCTCAAGGTGACACGCTGGGTCTGATGAACTGTTTCTTAAGCAGTTCCTCAATCTGTTTCTTCAACTCTGCTAGTTCAGCAGGAGCCATCCTATAGGGTGCTATTGATACTGGTCTTGCTCCAGGCACCAGATCAATAGAGAACTCTATCTCCTTGGAAGGAGGAAAGCCAAACACCTCATCAGGGAAAACATCTGAGAATTCCCTCACCATTGGCGTCTCAAGGTGTCCATCCCCATTCTCAACAGATAGTTGAGTTAGAATTAAGAAACACCGAGATCCCTTTTTGATGGCTTGATCCACCTGCTGTGAGGATAACAACATATCTTCATCCTCCGAGCTGGGAAACAACACCTTCTTCTCATTACAATCAATGAGAATGTGATTAGCAGATAGCCAATCCATTCCCAAGATCACATTCAGTCCTTCTAGAGGTAAACAAATAAGGTTTACCCTATACTTGCGTCCTTCAACCTTTGATCGAACATCTAGCACACAACGTCGAGGTTCTGACCAACCCAGAAGCAGGTGTGGACACCACCAGGTCGTATTGGAGTTCCTTCACCGGAAGACCCAACTCTATCACTATAGACTCCGACACAAAAGAGTGTGTCGCTCCCGAATCATATAAAACATGCAAGCTCCTACCGGCAATCACAAGATTCGATGATGAGGTTACCTGATCTGTTTGCTTTTGTACCCGTCATGGCATACACTCGGCCAGCTGCCTGGGGCCTTGCACTTCCCCGTGTCTACTATGGCTGAGACTGCGTTGGAGGCCTCGACACTACACTCCTACCAGTGGGACAATCTCTGAGGAAGTGGCCTTCTTGGCCACATCTGTGACATGTCTGCCTACCACCAAGTAGGGGGCAAACACTCCTCATGTGGGGCCCTCCATAATGAAATCACCGAGGCCTGTGAGAGTGATGTTGAGGAGACTGATGCTGATGAGACTTAGGTTGATGAGACTGAGGTGAAAATCTCCTGGATCCCTGAGGTGGAGGTCTAGAGTAGGGTTTTCTCCTATCATCCTGTCGGCTTGTGGACCCAGATGGTCCTCCCACCTTCTGCTGAGATCGCTGCTGAGCTTCAACTTCAGCTTTTAGCTTCTCCATTACCCTTGCTTTCTCCACCAAAGCAGGGAACTCCTTTATAGAGAGCGGAGCCACCATGAGTTTAAGATCGCCTCTCAACCTGTTCTCAAACATCCTACACTGCCAATCCTCAGCCATCCTCAAGGTGTGGAATCTGCCCAGGTGCTTGCACTTTTCAGCATACTCTGATACTGACATCTCTCCTTGCATCAGTTGCAAGAACTCCACCTCTTTGGCATATCTCACACTGTCTAGGAAGTACTCAGCATAAAATTTCTTCTTGAACAACTCCTAAGTGACAGACTCCCTGTTGTCTTCTAGCATCATCTTCATACTAGACCACTAGTGGACAGCCTCTCCAGCCAGCAAATACTCAAAATATGCCAATCTATTCTCTGTTGGGCACCTCTTGGCATCATAAATCCGCTTCATATCCCTCATCCACTGATCTGCCTCATCCAGAGTGGTCTTGCCATCGAAGCGGGATGAGTGATGTTGAAGAAAATCCTCCAAACTCCACTCTTGTAATTGTGATGGTGGAGCTTGGGAAGATCCAGCTGCAGAACGATTCTCCCCCAACTGATGCAGGGCTTCCAAATGCCTCTGTTGAGTCGCCTCTGCTGCGAGCCTGGCAGACTCTATTTGCTGCAAGGCTAAGTTGTGCTGATTCACCATGTTAGCATTCTGCTACTGCATGGCTGCTAACATCACCTCAATCGTCCCCACCAAGTGAGAACTATCCTGGTTAGGAAGAGGAGGAGGAGGAGGAGGAGGCCTAGGTGCCATAGCTCTGACCACACAAAGAGAGAACCATCAGTCTAGCTAATAGATACCACAACTACACCAAAACACTATGAGAAACACACAACAGAAACTAGGCAAGCTCACACCTACAGACCCTAAAGAACTACTGCTCTGATACAAAAAATGTAACATCCCATTTAATAATTTTTCAAGCTATCAAATAAAACATTATATTATGATCAAGCATAGCAGATAGTAGGAATAACAGTCATATACACAAGTATATACCGCTGGTACAATCATCCAAAAATAGCCATACAAATCCCTGGAAGACAAGGGTAGATATAAGGAGAAGGCCTAAACTACGCGATTAATAAAGACTTCACAAAAATCTGGCCCGAAATTATCACATCATCAAGGATCAATTCCTACTCAGAAGGGGGGTATCATCATCTGGATTCAGCTCTGCTCACACCAACCGTAGGTGATCATTGCAAAGGAGAACACACAAGAACATACAAACATAAACAAAAGGGTAAGCTAACTGGAATAAGAGAAAATGATACAATTCACAATATAACATCATTCATAACACATAGTTCAATAGTATAATTCTAGACTCGATATCCGAATTGTGTAAGCGACGTTGGAGCTCTTGGTGCCTAGGCGAGAATACCAGGTCACTCCACTGATCCCACATGCAGGAGCACTGATTTCATGGCACACAACAATCAAACAACCACACATGCGTTTCAAACATCAATTCAGCACACAAAGCTTCAATCAAACATGATTCATTGTTTAAATGAGAAGAATTTCGGTTAGCTTCCCTTACCTCTATAATTTGCTCACAAGCAAGACCCTTTTTAACAGCGAGCGCTTCCAAGCACAACTTAGGGAGCTGAAATAAGGTTTATAGGGTGAGAATGTGATCCATATCCGATTTTAGCATGTACATAGTTCCAGAACTCGAAATTGAAGGGAATTGAGGAGCTAAAGTTAACTTACAAGGAAGAGAGGGAGACTTAATTAAGGGGAAAACTTCTGCCCTTGTTTCAGGTTCGTTTGTTGCTGCAGAGTTGAGGAAAGAATTAGGTTGGCAATCAAATTTCTGGCTTAGAGAGAGGGGGCAGAGGAAACAGAAATGGTGAAAAGGTTGGAATGGCAGTGAGTTGGTTGTGAGAGTGGCAGTAGAGTATAGGGAGAGTGAAAAAGAAAGAAGAAAAGAAAAGGGAAAAGAGAGTGTGTAACATCCCGTTTTAATAGTTTTTATGCTATCAAACAAAACATTATATTATGATAATTCAAAGGCAGGTGATAGGAATATGCCAGTACAAAGTATTAATACAGTCATCCTTAGTTAACCATACTTGCATTGTCTATACATACAACCTTTACAAAAAGGGGTTACAAAACATCCCAAACATCTAAGTAAGAGAAAGGGTAAAATCTACTGCTGGAAGCGCCCCAAACACTACTCAACTCCTATCCAGGAGGGGTGTATCCTCACCTGCACTTTTAGCTGCTCACGCCAATCGTTAGGGGCGATCATTGCAAGAGGGATGGACACACAGAACAAACATATGCAAGAAGGGTAAGCTAACTTAAATAGAGAGAAATCATGCAATTTAATAATTAAGCATCAATCAAGGTCTATCACAATTATCAGAATTGTTCAAATTGCCACAATCATAACACAATCTCAATTCTAGACTCGATATCCGGATTATGTAAGTGACATTGGAGCTCTTGGTGGCTTGCACTCGTGACGGTTCCCAAACTCTGCAGAGTTTTGTGCACAAGGGGTATTCACCCAACCACTCCCAAGGTAAGTCCCCTTCACGTCTATGACGGATTGGGTCCATAGACTAGGACCTCCTGCTACTCCTCCCGACATAATCCATTATACTCTATATGAGTCTTTAATGGTTATAGGAGCGTCAGGATACCACCAATATGAGTCCTCATGTCCTTACATTCACTAAAACCATCATCTTTAGAATTTCCCTTGAAATCCTAATTCCACCACATTCCTATACAGACCAATATTCACACAATTCCATCACACTGACTACTATCATGAAATTCACGTACAAGATAGACAATTATCACACCAATCCACTTAGCACAGTTTCATTTAATCTAAAACAGAGAAGGAATCAAATTCTGCAGTGAATCTCGCTCAAGCTAGAGGATCTCGCCTGAGCTAGAGAGTTGTCTCACTTAGGCGAGCTGCTCTCGCCTGGGCGAGACCTCTTACAGTGGCAACTTAACAATTCTGAGCGAACTCTCGCTTAGGCCAAGCAGGTTCGCTTAGACGAGAGGATCTCTCACTCAAGCGACCCCAGCTCGCCTAGGCGAGACCTAGCGCAGTGACAGATGCAACCCTCTGATATTTTCGCTCAAGTGAGAGCTGCTCGCCTAGGCAAAATTACCAGGATTCCCATCTGTTCTTCACATGCAGAGCCACACAAATTCACCCAAAACTTAATTTCACACAACAAGCAGTTCCAAACATCAATTAAACACATGGTCATGCAATCAAATCACTCAAAGACACATTTTACACGAAAATTGAGTGGAGAGTTAACTTCCCTTACCTTAATTGATCACCAACTAGCAAGTATGGCTTCTCACATTGAGGCACCCCGAATTACAACCTAAGAGACTGAAATGGAGGTTCACACAGTAAGGATAAGGCCCTAATTTCAGTCTAGCTCAAGAAGAACTTCCAGAATTCGAAATTGATTAGAAGTGAGAAGCAATTTCTACTTACGTTGAGAAGATGGAGGTTTAGCTAGGAAGGGAAGTCCTGGCTGATCCTTCTGACTTGTTTGCTGCAATTCAGGAAGAAGGATGGGTCAGAAGGGGATGTAGTCCTCTGGTTTGAGGGAGTGAAGGAGACCAGTGCAGAGAAAAAAAAAAATGAGGAACGTTGAGCTGGTGAGTGTTTTCAGTGAATATGAAGTGGAAAGAGAAAGGAGAGAATAAAAGGGGTTTCACAGTGTGGGGTCTCACATTTGCAGTTTGAATTGAGGAAAAACAAATATTTTGTTCTAATAAAATATATAATTTATTTCCTCAATATATATTCTTTATGTGTAGGATAATGATTATTAATTATTTTTTTAAATAATAGTGGTGAGTATTGTTTGAATTTATTCATAACATGATATACATTAATCGTATGAAGATAATAAATAATTAGTGTTTTTTATTAAGTTTTAGTTATCAACATATATATTTATTTATATTTCTATTTGTGGACAGGTTATTTTCATATATTTCATTAGTCTTTTTTAAAGTTTATTCTACCTTAAATTAAAAAAAAAAAGTGATATTTTTATTCAGTTATTTTAATTTCGGAAGTTTGTTACATAGCTGTCTGTAGGGTGGATAATAAGTGTGCAAACCGACTGAGGATTATAATTTGGGCGTAATGTAGGGCGGATTGCAAATTACGCCCATTTTTCACTTTTTTCTACGTGCTATTTTAAATAGCACAACGCTTCTTTCTAGTAAGATTGCTACCTATTTGCGCCGGAATGGATAGCACGTTGTCTAAACAAGATGCGAAAAAAAAGTCATGCACGCGATTGTGAACCTTTTCTTTTGTAAGTATTACCTAGGAAATATTTACATTGTGATGGTTTATCTGATTCGATGTCTGAATTTGGACTTATTGGCCATCTTTTCCATTGTTGGAAGTAGTTGGCAATGGAAGAAGTTGCTTGGCATAAAAGCAACCCTATGATGGGGATGATTTGACTAATAGGTTTTAGAAAGCATATAATAGTTGATTAAGAATGACGTTGGAAGATGCTGCGAAGTTGTCTAAGGAAGATTTTTGTTTGCTGGTCAGTATTTGCTCACTTTAGTATCACAAAATTCTGAATGTCATTTTCCACGAAATTGCCTGGTAGTTTCCGCCTCCCAGTCGGTGATTTAATATACTGGGGAAAAGTCCACACATTTTCGGTGTCCAAGTAACTAGGTATTTCTCTTTTTCAACAATCACCAATTACTATTCATCTCAATATTCTTCTTTAAACAATCACTCTATAATTACTTTAAATATATCCAAAATTATAAAATTAGAAAACTCGTTAAATAATACCTGGAGCACGAAATAGTTTAGATCTTTAATAGAATTTAGTTAACAACGTAGTGTGTTTAAAAAAATGCATTGGAAACCCTCAAAAGTAGTTGCGTTGTGTAAGCGCACTCTTTTTTTCTGAAGCATGCATTAAAGTGTTGGAGTTATTAGTCAAGTCTTTTTCTTACCTACCCTCTCTGCGTGCAGTTTGGCACCTATGGAAAATAGGACAACATGTTCCTTGCTTTTAGTTAATAAATGCATTACATCACTAGTACGATACATTAAGTCTGTGTCTTGAGGAGAAGTTTTTGAGAGGTTAATTGATTTTTCCAATGATTTTTTTAAGTACTTTTGTGATAAAAGAGGACTTTTTAATAGACAAATTTAAAGGAAATTAACATTATAGAAAAGAAATTTATGAGTAATTTTTTTTATTAAGAATTGTGAATTTAAAGTAATAATTTAAAGTTTTTCATACTGTCTTCTTCATTATTCTTGTTTATTCCATTCGTATTCTTTTTACCTCAACTTGGAATGAGATATCTTAAAATATTATTGACTCAATTTCTTTTTTTTTTCTTTTTTACTTATATCAAAATGATTTATTTTAAATTAAAAGTAAACTGTGATTATTTTTTTATTGTTATTATCAAGGTTATATTTTTACATTAATCGTGCTTTTCTAGGTCATATTAAACATGCCTTTTTTTTTTGTTAACATCACCATGCATTGTTTATAATTGATGTCATTTGTATTTTTTGTTTTCTATCACGGTTAATTTGGATTTTTTGAATCAATGGTCGAATTGTTTTTTAACTAATGTCAATTAGCATTGTTTTTATTGTTGTCGAGACTATTTTTTTTTTCTTTTAACCTTATTGGTAAGTTTTTAGTCGGTGTTGATATTAATTTTTTTTATTTGCATTATTGAGATTATTTATTGGTCGATGTAGATTCAAGTTTTCAAAGCTGACTATTTTTGGATGGTTGCCAACAAGATTTTTTCAATTAAGGTATGTAATAGTCTTTTTTTTGTTGATAATTGCAGGATTGAAATAATATTTTTTTTTATATTTGATGATAATTGAAGTACACTATCCAAATAAAAATAAATAAATTTGAATTACTTCATCCAAACAAAACATTAGAAAAATGAAATAATATGAAAAGAAGACTATTTAAATTATATTTGAATTTCTTAGAAATTATAAAATTCTCTATTCAAGATGAGATTAATATATTTTTAATCCCAATAATAAAGTATGTGGGAAGCTTATGAATTGCTTTATTTTTTATTTTTATTTTTTTTTATGTTTGGTTCAGAAAATAAATGAAAAATCAATTGAAACTGATTGTTTTTGGATGGATATAGATTTTCTTTTTCCAGAACCAAAATTTACTCTTTGACACTCCAAAACTGACCTAACCTGAACTGAAATTAATTATTTTAATATTATTATATCACTTATTATTTCACTCATTTATAAGGGACGTGTGAGATGAAAACAATCTAATGTCTAATGTGGTTATGCTTATAAGTATGTGTGATGAAAAGAGTTCCAAATTATATATTGACAAAAAATAAGAAATTTATGGAAAAATATAAAGAGACTCATATATTTATGTTTTGGATTTTACGCAATACTATCCATGTGTATCTAAAAGGTTTGTGAAACTTATGAGAGATAGATTCTGGAGATTATTTCATATTTATTTCACAATGTATACAAATAACATAGCATTTGTTTATCTTTTGTTGTAAAAGCCATAGAGCCCCTATTGATAAAAAAAAGGAAAGAATGTTAACAATATCTACAAATAAATTGTTTAATAATATTCAAAATATTACAGAGAATAAATATCTAGTTATAGTTATAGTGGTAGAATAAAACATTAAACTATTCATCGTGAAATAATATTAGATTATTATATAAAAAGAGATAAAGATAGGTACATGTAAGAATAAATAAATAAAATAGCAACCTGATCCAAACCAAACGTGAAAAGTTGGTTATGTTTTTATATTCAAATTAAATCGAATTGTATATAATCTTTTGATTTGGATTTATTTTATATTCATTAATTGAAGTTTATAGGTTTGGTTCCAACTTGTTTTTAACCAAAAGTTGAATCAAAGTACACCCAATAGAGTCTTAATAAATATTGTTGAAAGTCCTAATTTTTAATAACTTGATTTCAATCCTTTTATTTAGTTCAAGTGATTTTAGAGTGAATATTAATCAAGTCCGTGAAATAGATAGATTAGTGGGTAAGGTAGATGAACTGCAGAGTCTGCTGGTAATGTTCTTAATTAATCAGAAAACGAGTAATGGTTGACAATTAAACCTCAAATGAGGTAATTGGGTTGACGCCAGGTTCCTTACTGCGACTTATTACAGAAACTCACAAAACTGCACTTTAGATTCATCTACTCTAGTAATGCTTCATCATTCATAAATATTTTTACTCAGTTTATTTCACATAATTGTTTTTGCTTATCAAATAAATTTGTTAGTACCTCGCACAGGATCTAGGTAGATACTACAGTACATGTTTCCTAAGTATCGATTTAAAAAAAAAAAAAGTTGTACTTGATCTTATATATTCAAGATAACAATTATAACTTTCATTCTCATATTCAAATAATATATTATATAATGTAATATTCTTATCCTCATGTTTTTGCATGACGTGGAGCACACTTTTGTTTAACTAACCAAGACTTTTTGTTAGGACAGAATTCAATGTGTTTTTTATTTTTCTTTTCTTTTGCATTGATATCACTTACCAAATGTTAACTTATGTACTTAGTAATGTATTTGTTCACATTTAACCACATTTTTCAAGATATGATATCTCATTTTAATAGTTGTTGTCTTAAAGCGTGAAATTAAACTTCACTTTGAAATAATCTAAATAATATTGAAAGACTCGAACGTAGCGTAAATCCGAAAACAACGGAACGTACGTATATTTTATAGGAAAATGCATTTTACCACGAAAGTCTGATGCTTGAAAGTAAAAACGTAATTTAAATAACTGGGCTTTTATTAAAATAATGAGATTGCAAAATTTATTTGGAATTAGTCCTTTTTGTAAAGTCTGAACCAATTTACTCTCTCAATTTTGTAATTGTGTAAATTTAGTCCAAATTTTATTAAGTTCATTTAATGTTTCAAATACGTTTCTCATTTAACATTGAAACAAAAATGTTTCAAACACATTTATAGAGTTTAGGGACTAAATTGGTTCAAAGTTTTGAAGGAAAACTAATTTAAATTTTTCAGTGTCTATCATAAATAGATTTATCCATAAAAAGAAAGAAATGTGATGTATAAAATATTGTATAAATGTCTATGCATGTTATTTTCTTTTTATCAACTAATTTTCAAAATAATTTAATTAAATACTTATAATTGAATAAATTAGTTTGGTGATGTTAAACTTTTTTCTGTTTGACATATATATATATATATATGCTTTACGAACGATAAACATTTTAGAAAGTGTAACGGTGATGATTTATAATTAAAAAAAAATTGGCACGGTTATTTAAAAAAAGAAAAACACTGAAGTCGTAGTTGTCGGAGTTAAATTTCCGACATTGACGCCGCCCAGCACCGGGTTTCACACACCAGTGAGGAAGTAATAACATTTTGAATTGTCATTTGGTCCATGGGGATGTGTGTGAAACCAGCCGCATATTTTGATGATCTTCATTCTCCACGTCCTCATCAATTCAACTCTTACTTTCTACAGTAATTTTTTGTTTGGATTTCAGTCAGTGACAACCTCTCTTAAAAAACCTGGAACCTGAATTAACTGCATTGTGTTGTGAGTGACTCGGGATGTTTGTAAATCTTAGTTGTTTGATTCATATGAACTCATTCATCACTTGTCCTATGCTACCTAGTTTACAATTCCAAGACTGAATAATCAATCATACATATGATATTTGATTATAAAATAGTACGCTATTGCCTTGTAACGAACGGAAAAACAAAATAGAAACATTTTCGAAGAACTGAACACAATGTTCAATTTTTTTATTTTCTTAGTGATTTAGGAAGAAAAATATAATGCCAGAAATTTGTCTGGAATTTTGTAGTTGTAGGCACGCAAATTCCACGCAAAATCCATGCCCGGCCAGGACGGCATGGTATTACCCGGAGTTTTTGAGAAACATAAAGACAATTATATCATCGTACATCACATTCTCTCAGACCTAGTCAACAAGCACTTGTTGCACGGTACTTTTTTTAATACAATTTCTTTTGGTTTCTTCTACTTGGTTGGTAGCTTTAATTAGGCCATTAACTTCCACGCGAAGCTCGTTCTTCCTCCACTCAAATAACTCTGCATATTTCTATTTCTCTTCTACTTCATCCTTTTTTATGAAACTACCATATTTCTGGATCCTTCAAATCTTTAAGTGTTTTTTTAACAGATTTTTTTGAAAAATAAAACGACCATTTCATCAGTATATTATAATAATATAATAATATAAATTAATAATCAATGATGTTACTATCTGATTATATATTTAATAGGTTTAAATGATTTATACAACTGTGGTAAGTGTTCCGACTATTCTGGGATCTGAATTAAATAGCGATAGGGATTATGGTTACCCACTACTCGTCTCTATGTCGGCTTCAAGAAAATGTATAAAATTATTATAACAAAAGTCTTTTACACCCACCAGCGGAGCAGTTTTTATTATAAATTTTTTAGTTCCATTGAGTTTAATGCATATGCAACAGTTTCACACCCTTAACTAATAGTCATATGATTTTTAAAATAACATAAATCTGGATAACAATGCAAGTTCTTTTTATTGTTCTGTTTCGCAGTCTGTTTTCTGTTATACAAAACTAGACCCATTTAGAGTCATAAAACATCATCATTAAATTAATTAGACGGTTCAAGTTGTGCATATTTACAAGTTTATGAAATAAAATATAAATTGGTTAGGTCATCTGTGAAAGCAAAAAGAGTGGTCTTCAAATGTAAATTGGTATTAGTTAGCAAAGTAAGTACTGTATTCTCGGAAATCACTTTCACTTATGCGGCAAGAATGTTGTAATTACGGAGCGTGTCCTTTACAAGTTTGACTAAATTGGACTATAAAAAAAAGACAGTTGTTTGTTTTGCAACTTTGTAGGAAGCTACTCGGAAATTGCCTCTATGTACCCTCTGGCACGAAATATTGGCATAATTTATGTTATATATAGAAGATAGCCAGCATTGAGTATTCAGAATGAAGTTCTTTCCTAGTATCTTCTTGGATTAAGTAATCATAGAACTTCTGTTGTTCTCTCAAAATCCAGCATGAGCAACCAAAATCTTAAATATGATGGCACCTCATTCCTCATTGACATAACCTCCACTGTTAATTACACCATCAACATAGCCAAAAAGAGATGGCGTTTTGCTTACACAGCAATTTATTCTAGGCGAGTCATGCTTGCCTTGGCCAAAGAAGTCATATCTAAGAGAAATACCAACACCAATAATTACTCTAAGCTCTTCCAAACCCAATCTTCAAATTGCAGCAGTACTCTTGACATCATTGAGTCCCTGATTCCGCAACATGGGACCAATCATCATCCTTTGGTTCCTGATGTTGACAAGGTCAGGATTACCAGTATGGTCAAGGACAAAAATTTGTCAGCCTTTACAGAGTTTGGAGGAGTTGAAGGTGTTGCAAACATTCTTGGAACCATTCCGGCAAAGGGAATCACTGGCAGCCATGATGATGTTGCCAAACGTATTCAGGTATTTGGTTCAAACACTTATCAGAGGCCACCGCCTAAGTTTTTCCTGAGCTTTGTAGTGGAAGCTTTCAATGACACTACTATTTTGATCCTTCTTGTTTGCGCCGGTCTCTCCCTTGGTTTTGGTATAAAAGAACATGGCCCGGGGGAAGGCTGGTATGAAGGAGGGAGTATATTTGTAGCAGTGTTTCTGGTGGTGGTTGTTACCGCACTCAGCAATATCAGACAAGAGAGACAGTTTGACAAATTGTCTAAGATAAGCAACAACATCAAGGTAGAAGTAGTGAGAAATGGAAGGCCACAGCAGATATCCATCTTTGATGTTGTTGTGGGAGATGTTGCATCCCTTAAGATTGGTGATCAGATTCCAGCTGATGGATTGTTCTTGAGTGGCCATTGTTTGCTAGTGGATGAATCAAGTATGACAGGTGAGAGCGACCATGTAGAAATTGAGCCTTCAAGAAGCCCCTTCTTGCTGTCTGGTGCAAAAGTGGTGGATGGATATGCTCAGATGCTAGTGACATCTGTGGGAACCAACACAGCATGGGGTGAAATGATGAGCTCGATATCACGAGACACCAAGGAAAGGACACCATTACAGGCTCGCCTTGATAAGTTAACCTCCTCCATTGGAAAGGTAGGCCTCACAGTCGCTTTTCTTGTTCTTGTAGTCTTGTTAATTCGTTATTTCACTGGAAACTCACAAGATAAAAATGGGAACACTGAGTTCCTGGGGAGTAAAACTGATGTAAACGACATTTTCAATGCGGTTGTGAGGATTGTCGCTGCTGCAGTCACTATTGTGGTGGTGGCAATCCCAGAGGGTCTGCCATTGGCTGTCACTCTCACTCTTGCTTACTCAATGAAAAGAATGATGGCAGACCAAGCAATGGTGAGGAAACTTTCTGCTTGCGAAACCATGGGATCAGCTACAGTTATTTGCACGGATAAAACTGGTACCTTAACCTTGAATCAAATGAGAGTCACCAAGTTTTGGCTTGGCCTGCAAAATGTAGCGGAAAAATATTCCAACGCAATGGCCCCTAAAGTTCTTGAATTATTCCAACAAGGAGTTGGCCTCAACACAACTGGAAGTATCTATAAACATTCATCAACATCCGAACCTGAAATTTCTGGCAGCCCAACAGAGAAAGCTATACTCTTGTGGGCCGTGTCAGATTTAGGCATGGACATGGATGAACTCAAGCGAACATACGAAGTTCTCCATGTTGAAACGTTTAACTCTGAAAAGAAACGAAGCGGCGTCGCAATAAGGAAGGAGACTAACAACACGGTTCACGTTCATTGGAAAGGTGCTGCAGAGATTATACTTGCAATGTGTTCAAATTATATTGACAATGACGGCATAGAGAAGTCCCTTGATGGAGAACGGAGTAAACTTGAAAATATAATTGAAGGCATGGCTGCTAGCAGCCTTAGATGTATCGCTTTTGCATACATGCAGATTTCAGAAGATATCGATTATAACGATAAGGAGAAAGCAGATAAAATCCTTAGAAAAGATGGCTTGACCTTGCTAGGTATTGTTGGCCTCAAGGATCCATGCCGACCCGACGTCAAGAAGGCTGTGGAAACCTGTAAACACGCAGGAGTTAGTATCAAGATGATCACAGGTGATAACATATTCACTGCAAAAGCAATAGCAGCAGAATGCGGAATATTAGACTTTGATGGCCATGTGAGCGCGGGAGAAGTGGTGGAGGGTGTGGAATTCAGGAATTATTCAGAAGAAGAGAGAATGGAGAAAGTAGAGAAGATCCGCGTGATGGCAAGATCATCCCCTTTGGACAAACATTTGATGGTGCAGTGCTTGAAAAAGAAAGGTCATGTTGTTGCAGTGACAGGAGATGGCACAAATGATGCACCTGCTCTGAAAGAAGCTGACATTGGACTTTCTATGGGGATCCAAGGAACTGAAGTTGCCAAGGAGAGTTCCGACATTGTCATCTTAGATGACAACTTCAGTTCTGTTGCCACTGTTTTAAGGTGGGGGCGATGTGTTTACAACAACATCCAAAAATTCATCCAGTTTCAACTAACAGTGAATGTTGCAGCTCTAGTGATAAATTTTATTGCGGCAGTTTCTTCGGGAGATGTTCCCCTAACAACAGTTCAACTTTTATGGGTAAATCTGATCATGGATACGCTAGGAGCATTGGCACTGGCAACAGAAAGACCTACAAAGGAGTTAATGGAGAAAAAGCCAGTGGGTAGGACTGAGCCTCTTATTACTAGTATTATGTGGAGAAACCTTTTAGCTCAAGCTTTATATCAGATTGCAGTTCTCTTGGTTTTACAATTCAATGGAAAGTCAATCTTCAATGTTAGAGAGGAGGTAAAGGATACTCTTATTTTTAATACTTTTGTTCTCTGCCAAGTATTCAACGAGTTCAACTCTAGAAGTATGGAGAAACTTAATGTATTCCGAGGCCTTCACAGAAACCATTTGTTTCTTGGAATTGTGGGGATCACCCTTGTTCTTCAAGTTGTGATGGTGGAACTTTTACGGAAGTTTGCTGATACAGAGAGATTAACATGGGAGCAATGGGGAATTTGTATTGGAATTGCAGCTGTGTCATGGCCGATTGCTTGGATTACAAAGCTCATACCAGTTTCAGATAAACCCTTCTTCAGCCAAGTTAAGTGGGTTAAATTATCGGTCTTCAAGATTAAACATTATTTATAATTTTACCTCGTCACTCACCAAAAATTCCAAGCATCTTCAACACAGAAATATGTAATATTCGTGTATGAGATGTATGGAAATTCAAGACTCTTTATGGTTAAAACATACGGGATCTTGAATTTCTATATATCTTATACCTAAATATCATATATTTAAGATTGTGCAAGATGCTTGAAATTTTATGGAATCTTACCTGGCATCTTCTTCATTCCGTCTATAAATTATTGGTATTAGTATTAGTTATGAAATGGTGAATTGGGGTGGGTGGGAATTAGGATAGAGATGATATATTAAAGTTCACACTTTCTGTTGTACCAAAAAAGTATATAAAGAATATTTGGGTTGTGGGAACTTAAAATTGATATCACACAAACCTCTGAATAAAGAACACTATTTCATTTACTGATATGTTTGTTATATTATGGTTCTTGGTTAATTTGACTTTGTAAGCCCAGGGATAAAAATTACTATGATATGTTGAGTCTCATGCTGAACTAAAATTCCAGAGGAACAACAGAACGAAGGAGAAGCAAGAAGAAAGAAGAAACGGATTTGTTATTGGTCAGTATTGAAGGCCTCATCCAAAGCCCAAGTGAAATTTCATGTGCTTAATAAATTTGTATGTTTGGCATTGTCTTCGAATATTGTTGCTAAACAAGCTATTCGATTTTTTTTAATATTGTTTTATTATCAAATCTTGGATTGGATATTGCTCTGCATCTATAGGAAGATTTGTAGTACCTTGATGTCGAGAACTTATTCTATTAAAGTACATAGTTTGATAGTTAATTATGTTTTGTTATTATATATAATTTTATTTTTCTGTAAATGACATATTTTAATTTAGAAAATTATTTTATTTATTTATTTTTTAATATAATATCAAAATGACTTTTTTTTTTTGTATTTATTTCAATAATTTTTTGTTCTTTTTCGTGGATGTTTTGGATTGGATAAAAGCTCTAATGATCGTTGATTCATGTTTTAGTACACATGTTTGCTAAATCCTTGTCATGTTTTCAATTTTACACATGTTATTTATAGAACCTTGTGTTACCCAATCAATCTATTATTTTTGTAGTAACTATCGGTGTAGTTCAACTTTCTCATGGTACTTGATAATATATGTTATGCACCTCAAATTAATTTTAATTTGTTTTTTTTTCTATAATAATTTATTAATCACCTTTCTTAAAAATCATTTTTTTATCATTGTCGGTGGTAATTTGATTGACGGATTGCACGTGTTTTCTCGTTCATTTTTTTCACAAAATAATTATAATTATATTTCTTCTAATATTAGTATAAATGTTGTTTCTCAAAATACTAATTATTGTTAAGATGCGTGTGTTTGATATTTCATATAATTTTTCTACTTTCAATTGTTAAATTTGTCTCTTTGTTAAGTTTATAAAATCATCTTTCATTTCACAAGGTATCTCAATTATTATTTTATATATTATACTGTGACATTTGAGACCTTATGGTAAGTTTACTTATGATTACAAACATTTTTTTTTTATCTTGGTTGGTGATTGTAATAATTTTATTTAGATATTTTTGCTCACATATAAATCTAAAGCTTATAATATTATAAAACATTTTTTTTCGAATGATTTAAACTCAATTTGAGATTAATGTTGTGTTTGATTGTAGAGATAACACTATATAAACATATTTGGAGGGACGGATTTGAGAAGAAGAGTTTGGATGAATTCCTTGGATGGTGGCATAATCTCATCTCACCTCAAATGGGAAGATATTTGCATGAATGAAATGTGTTTTTACCACTTTCTCCTCATCACTTGCTATTATATTACTATATTCACTTCATGATATTTTCAATTATTACTTTTTAGGACTATGATTTTTAGACAAATTTTTTTTTTAATAAAGTTTGACAAAATTTGTTTTTTAATACACACAAAATATTTTTTTTTCTTTTTCCAAGTTATATCAAACCTTTATTTCATCATTTAAAGTATTGTCACATGTACTTTATCATAAGTTTGTTAATAAAACTTTGTCAAAACATAATTTTCCTACTTTTTACCATTGCTTTCCTATGATATTCCTGGCCATGTAGTGGAGATTCTTGAATGTGAGTGACTAATTACACCACAAAGTTATTTATTTTTAAAAATCAATTTTTAACTCATCAAAAATTAATGTTCATATTATTTTTAAACGAAGGGTAATTTTTTAATTTTTATTTTAATTTATTATATTTCTTTATCTATTACATCAATCAAATTACTTACAAATTTTATTCTTAGATCTATTCATTTTCACTTCCAAATTTTAAAAAAATAATCATAAGAACTAAAATAATCACTATTATAAATGATAAATTATAGCTGGTCCCTAAATTGGTCATTAATTAATTAGATACCAATTTGGAAACTAATTTATTTTGGTAACCAAAACCTAAGTAGCTAATTTTTAGTGATCAAAGCCAAAACCATGATAACTAATTTAAAAGATCAATTTAGTGATCAATTATATTTCTTTTATTCATAATAGTTACTATTTTAGTAATCAATAATTTTTTTACTTTATAAATTGGTATCAAAATTAGTTATTATAGTGACTAACAACTTTTAGTCACTAAAATTAGTTACTAATGAAGCATTTTCTTGTAATGAAAAGATCAAGTTAAACTTATCATAATCTTGATTTGGGCCACTGGTTTATTTTTTATTTGGGATTTAGTTTGTTTCTTTTCTCTTCTCTTTGAGTTATTTGCTAGAGGGAGATGTTCTTCTGATATTTTAAATTACTATAAAATCTTATAGAAAATTTTAGAATTGTATAAAATAAACTGTTTAGGGGATTGTTACTTCTAGATAAAAGAATTACTTTTAGAGAATATATATATATATATATATATATATATATATATATATATATATATATATATATATATATATATATATATATATAT
>Ga0099822_1002149_pt1 | contig 24223 bp, 6 predicted proteins | sample CowpeawhiteBW_FD_76839 | JGI IMG/M metagenome (GOLD analysis project Ga0099822, IMG submission 76839) | Root nodule microbial communities of legume samples collected from California USA - Cow pea white BW | ecosystem: Host-associated > Plants > Roots > Nodule | place: USA: California | collected... | reverse complement strand
TTTTTTAAAAAGAAAAGAAAGAAATTTTTTTTTTTTTTTTTTTTTTTTACTCAATTTTTTAGTTTTTTTTTTTTTTTTTTTATATCTATAACTTTTATTCAATTTTAGATTAGATTATATACTTTAGGTGCTTGTTTTATTTTTCTATTTAAAGTAATTTTAGTTCTATTTATAAAATCATCAACCAAGTAATGAACGGCAGAGATGATTTCGGATTGTCGTTGTTATCCAGATTTCATATTCAAAGGAATATATATGGAAAATGATTGTGTTTATAACGTAAATAGAGAAAATTGATTTAAATTAAGAAAAAAATGTCACAAATGAAATGAACCACAATGTGTTAAAACTTGTCAGGTGAAACATTTATCATTTGAAATATAATTCTGACACTTGTCAAATTTGTACACAGAGAATGTTTTTATCTTTGTTGTTTTGTTAATTTTCTTAAGTTCTTAAGATTATTCCTCGTCACGTATATTAACTTTTATATCTTCTTTAAACATTCATGAGTTTAAAGTTTTTTCCTCCTTTTTATCAATATTAAGATTAAGATGTCTTAGTCAAATTGAACTTATATTATAATTCCAAAATTTAAATTCATTTTTATATTAATTATTTTGTTTTATACCTTAACTCATTTTACTCTATTTTCCAAAAAAAAAAAATATTTAATTAAAATAAATATTCATATAATATATGATATGCTTGTTGTAATAAAAAGCTTGACAATAAAATCTTTAAAATGCTTAATAATAACATTGATATTTATAACTTTATACAAAATATATATCAAACAACAATCAAAATTAATTGACTATTAACAAGTTTCACAACTAATTAACTCCGATGCAAATCAATATTTATCAAATTTAAAAGATAAAAGTTCTTTAAAGTCCATATAATGTTTATTAAATTTAAAAGTAAACAACTTAATATATAAAATATCTCCATTTCCTTGGTTCTTTATTTATCTCTTGTCTTTCTCCGAATTATTCTTGTCATGTCTCAATAATATAGGCAAGAACAAAAAAAATTCAAATGAGTGACGATTTTAAAAAAAAATCTAGACTCATAATTTGAATAAAAAAGAGAACAAAATTTTAAAATTCTCCCCTTAAAGATTTTTTCTCAATCATTTTATTAGAGGAATTTAAAAGTAACTTCATTTTTTTTCTTTTTCTAGCATTTCTTTCTTTCTAAACTCATTTTATTTTTCTCTTCCTCTTTCTTCACAATATCTGGATTAAAAAAAACTATTTCTTCATATTTTTTTCAAAATTTTATATTTCTATTATTTTATTCTCCTTTTTCATAATATAGAAGGAAAGTGTGAGCCTTCAAAGTATGTCATGTATAAGTTGGTGGTCCTTTTCAATTGGAATATCATATTATTTTTTGTGTTACTCTTAAAAGGTTATACATATTTTTTTTCCTCAAATTCTTTTTATAATTTTTAAGGAATAACTCTCAATCAACCTATTACAAATTTGTACTAAAAACAAAAAAGATATGTAATAAATTTATCGTGAACTCAAGTTGTCGAGAATAAAGAAAACTTCAAAGAAAATTTAAAAATAGACTGAGTATCAAATCAAGAAATAAGTTAAACTAAGTAATTTTAAAAGACCAAATAATGAACCTGGAATTATATCAAGAAATTTGGAAAACAAAACAAATAAACTAAACGATTAAAAAAACATTATAAAAAATTAATCAAGTCTTATTAAATTATTGTAAGTAATTTGAATATTTAATAAATAACTCGTTTAGAAAACCAAGATATTGTAAGACCACATATCTCATAACACTATACCTACAAATAGAGTCAAGTGATTAAGAACTCAAAGAAAAAAAATAATAAAATATAATTCAAATTCAAAAGTTGACGTAAGAAGAAAATATTTAAAGAAACAATCGATAGAGAAAAACAACTCACTAATATGGATTTAACTAAAATTGAAACTATAAATTATTAAACATAAAAATTAGATTTTATGACAATTTATTATGATAGTTATTATTTATCTGAATGAAAATTGAAAGTCATTCGTCAATAGAAAGAATAAGAGATTATAGAATTCAATTCACATGAATGTGCTTCGTTTGCATCAGATGATGACGAACGATCAGATTCAATTCGAAATAATTCCAAATTATGATTTTGGTAATTCAAGACAAAGATATTCATTTGACTGAATTAAGCTATATCAATATTTTTGTGGGGAATGAAATAATCACTTTTTTTTTAACCAAACATTAATAAACCCATAACTTCATTCAATATTAAAAAGTATATTTTGAATCTAATTCAATATTATAAGACTAACTTAAGACGAAGTTGTGCCCACTAATTTATTATAAATTAATTTTATTTCTTCAACGTTAAATTCAAAACTAAATAGACATAAACTTGCAAAAGAAAAAACTTAACTAAGTTCAAAATGAAAATAATCATTTAAGGATAAATACAGTCAAATAAAACATAAAACTTAAACAAAAATACACAATCAATTTTTTGTAGTTAGATATCTTAAAATCTTTTCTTTCAATTTTCTCGAAAGAAATTCCAAACTTTTTTATGATTTTTTTTAATAAATTTGTAATTTCTTTTATGACACAATTACTCAAATTTTCTGTATATTATTATGATGTTCTCGAATAAATTCTTTAAATGAATAATTTGTTTTTTTTCCTTGTACATATTATTTCACGTGAACATTTAATAAATATGACTTAAAAATCAGTAAATTTTAATTCGGTGTTACTATATATAATACATTTTATCTCAAGTTGATGACATATCAATTTCTTAAAGAAAGTTTCTTTCACCATTTAAATTTTTTTTTAAGGATTAAATATGTATTTTATCTTTAAAATTTAGTGAAAATTATAATTAACTCTTTTTAAAATATTTATGTTAATTTAGTCTTTCATTAAATGTGTAAATTTAATTTTTTTAACTAAATTTCATTAAGTTTATCATGTTTTATAGTACCTTTTATTTTTTTTCCTGTATTGACAACTACGTTGAAGGTTAAAGTACTTAATTACAAGCATTTAAATTACTAAACATTGAATTAATATCTTGACCATTTCAATTACCAAACCAATTTTAAAAATATTAATCTACTACACTACCTAATTTGTTTCTTTGCAAGGTTCTCAGAGGTGTTCTTCACAATTAAATTTATATATTTATCAAAAATCCCACTACTATATTCTATTTTGAAATAAAACTCTTAAATTCAAAAGAGCCAATTTTACTTTATTTGCTCCAAGAAATATATCTTCCAAAACAACGAAAAAAGATATAAGTTTTCCTCATTTTGTTAAAAGAAAAAAGAAGAGAGAAAGTGTTAAACTTTGTTTTATAAATCATTGCATATTTTTTATGATTTAGAGATGATTTTGAAAAATAATTTTAATTTTTTTGAATAATAAAAATAATAAAACAATGGACACAAAATCCTTTTTAAACAAGTATGAAACATGTGAGAGTCACGTTAATAAAGCCCCACTTTAAGTCTCTTAAATATATAATTCTATTTATCAATAATATTTAAAAAGAAATTACTTAAGGTAATGAAACACATTAATATTGTTATAGGTTTTTTAAAAAATGAATGTTATTAATTTTTAAAAAGTTTCATTTTTAAATTATTTTTTAGCTTAAAAATATATATTATTCAGATACGGTTTCAAAAATCACACCACCTGATTCCGTCACTTCCCCTAAAAGCTAACCAGAGCTCAATCGGAGATAGAGAGAAAAAGAAAATAATGACTGAAGAAGCGAAAAAGAGCATTGCCGGACCTCTAACGGTGAGGCCCAACACCGATGACCGGAAACCGTCACCGTTACCGGCCGTCCCTCTGAAGAAGGTTATCATCAAGAGCGCCGACATGATTCCCGACATGCAGAAGGAGGCCGTTGATATCGCCGTTGCCGTTAGTTTTAACAACTTTCTTTTCCATTTTCTTGGTTGCATGGTTCACCCTTTTGGATTCTGTTTCTGGGTTTGTTTGTGCTTACTGTGTTGTTTCGTAAAGGCTTGACTTTTTTCGGATTAATCAGGCCTTTGAGAAGTACAATGTAGAGAAAGATGTCGCGGAGCAGGTAAAGAAGGAGTTCGATAAGAGGCATGGCCCCACTTGGCATTGCATCGTTGGTCGTAATTTTGGTATTTCCTTTTGTTCTTTTTTAAATTGTTATTATTTGTATTCAATGATTTTGGTACTAGGGTATACTTTGATTTGTGGTTTATGTAATTCTTCTCTACTAGAAATTGAGTAGATGTGGATCTGTGTAAGTTAATCCTTGTTTGCTTCTCTGCATGATTGAAATTTAGAAGTGATGCTGAAACCTAGGTTTTTGCTTTTGTGGGTGCATGTGGTTGATTTTGTAGTTATGGAATAAGATTTTGCAGCCTTCTTCTTAGCTCGATTAACTAGCGGAATGGTATATGAATATGTAGATTAGTTGGTGTGGTTTGTGTTGTATTAATGAGTCACCATGACTAATGTACTTCTTTGACAGATAATTTGTTCCACTTTGATTGTGCCTATAAGCTGTAGAGGATGGGGTTTTCCTTTATTGGTTTGAGAAGTCTTTTCTTGAATCAGTGGTTAGTGGAGGAGAAAATGGTTGAATATAACATTGGCTATTTACATTTTGTGACAGGGATAAATGCTCCCTGATATTTCATGTTAGTGTCCCATGATTCTGGTCCCTCAAAATTTATAATAACCAGGGGTCTGTTTGGACAAGCTTCTTTTTCCCAAAAAAGTAGGTTTATGTTAGCTTATGGATAAAGTTATTTATTTATTTATTCTTTGTTAAAAGACCTTATGGAAAAGAACGTCCAAACAGACACAAATTATATTTGCTACTCAAATGCAAACTTAACGCATGGAGAGGGCCTGCCAGGTGGGATGAAATCACCAATGTTCTGCATTTGTACAGAGGGCAAATATGTGGTCTATCGCTTAGATTAATAAAGAGCTAATGACTCTAGGGAGTGCTGGGATTCTCTAGTAGTATCTAGTTGGAAATTTGCCAAAGTAGTTAATCTGTATGTATGATAAAGCTTTAGGGTTTTTAGTAGGTATATGGATTGATCTCTTTTTTATTCTGCTTTTTAAACTTTTTAGAAAAAAATTAGTTGATATTAATATTCTAGGCGAATGATGTGCTCTGTCTTTCATGAAATATCTTACGTGAGATAGAAGTATCGAAAATGTGCTTAAACGAGAAATTCATCCTAGTACTTTCATTCATCTATAGGAGTTCGGTACATCAAAGATACAGAGAAAAGTAATGATTAATCCTGCACATATAGGTCGGATAGGTAATACAATGCATAAATTACACAATTCTGACAATATTTTCCATTTGTTTTCAGTTACCCTGTTATATCAAGGATATATGCCCGTTAGACTGACTCTATTAGCAGTTAATTATGTTATGATTAATATAGGTTAGTTAGTCCATTGGTGGGTTACATAGTGAGTCAATATTCATGGTTGAGAAGAATTCTATCTTGTGATTTGAGAGGGAATTTTTCGTAGGCCCATAATTAAAGTGCTTCAGGGGAGGCAAAGCTGAGGGACAAAAGCTAGAGGAAAATGGGCCTTAAAGGGGCCTTTGGGTGTATGAAAGTGGAAAAGAGCTTGTGGCAAGCAAGGAGGGAGAGAGAGAGAGAGGCCTTGAGAAAGGAAATAACATAATTGCCAGGTGGCAGTGGTGGAGGGGGTGGGGGAGGCAATGGAAGAGGGGGATGTGGGAGTCATGCTAGAGATAAGGAAACAAAATGGAGGGTGTTAAATAGATTATCAAAATGGTTCAGGGTGGTTGGTTTCATGGTAAGGAAAGGCGCTGGTTCTCTCTGAGCAGTTTAACCTCCTTAGCTACTGTCTTTCATTCTTCATTATTGTAAGGAGCACTGCTCTATTACAATACCATTTAAGATTTTATCTGTGTTCTTTTTTTGTAAAATTCACCGCAAGGAGGAATTCATCCGTAGGTGGAAGTGTTCTCGTAATACAATATTTTTTCCAGTTTTGTTTCATCCGTAGGTGGGATGTCAAGAGTTTTTTCAAGAAGCCACTAAACTACCACCTACTGGAAGGCGTGATCTTACTAGAAATAAAGGAAAGGTCTCGATTACCTTATATCAAGCCCTATAGGTACCCCACCATCTAAAGGATGCAATAGAGATGTTTGTGAAAGACATAAGTAAGTGCAAGTCTATTCTCTGATTTTAGATTAAGAAATGGGAATTGGAGTTTTTTACTGATTGTAGAGCCCTTCCATAGCATTACTACCCACATTAAATTCCCAATTCAGGTTATAGAGGAGCTCTTGGATGAATTGTATGGTGTTATGATTTTTTCAAAATTGGTTTCTAAAATCTAGATATCACTAAATTATAATGACGAAGAGTGATATTCATAAGATGAAATTCAGATCTTATGAGGGACATTACTAGAAATAAAGGAAAGGTCTCGATTTGAGTCATCCATTTTCAGTGATAGAAGGTTTTGATGTATTCATTTCAGAAATCATTCACCTTCATGGTTTTGTGAATTTCATTGCTTTGGATAGGTATGGGTGGTCATGATTGAATTCTAGAAGTACTTAGATTTAGGATAAGACTCATTGATCCTGTTAGTGACCTCCGTCTGCCCATTCATTCTTTGTGCTAGCATCACTTACAGGATCAGTGAGTCTTATCCTAAAGTGGATTATGTGTGGGAAGAATTTTGGTTTAAAATTGTTCCCACAATGTATCTCTTGGTATGGATTCCATTTAAGGCACTTTATGGGAGGGATACCCCCACCCACCATAGTCTAGTATCATTTGGGAGGCAGCAGTTTTCTGGATAAGGTTTTCCCTGATTTTCACCTTGAGGACAAGGTGCAGTCTATAGAGGGTTAGTATTGATGGGCCTAAATAGACCTATAGGTGTATGAGGTGAAAGAAACAAGTGGAAAGAGTAGTGGGATCGAGATGACAATTGGCTGCTGGCAGTTTGAGAATGGAAGAGGAGGATGTGGTAATCATGCTAAGAAGAGATGGAGAAAGGGGGGGGAATCACAGAATGGAGAGGGCATGAACAGATTCTTGAAAAGTTTCAAGGTGGTTTTGGGGTTAGGAGAGCAGCTGGTTCTCTCTTAGCAGTTTATCACTCGTAGCTAGTAACTCAGTCTTCATATTGTAAGGAGCAGTGCTCCATACCATTTCTGTTTAACAATTTTCTTCATATTTGTCTTAAATTCTCTGTACTGAGGAAGATCCGTATGTGGTAGTGTTCTCCCAATATAAATATTCATTACTGTTTTGTTTCAATTTGATTTCTACCAAAATTCATGTTGTGGGAGTCCAGGGAATCAGTTGTGCTCTTTTCTGTCAATAGAAAGAAACTATTATGTCTACTATTAACTAAGTGCTATTGATATTGCAGACCTAGACTAGCATGTATGAGAGTAGAATTTGATAGTTTTCAGTCTTTCATATATTTGCTTGAAATGTTCAGTATCATCCAATGTACTTGTGAAAATTTTCTAACATCCATATAAGCAGTTGCACTTGCTCAATATTTCAAACTTGAATGTAATGTTCAAATTCAATGTCAGCCACTAGGATTTTGTGATAACGAGTGTTTATATGGAAAATGATATGATATGATTTGATTACAGAACTAGTTTGTTAAATATATGATTTGATTACATTAAATAGAAAAATATGATATAATATAGTATGACATGATTTTATTTCATCAAATCGGAAATATCTTTGCAGATATTTCTCATTATTAGTTATTGATTTTGTTCCTTATTAGTGTATCTCTTTTCATTATAAATAAGAATTCTCATGTGTATACTACACACTATTACAAGCAATTCTTTCAATATGCTATCAAAGCCATACCATCCTCTGTGACATATTTTATTGGTAATTCGCTGTTGGGAAATGACCTTTTTCGTAGACACATTGGTCCTGACTGTCACTTTGTCTCTCTTTTGGGTGTACAATATCCACTGTGGCATTATTTTCTCTCTGGCAACTGCCATTCTCTCCGAGCATTTTTGTAGCTGTTGTGCCCTTTCAGCATTTTTGTGCCCTAGCAACCTGAACTGCCGCAATGACCTAGCTCTGACAACCAGAACCTTGAATACCGAGTTTTTATTTTAATTTTCTCTTCTTATACCTTTTTTTTTTAATCTTTCCTTTGTCATCCGTCTTTCTTTCAAAATTCTGCTCCATCTAGTTGCTGCTCTGTTTTTATTTTAAATTTCAGAACCTGTTTTTTGATTTTTGTTCTCAGATTGCTTATAAAACATTGTTAAGAACTAAATTTAAGAAGAAAACAGTGTTTCATTGCATAGGAGTACCAAAGGGTTGAATTATTTATATACTTTCCCGACTCTAACAGGTCCTTTCATAATTCCTAGCTTCTATTAAGTTTAAATTTCTACTCATGCTATATTGTACGCGTAAACATAGTCTCGGCCATGACCAGAATAGAAGAGTTGCTATTCGCACAACAATTTCCTACAACATTACTTTTTCACTCTATATCTCTCCATCACATCACTCATCTGCATACTCTTGTCTTATCCCATTGTAACAAAATTGTAGGAAGTTGTATACACATAATTTCTCTAACAAGAATCACTTTCGACAGATAATCCTATTTGCAGTTTCTTTTCTTCTTTTCTTTTTGAATTTTTTAAGCCAATATAGATGAGAATGCCACTATGATTAGATTAATGATAGCATTTTACAGTTATTCATGTTAACTTTTAAGTGCATGTTTGGATGCGGTTGGGGGGGCTCAAAAGTACTTTTACTTCCAACAAAAAACCAAGTAGAAAATGAAACTCGTGCCATTGAAACCACAGTTACTGGCGCTAGAAAAACTGAGTATTGACATGATTAATGATCTACTTTATTACATTTTCTTGTCAAAACATCATATTCTTTTCGTTTTTGCAGGCTCCTACGTGACTCATGAAACAAATCACTTTGTTTATTTCTATTTGGATCAGAAAGCGGTTTTACTTTTTAAGTCTGGATAAGTCCAATTGTGGTGGCAAAGAAGATGACAGCAATGAGATTTGTCTTGTGATTATGCTGCTGATGTATTCAGTCCTCCATGTATCATTGTGCTTGTATATTTCATGTCATGTAAACTAGTTCTCGGTTTGGATATCAACTTAAGGATCACTTCATTTTGAGATTAGTGTTCTTTTCTTCTCAGGATTTTTTTAAGAAAATATCAATTAGAGAAAAGCTTTCTGATGCATGTAATAATATTTTCGGGGATATTGTTTCATGGAGTATTTTTTGCATTTTGGGAATATTAAGTAAGAATATTTATTCCCATATTTCTTAAAAGGTTATAAAAAAAGTTTTGGACATCTTTCATTCTCAGAAAAGTTATACAGAAACATGGCTTCGGTAAGAGGGTCTTAAAGTTAGATTTCTACAGGAATATGAAGTTATTTTATAATGTTCTGTGACAATAGAAAGTATTTCCAGAAATAACAATAGTTAACCAAATATATCTTTAAGCATGCTTAATAACCACATTTAAGTTATAATACCTCAAGAAATATATGATTCTTAATAATGCAATAACATTGTAACTAGTAAAACTCTTCACCGAATGATGTTATTTAGGCGAACTATAAAAATAAATATACTGATATTTAACTGATAAAAGATAAATCTTTGTATTGAAAGCAAAAGTTTACATTGAAACGTAAAATAAGATAAGATTTTTCCTTAAAACACTAACCAACAAGTTGCAAAAACATTGCGTAACATTGAGCAATAAGTTACAAAACCAATTACCTAAGAAACTCATACTATCAAAATTTGTAATGAAATGGTGTTGCCATGCATGAGACGCACGGGTACCAAAAGACAGAACAACAAAGTTCATCCTCACAAACATCATTCAATCAATCACAGCCATTGGTCCACCTAGTTTCTGTCGTGCAAGGATTCGCATCAGTAGACCACACCAACTATGCTCCACAATCCTTTTACATATTCTTCAGAACACTTTATTTTCGTCAAAATAAAATTCTTAAATTCAAAAGACACCAATTTTATTTATTTATTTATTATTCAATAATAGAAACAACATATTCTCCAAAACAGTGCTTATGGTGGGCCTTTTGCTGAACTCGGAAGCATTCTCTGGAGTGTGTGGTGTGGTGTTGCTGTTTCTACACTTACCACTGCAACTCTTTTCTTTCTCCTGCATTTCTCAGCTTAGCCCCCCCACGTCGCTTTCACTTCCCGGAAACCCAACTTCATCATCAAAATTTCATATATCACACACAGATAGATAGAGAGAGAAAGAGGGAAATTGTAAAAATACAAAATGAGTGAAGAAGTGAAAAGGAACATTGCCGGACCTCCAACGGCGAGGCTTAACACCGATGACCGGAAACCGTTACCGGCACCGGCCGTTCCCCCGAAGAAGGTCATCATCAAGAGCGCCGATATGATCCCCGACATGCAGAAGGAGGCCGTTGATATCGCCGTCGCCGTTAGTTTTAACGACTTTCCTCTCTTCCTTTTCTTTGTTGCGTGGTTCACCCTTTTGGATTCTGTTTCTGGGTTTGTTTATGCTTGCTGTGTTGTGTCGTAAAGCCTTGGCTTTTTGCGGATTAATCAGGCCTTTGAGAAGTACAATGTGGAGAAAGATGTTGCGGAGCAGATAAAGAAGGAGTTCGATAAGAGGCATGGCCCCACTTGGCATTGCATCGTTGGTCGCAATTTTGGTAATTCATTTTGTTATTTATTGTTATTATTATTACTTGTTCTAAATGATTTTGGTACTTAGGTATACTCGGATTCGTGGTTTATGTGACTCTTCTCTGGTGGAAATTGAGTAGATCTAAGGTTGTGTAGGTTGGTCCTTGTGTGTTTGCTTCTGTTCGTGGTTGGAATTTAGAACTGATGCTGAAACCTAGGTTTGTTGTTGTTGCATATGGATGATTCTCTGGTCGTAGAATAAGATTTAAAGGCTTTCTGCTTTCTTATATTCTCCAGCGGAAAATTGTGAGCTGAATGGTATATTTAGTTTAATTGGTGTAGTTTGTGTTGTGTTGATGAGTCACAATTACTTACGTACTGTGGACCTGTGGTGTGTGGTGCGTTGCTGGGGACAAATGCTCCCTGATATTTCATGTTAGTGTCGTGAACTTGACTTGATTCATGTAGGGCCTGTCATGTTGGATGAAATGTTCTTGATGATGCTCTGTATTCTTAGATACGGTCTAATTGATAATGAGCTAATGAAAAGTGAGGGTGCTACAATTTTCAAGCTATTATCTAGTTGGAGATTAGGAATTCATGAAATCATCACTGGATGAGTTGTTTTGCTGCGAATCACATTGCTGGGCCATTACTGTTATATATTCTTCCCCTCTTCATCTGTCTGTCTTTCATTTTCTATGGATATCTTAATGTCAACACTCCATTCTACAACCCTGGTGCTTGTTAACAAGAACCTTTTGAAGATCGAAAAAGTATTTACAATTGATGGTTTCTCTTGAGTCTTAAATACCTGTCAAGTTCAGTGCCGTTAACCTTTAAAGTATCGTCCAGTCCATAATGTGAGGCGTTTGCTCAAATATTTATGTTGTGTGATTGCACATATTATTATTCAAGTTCATGTTAATGAAACTATTGTATCTCTTCGTAATCTGGTAAAATAGCAAATATATGAGCATGATAAATCTTAAGGTTCTGAGTAAGTCTATGAATTGGTCTTGTGATCTGCTTTTCAAACTTTTAGATGATTCGCTAGTTGATATTAATTTTAAGCAGAATGAAGAGCTCTTTCTGTCATGGATTATCTTTTCCATTTGTTTTAATCTTCTATGTCAATATCTGGTACATGTATTGAGTAGAATTTCAAACACTTTCGAGATAAGGTTGTTCATAAAATGATATAATCTATTGCAAATTTGCAATTGCTAAAATTAAACTGACAAACCAACTACCAAAAATACCAAAAAATCAATCTACCGTCTTTCCCTTAACAGGCACTGCCTCTATCTGTTCTCTAATTCATCCATTATTTGTGTTATCTATTTTTGTAAGACCATACTCATTTATCTATGACAACATTATCATCTCTATAATACTTATCTTATGTTCTTGGTATCTCATTGTCCAACATTTGTCACTGTAGAGCATTATCTGTAGATGTTATTACACGATGATGAAATTTTCATCCAAGCTTGAGTGACTACTTTAAACTGCTAAGAACACCTCATTTATTCCTCCATTTCATTCATATATCTTGAATCTATGATTTTACCCCCCCTCTATCACTTCATTAATAGTTACTTTGCATGATAGATCCAAGTAACCACATTATGGAATTGTAGCCATATTCTGAATTATTTATAAGTAAAACCTAGAATTAACATGATCACATTTTCTGTCCATGTAATGCAACTTCAGCAAAGTTCTTTGTTTTCCATTTACATTTGACTTCATAACATAACTCCCTATGTTATCCAAATGTAGGATTAGCCATGTAATGATTTGCTTAACAGCACAAACTAGGCAGAATTAATTCTAAATTATTTAGTAACATGGTCCCAAAATGTGGTTCTTCCATCATCATTTTAAAGTAGTTTTATTGTTAAGTATTACAATTTAATCGAGAGCATTTGTTTCATTACATGGGAGTATCAAAGGGTTGAACCGTATATAAACTTTCCTGACCCCTGCATTCAGTTAACAAATCCTTTCACAAATCAAATTTTAATCAAGCTTAAATTGCTACTCGTGCTGATGCATGCTTAAACATAATCCAGGCCATGAGCATAATAAAAAAAGAGTTATACTGATACCATTAGCACAACAGTTTTCTACAATTCTTTCTCCATAACTTTTTCACTTGCTATCTCTGCATGATATAATTAACTTATTCCATACTTTTGTGTCTTATCTTCACATCACGTGATTATTAAAAATAACTGTACGGATTTTTTGTGTGAAAATAATTTCTCAAAGAAGAATCAGTTTGGCAGATTTTGAATTTTCAAACTCAACAGTGTCACATACTTGCACACAAAAACATTAGACAACAAACACTCATAGAAAGAAGCACTAACATGTCAGAGTTGTAGCAATACCTGTGTTGTTGACACCTAATAAACCCTTTGGCTACTCCTAGTTTCATTTTGCATTCTTTAAAAAATGTTATACAAATATTGACGCGAATAGTCTAATTTATCTGTTATTCTTATGCCATTGAACACTATTCTTTTTTCAATGAAATTCAGATTAATGCAAGTGAAGGCAGTTTCTAGTTCTTTCTTAGCTTGGTAATACTTTTGCTACAGTTACTATTAAAGTGAATTGATGGAGTTCTCTTCCTTTTTGCAGGCTCATATGTGACTCATGAAACAAACCACTTTGTTTATTTCTATTTGGATCAGAAAGCGGTTTTACTCTTCAAATCTGGCTAGCTTTATTGTGGTAGCAAAGATGTTGAGAGCAATGGGAATTATATTGTGATTGTGCTGCTGCTTGCACTCCTCCTTGTATTAATTCCACTGACATTCAAAATCTTCGCTGGACATTCTTCTTCTTGTATATTTCATGTAATGTAAACCAGTTCTTGGTTTGGATATATATATATATATATATCTAAGGATTAACTTAGAAGGGTTTTCAAAGAAGAAGATATTATATCTTAAAAATGAAATCTTTCTGAAGCATGCACTGAAATATAAAAACAATGACAGTAGGTTTGTATCTGGTTATGGAAATTACTGTAGGCATTTTAGATAATAGTTTTGATCTGTACTGTTTCAACGTTGACTTTTTTCATCATTTGGTTAATGTAATTTTTTTTTTCTGGAACAAACTTTTAAAAAGGGAAATGAACAAATAAATAGCAAATTCTTCTGATAAAGTTTGTGATTTTTCGGAAAGATTGTGATTTTTAATTATTATTTATTTATTTTTTAAAATATAAAAAACTAATTTTTATTAATACTATTTTATTTTTAAAAAAATTGTCAAATGTTGATCTATTATTGTAATTTTTTTTTCTTTTTCATATAAAGTTTTAACTGACAAATATCAAGAATCACTGATTTTATCCAAGACAAGGGATGTTAAATTTAAGTTGCTAGAATAGTAATCAGTTAGTAAAATAAAATAAACAATCAGTTAATATATATATATATATTATTATAAAAGTATGTTGACAGTATAAAAAAAAGAAAAGTAGTGTGACTTTTATACTGAATAATAAAGAAGAGTTTTTTTATAAATAAAATGATTATATATGATTATTGAATTAATTGGTTCTGGATGAGTTAAGTTTTTGAGGTTTGGGTAAGAGAAATTCTGAAAGAGCAGCCAAAGAGAGTGTACTGAAGATAAGAATTCTGAAACGTGTGCAGGGATAACTTCCTCCTGTATCTTATAGGTGTTACATCTGTTATATGGTCAACACCTTTTGCAGCCTCTGTCATACATAAAATATCAATATATCTATCACACCTTTACCAAAACTAAATTATTAAATATAATTTCATTTTACCTGTTTCCAAACTTGTGATATTGAAAAGTGCGTAATATTTTTAACGAACATATTTAAATAAAATTTTATTTGATTCCTTATTCAATAATTATCTATCAGTATAAGTGTTTCCCTGTGAAAATTCAAGAACTGTAGAATAACAAAATCTCCAAGCAACATTGCTGATAACCCTCAGAATTTCCTTTTACTGATCTGAAGAAGCCTCTACATGCAGCATCAGAGTTATATTTGATAAATCTGAGTTTGAGTTTTTATTTGGTAGCTATGTTTATTTCCAAAGATAGAAATTCCACTGATTTATTATCCTGTTATAGTCTTATATGTCTGTTCTCCAGCTGGCACACATCAAATTATCATTATTCGGATTCATCCATGTGAGAAGAAGTTGCTTGTTTGGTACAAAATTTCCAAGCAGTACTATACTTACTGTGCAACCAAAATCCAAAATTTTTTTCATCTTATTCCACCACACAAAATATTGATATTTTGGTGAATTATTGCATTCTTCTAAGCATCGCTTCCTCTTTTCAAACACTTCATTTAGTTAAAAACAGAAGACAATCAACTACTTGTCCTCTTTCCCTTTCTAATTACATGAAAATGACTGATAGATGGTTGAAAATACTTTTATTTATATATCATAAATTTATCTTATCTCGAGTTGATCTAACAACTTTTTTCGACGTTCAGTAAAAGATTACAGTAATGACAGAATAATATAACATATCCTGAAAACATCGATGATTGAAACAAATGTTATAGTTTCTAATCTATAAAAATGCTAACTTATCAAGTTCTGAACAACAAAAAGATGTTATAACTTCATCATAGATATTCCCCATTCAAGTCCAAGGTTGCTCCAAAACATCAAACTCAGTGCATCAAAACCAGATTAGTACTTAGTTGACAAGCAAACATGGCATTATATGCAAAGTTGCCATTCAGGGTTAGGCACAAGCCAAGGCATACACACTACAAAATATGATATATAAACGAAATGCTCCTGAGAAGAAAAATATACCTGGAGTTGATCAAGTTAAAAAAAATGCCACTTTTGAGAGTTAAAAACATCAAACGTGCTATAGAATCTTGTACGACAACCCTCTAAATGCGAGTCACAGGAAAGAAAACTTGAGCAATAGTAACAAGAGTTGTGCATTGTCATTTTGGTTAAAAACAAAGCTATCAATTCAATGCTTCTATGGGACTCACACACACACACTCACCATTTGCAAAAACTACCATGATCCTCATTCAAATTTTAACATTCATGACAAATAGAAAACCATGGTCCTGATGAGTCATACCCTATACACACTAGTGGAAACATGTTTGACATAATAAGTCACATTCCAACAAAGCAAATAATGTCTCAGACACTCCTAAAACCGTGACCAAAAAGAAAGGGTCAGGACTTTGTCTCCGGTTTGTGGACAATAATGATAGAATAATGTTGTGTGGACATTAAATTTTGGTCCAGGCTAAAGAAACAGGATAAAAAGGAAGAAGTGATAATGTATGTGAAATGACAAAAAGAAAAAATGAAGAGAATAAAAGTTATTAAATGAGGATCTACACTACTGAGATATTTATGTGCCATCATCATTGATAGTTGAAAACCACAACACAGTTTACTATTACAAAACATAACATCAGTTTGATATTTTCTCTATTTACCGTATCACATCATATCTTGAATCATATAAGAAAAAAATATACTGACATTTTATGTTAAAAGTGTACTATATTGGAAGGAAGAAATACAGATACAAAAAAAAAAATAGACAGAAAGAAAGAAGAAGAAGATGAAAAAAAGAGAATAATATAGTAGTTATCTTTTTTTTTTTCACTTCCATTTTCTACTTGTTTGTGTGGATAATGATGGGTAGTAGTAACATTTAACACATGCGTGTCTATAAAACATTAATATTTTGGATCACACGTACGGTTGAAACCAAACAGGTTGGAGAATGGAGCCACATAAAATAAAAGTTGAAAGGACATTTTGGCTTCATACTAGGAAGCAAAAGGACAAAAACTTGGAAGTTATTACTACAACACACAAGCATGGGTAAAACAGGAACCTAGCTAAAAAACAAAACAAAACAAAAAAAAAAATCCCCCATTTTTGGTCAACCACTATTTTCTCTCTATTCCACCATGGCTAGGTCATGACTTCATTCATTCATTCATCCATCATCTATAAGCAAAAACCACCCACTCAAATTCTTCCTCCTTTCCCATGTCGACGAGCTTCTGAGGAGGAACCAGACGATGTGGGACTCATGGCAGTGAAAAAAAACTTCTCTTTCTCAAAACTCTCTTCCTCATCCATGAAAATCTGCTTGCACCTGCACTCCACGCTGCAGAAGGCCCTGTCCCCTCTTCACACATTCATGTTTATAGAAGCAGAGAAGAATAAACTCATTTAATGTGTGTGAATGAAAAAGCAAACAAAAGATCTTGGCTTTTGTCAGAACAGAAACCAGAGAGAAACTAGAAACGAAGAAGCAGAAGCAGAAGCAGCATGCAGTATTTTAAATAGACTAAAACAAGATCTGAGTTTGAAGAGAGAGTGAAAAAAAAAAAAGAGTGTCAGAAAAGAAAGAAAACGTTAAGGTGAGGTAGGAACGTTAATACTCACTTGTACATGTAGATGTCTTTCCCAGGTAAGAGTCTCTTTCTGCAGAGACAACATTGGTGTAGAAACGTTGGTTCCTGAAAATGAGAGTGCTGAGAAGCATTCACTGCAGAAGAAGGAGAGTGTTTGTTCATGCTGCTAAACACCGTCGTTTTGCTAATCACTTGTGGAGTTTTCTTGCTAGCACTACCTTTCTGTGCTTCTAACACTACACTCAGACCCATCATCTTTCATTCTACGTTTTTTCTATCACTCTTTTTCTGAGAAAAATGGAAGAAGAGAAGAAGAAGATGAAGAATGTGTTGGAAGAGATAATAGAGAAGAGAAGAAAGAGGGGTCAATGTGGTGGGTCCCCTACAGCTACGGAGCAGTAACAAAGATCAATGATTTGACTGCTTTTGCTATTCAACTGCCACGTATAGGTTTTTTTTTTTTTTCATTTTTCTGGTTTTTTTTTTTTAGGTTAATTTGGGGTTGAAGGTTTTTGTCTGGTAGTGATAATGTTCTGCTTGAAACACTTCTGGCTGATGCATGCATCCATCTATTATTAATAAAAACAATACAGCATGAGTTTTGTATCATACTCTCGGCTACATTTTCATCTTTTTTTTTTTATGTCTTTTTATTTTATAACATGTGTAAATTTATGTTTTCTTCTCGGTAAATCCTTTTCTGTAATTCCTGTTCTTCTAAAATTTCAAGCTATTATTCTTAACTTCTTGTATTTATTTTAGAGTATATCTTTTATTTACATACGTTTAAATAAAATGATTTTTCTAGTTTGTGTATGCTTTTTTGTTATTATGATTAATTATGTTTCTAATTTTTAAACTTAGACGATAAGAAGTAATTTGTTTTTTTTTTCTTAAAGTTTTATGTATTTTGGTTTTCAAATCTTAAAAGTGGATGGAACAATTGAATACACAATTAGGATATTTTTAATTAAGTTCTCATTAAGAAAATTGTCTTATTAAAATATTCAAATTCTTTTAATTATCTAATTATCTAATTTTATGATTTATATTATTTTATTTTAAAACTAAGCTATTATAAAATTATAAAATATAATTTTATAATATCATAATTTCAAAATTTTATAATTTATAATTTAAAATTTCGTAATTTTATTATTTTTGTAATTTTAAATTTCATAATTTCATAATTTCATAATTACATAATTTTATTATTTTATTATTTTATAATTTTATATTTTATAATAACTTAATTATAAAATATAAAATTTGAATCGTAAAATTTGATAATAAAAAAATTATGAAATAAAAATTATAAAATTATATTTTATATTTAATAATTTAATAATTTTATTATCATCTAATTTTATAATTTTATATTTTTTATAATTTTAATTTACTTTAAGGAAAATTTTAATTAAATACAGAATAAATCCTTGAGGGGTTCATTGTTATTAAAGTCTCTTATGAGAATATGTAATGATCTGAGTAAAATAACGATGTAAAATATATGCAACATATATTAACGGTACAATCTAATTGCAAAGACTTATTAAAATTTTGAGCACTCAATTAACCATCAAAATTTAATAAAGATTTAATTGAAAGTTTATAATTTTATCACAGACTCAAAACCTAATCAAGCGATTAAATATATCACATAACAAGATAAATAATATGAAGAGAAATTTATGAAAATATAAAAATATCATTATTTTCTTAAAGCAAAGTTGGGTTGCATTGCATGGTTTAACGTGGTAGGGTGTTGCTTGTGATATGAGTGCATTTAAACGATTGAAGAGAACCACTTTTGGGTTTGTCTTAAAACCAAACGAACTTCCCACCTACAAAAAGCAAGTAATGGTTGTACTACGATTGTGTAATGGACAATGGATAATGACTATGCATTAATAATCATATTTGTCTCTATTATTATTTTTTTCTTTCTTTTCATGGAATGTTTTATGGGAGAAAGTTTACTAATGTTATGTTTTTAGAATTTAAATATTCCATACATCGCATTTTAATCTTTGAGTTTGATGCATACTTAATTAGGATGTGAATTTATATAATTTTAAGAGTCTTATAATTACAAAATGAAATATTATGAATCATATGATTATAATACGAAATATCATGAGTGTTAAGATTTTTTAGGAAGTATGAAAATGAGAGATATAAGATATATAATAGATAAAAGAAATATGTTATATAGAGAAATTGTTATTTTATTTTATTCATATACTCTCTCTGTATATAAATAACAAAGTGTAATCGAGTATAAACTATTCAATATTTTCCATATCTCAATCTTGATTTCCTAATTATAAAATAATAATTAATTTTTAAAATTGAAAAATATTTTAAAAAGCATAAATATTTATTAAAAAATATTAAGTAAATATTCTCACCAATCGGTCATATAATAAACCCTATATTTTTGAAAAAAACAATTTGTCTTACATATAATTTATCATCGAATAAGTAAAATTAAGTTAAGGGTGCAATTAAGCTAAGAGTGCATTTTTCATCCTTCATTACATTTTACAAAATAGTCAATTGACAATTGTACGTGAATGAATAAAAAATAGTACGTCAAATAACTTTATGTAATCTTTTTTGAAAATAAAGTTACAAAATTATTTATTCGATAATTTTTCCTTTTCAAATGCGGGTTTAGACGGGTAACGAACTTAAATAGGTGTAAAATACACAATATATATATATATATATATATATATATATATATATATATATATATATATATATATATATATATATAATATTTAAGAAGTTATACTTTCTCTAATAATTCTTTAAATGATTTATTGCTAAATAAGTACTAGTAAAATATATAATTTCATCTCATTTCCGATTATGAATGACATAAATTTATATTTAGAGTATAAATTTATATAAATAGAGGTGAAAATACATAATACAATGTATGTTTATGTTTTTATTCTTAAATTTAAAAAAAAACGATAAAAGTAGAAAATAAGTATAAAATCATTATAAAAAATTATTAATTTGTAACCAGTTTTAGAGATAAAAGTAATTAGTTACTATATTAATTAATTTAGATGCTCTTAGCTCAACAATTAAAAGATCGACTAGTACTCCAGCATGATGAATAGAAGACCAACGAGTGGTCCCAGTTCGAAAAATAAAAGACGGACACGTGCTCCTAACTCGAAAAATAGAAGATCGGCTAGGGCTCTCACCTTGGAAAATAAAATACCAACTAGTGCTCCTAGCTCGACAATTAAAAAATCAACAAGTGTTCCCATCTCGACAATTAAAAGACCAACGAGTGTTCCCAGCTCGACAGTTAAAAGACCAACGAGTGTTCCTAGCTCGGCAGTTAAAAGACCGACGAATGTTCCTAGCTCGGCAGTTAAAAGACTGACGAATGTTCCCAGTTCAATAGTTAAAAGGCCGACGAGTGTTCCCAACTCGACAATTAAAAGATCGACGAGTGTTCCCAGCTCGGCAGTTAAAAGACCGACGAGTGTTTCCAGCTCGACAGTTAAAAGATTGGTGAGTGTTCCCAGCTCAGCAATTAAAAAGACCAACGAATGTTCCCAACTCAACAATTAAAAGACCAACAAGTGTTCCCAGCTCGGCAAATAGAAGACCGGTTGGTACTCCAAGCTTGGCAATTAAGAGACCAACTAGTGCTCCAAACTTGACAAATAAAAGACCGACTTATGCTATCAGCTCGGCAAAAGAGTGTGTGATTTTTATTTTTTCGCTCCCAACTTATTTAAGACGGACCGATGCTCTCAGCTCGACAAAGGAGGATTGTGATCCTTTTGGATTGGTAAAGAGCAGACTAAACCCTACTTATTGTGTTAGCTTGGATGAAGGAAATAGAACGTGATCTGGCTTAACAAATTTAGAAAGAGACGGTTGAGCTTCAAGAGCAACAAGTGAATACAACCTACATATATACCATTAAAGCGTTGAGAACTCAAACAAGACAAAAGAAACTCCAAACTCGGCTTAGAAATCAACTAACTCAGCTCAAATGGGGTTGACTAAAAAGTCAATTTAAATCAATTGGCCTATAAATGAAATACTTATTTGAATGGAAAATTTTGTCTTAAAGGGGATAAACTTAAAGTAAAAAAAAGTTCTTATCATTCTTTAGTTTTCGAATTAAGATTCTCAATTTTTTATCGGAATAATATTGGTATGTGAATTATAATCTAGATTGGTTTCTAATATTATTTATCGGCGTTTTAATTACTAAAAAAGTTGATGTCAAAATTAGTCTCTAATTTAAAATTAAAGACTAATTTAAAATTAATAATTAAAATTGTTGTAATCAATGTTAGAGAGCAATTTAGACTATAATTCACAAATTAATTATAATTTTTTATTTATAATAGAAATAATTTTAGATATAAATAAATTTTAGTTTATAAAAATATATCTAACTTTGTCAAAATAGTAACTAATTATTTTGGTCTCTAAAATTAGTTGTTATTTAATGATTTGTTTTTGTCGATGAATAATTTTATTATGAAAAGATTTTTTTAAAGTAATTATTGAATTTTAAAAAATGGTTTTAAAATCTGAAGATTAAATAATAAAATTATTTATATTAATAAGGATAAATTGGATAGAGATGTGTAGATAAAAATAGTAGTCACAGTCATAAAATTAAATATTCTTGAGATGAAAATGAGAAATATTTAGTATTTTTATACGGTAGCAAGATAAAAGAATGTGATAGATTTGCATATAATTTTTCATCCGATCTTTATATTTGTATTTACTTTAAATTATTAAAATATCATTTATTTATTTGGTATTTTATTTTAAAACTTATATTATTATAATTTGTTTTACTATTTAACATTGAAGTGAAAAAATATTTTCTTTTGGCATCAAAACATTTATACTATTATGTTTGTTTTGCTTTAATTGTTTTTTCAAACTTAATTTATCTTTAGATGTATGACAAAATAATAATGAAACATAAATATAAATCTTATACCCATCAAATATTATAAACAAAACAATATACCCTTTTGCCATTTATTGATATGTGCTACCTTTCTTTAACATGTGTTATGGATTACCTTAAAATGCCTTCTATTAATTATAGTAATTATCATATAAATATCCATTAGTAGACTATGAAAGGTAAAATTGAGAAAATAATAAAGAATGGATCACTACTAAAAAAACTCATATTTTCTGTTAATTTTGTTTTAAATTTTTTTCATAGGAAAAATTTATAAATTTTGTTGTAAAAGAAATTTGTAAGAAATTGTTACTAATTTTTTTGTAGAATATTTTGTATAAAACACTTTTCGCAATAAATTTTGTAAAGAATACTTGTAAATTTAATAATTTTGTAAAAAATAATTACCCAAAAAAAATTATATGTCAATTAAAACTTAAAAAAAATGATAAAAAAAAGTCTTGCAAATATTTTTAATAAATTTAAAAAAAATCTAATGTAATATAAGAATTTACAGTAATCACGTTGAAAAAACAAATTTTATATAGCATCTGTGTTTTACCGAACTTTATTACTATACACCGGAAAAAGTCTAATACATTACACATATGAGTGTTATCTAGATTTAGATAAAATGTGCAAATATTAATTAAATATATGTGAAATAAAATACATTTTAGCATAAATAAAAATATGGGATTAATAGGGTATTATTCTTTTGTCAAACATAAATGTTTGTTTTTATTTATTATATAAAAATAAAATAAAAAAGTGATTTATAAAGTTCAGAAATAAATTGTATGAATCAACTAAGCATATCAGGTGTCAATATTATCCCTATCTGTAGATTAGATACTTTTAGATTAATATCTCAATATATGAATTAAATAAAGTTAAGAAAATATTAATTAGTAATAACATAGTAAGAATTGATACATACACTAAATATAGAAGAAGTTATTGGAGATATCTTTAATGCTTCACAAAATGAATATTGAAATTTACTATGTAAGATTTAATAATTTATATAACATTGTACATTTATATTTAAAAAAATGAACCTGTATAATTTTAAAGAGACAAATTGGGGATGGACCACCCTCACTTCAATCCCTCTTTTGTCCGTTTCAGATAAATAACATAGTACATATGGGTTATGTTATTTATTTTATCTCTTAAAAAATAGAATGAGACAAAAAGTTATAATTGTGATAATTTTTTATTTTTACCACCAACAAAATGGAGTCCACTTATTACATTTTGTTCTATTTATGTGGAAAAATTATTATTATTAGAATATGAATCATTTATAGCTTGAATGAATGTGGTAGAATTGTTAGAAAGTTTTAAATTGATTTTGGTGAATTTTATTGAAGTGAGAGGCTAAAATAACAGTGAGATGAATATTTTGTTAAATTAATTTCTTCTGTAATGTGGGACCAATGTTGAATGTTGATACAATAATCACACAGCTGCTGCAATAAATTAGGTACCAAAAATTCATTGTGCAATAAATTGGACAACGGTTGCATGTGTGAAAAATGTTACAATTTCAAAATCATTAGAATAAGAATTTAAATTTTCTATTATGAAAAAAATAAACTAGTTTGTCACATTAGAAATTAGTTTATTTGTAGTATTTATTTAGTATTTTAAATTATAAATACATTTTAATTTATTAAGTATTATATTTTGAAATATACTTAGTTATAATTTTTTATTCTTATTTAAAATTGAAAACAAGAAATAGATTATATATATTTTAAATTTGTTAATAAAGATTTAAGTGAATAAAAACGTAAATACAACTATATACGGTATTCAACAGAAAAAAAAAAAAAAAAAAAAAAAAAAATTTAAAAAAAGATAAATAAAATTGGAATTTAAAATTATTTTTTTTTTATTTTTATTTTTTTTAAATAAAAATAAATTTTTTTTCACTTCCACATTTTCTTAACTTTTTTTTTTTTTTTTTTTTTTTTTTTTTTTTTTTTTCTGTTGTATTCCGTATATTTTTGTATTTTCTTTTTTTTTCAC
>Ga0099822_1002146_pt1 | contig 24238 bp, 10 predicted proteins | sample CowpeawhiteBW_FD_76839 | JGI IMG/M metagenome (GOLD analysis project Ga0099822, IMG submission 76839) | Root nodule microbial communities of legume samples collected from California USA - Cow pea white BW | ecosystem: Host-associated > Plants > Roots > Nodule | place: USA: California | collected... | reverse complement strand
TCTCTAACAAAAGAAAGAATTTCACAGTACTAAACTAGAACTATAACACACAAGCATAATAACCAATAAAATATCAATTTGATCAAACAAAGAAAAGATAAAGAGAAATCATATCACTTTTTTGATCTTCCAATGTTATTGTATCTCTAACAGCCGCTAGAGGGTTACTGATTTGAGATATTTGGCACACTTCTTCAAATTTCAGTTGCAGCAATCCATTTGTGGGAAGATGTACGTCATCAACAACAGATTTGGGATCAGGTGCACCTGTAGGTTCAATGCAAAATAACATGAATCTTCTGTAAATTTTGAAATCCTGAATGTAGTCTAACAGAAATCAAGAATTATGAATATAGTCCATACAGTTCTTTTTTGGGTAAGAATTATTCATCGCCAGAAACAATAACAAATACCTGTTAAAGATTTTGAGCACACATAGGTGTTCACCTCCCAACATGGTTTATTCCACACTAAAGTGGCATCACAAGGGTTCCATGCGTAGACCACTTAGTTAAGAGATTACCTATAATTTGGGTGTGTTTGGAAACTTATTTGCTAAGGATTTAAGATGTGGGCACATTAATTATTAGCTTATAAAAATCACATCCGTAGTAAGAAATACATGTCATCACACCCAAAACATAAAAGATCACCGCATCCAAAACATAAGAAAATTATATCATCGCATCCAAAACTTAAGAAATCACATCTGAAACGTAAAACCAAACACAATATTAGAAAAAGTACTATCAGTTTACAGTTCAAATATTCTTTTTCACGTAATCAAAACAAAATCTCAACAAATTACTCAACAACACAGCATCAATTCAGGACAGCACATCCACGCAGCTTCCTCCAAACCCCAATAAACAACCAAATCAACATACTAATTTTAACATATAAACATGTCTAAGTGTTCATAAATTTATGCATTCTCTTGCTTCCGGTACTCATTCTAACGCTTTTTGTCTTTCAAAAAAAAAGTAACATTCCAGTATTTTAACACTAGAAACAAAAGCTGAAACTGAAAGCATTTTCGTGAGCACGATCAAGAAAGCTTTAATTTTGATTCAGTAACGGAAAACAGATTCATGATAAAACTGTTCGAAATCATGTAATAGGAAATAACATCTTGTAGTAAAAACCCATCTACAAATAACAGCCCCAATAAAAGCGAATAATAAATTCCGCACCTCAACTCCTTCCTCCACCGATACTCAACAACGTCATTTTATTACATAACATGCAATTTTCGTTTTACCAGAAAAAAATAAAATAAAATTACATACCCTGTCATGGAAATCACATTCAAGACAATCATCATCAAATGAAAATAATAATAATAATAATAATAATAATAATAATAATAATAATAATAATAATAATAATAAATAAATAAATATACACGTGCTAGAAGCACAATAATAACACGTGAACAAAGAGGGGAAGGTACCAGAAGACGAGTTGCAAAGCGAAGGCTGAGGGAAAGAAGAGAGAGCGGAAATGGAGAGAGAGTGTTCGGGAAAAGAGGGAGACGGCGGCGACGGCAACGGAGACGGTGACGATGACGGCGGGGAGAAGTGGTGGAAGGCGAGCATAGCGGCGTCGTTTTGGGCGCTTTTGGAGTTGCGCGTGGGGGAAGGGGTTTGGAAGGACGCGCCGTTAACGGTGACGGTGGAGGTGAAGCGAGGATCGTGATCAGGACCTTCTCTGGTAGTGTCGTAGGTGGGTAAGGGCCATGACCGTCGCTGGCACAGCTCTTGCACCTTCGTTTTGTACATTGCTCGTTCCGTTCGTTCCTCTTTCTCCTTCAACGCTCTTCACAACTGTTTCAACTCTGCATCGTATCACTGTAATATATACGAAACGGACCGAAACCGAACCCTGTCGTCAGAAGACAAGAACACTGGACACATTTTGCATCCTCAATTGGAATTTTTTTTTTCCTAATTAAACCTTCCTTTTATAGAAAATTACATAAATAAACCTTTGTCAATATTATTTAGCCAACTAGATAGATATGCTGACCTAGATTTCCGAGAATTTGTTGGATGTTGACATTAAAAAATAGTGGGATTTTATTTTTATGTTTTATAGAAAGAAAAGGCAGAATTTAAATAGATCTTTGAATAATGAAAATAATAAAAATTAATTAATAATAAATAAAAAATGTATAAGAAATAAATATTGAGTACTTTGTTTAAATTAATTTTTAATATAAATTAATATTATTAATAATGTTTAATATAATTTGTTATGGAAAACTTTAATGAAACATTTAAATGAAAGAAAAAATATATTACACTAAAATTATTTATCGTTAAAATTTAAAATAAAAATTTGTAATATTTAAAAAATACATTAGAAAGTATAACATTATTACAAATGGAAAGTAGTAGTTTAAAATATGATGAATTACCGTTGAACTTTGTATTGAATAATAAAATTTGTCGATAAAACTTGAAAATTATCATAAATAAAATAATAATGTAGTTGAGGAATTTTCTTGTAAATATGCACAGAAATATTGTTATATATTATTAAAATAAGAGATATTATATTAAGATATTTGTTTTAAAATATTGCAAAATAAAATTATTAAATATCCAAATATAATGTTATCATAATTTTTAAAAGGTAAACAAAAATACATTTGTAAATCTTAGGAAAATGACATTTTAGAAGTGTTAGCGGTTTAAAAATAGTGGAACTTGATTATTTTAATATTGAAAAGTTTTAGTAGAAATAGTTTTATTATAATCGAGTTCCATTATTTTAAAAGCATCATTTTTTTAGAAAACACTCTTCTATAATTCTCTAACTTCTCTCTAGAAGTTCTCATTCTTTGTTCGCGTGATTGAAGATTTGAGACCGTAGATGTGATCCTTGTGGCGAGCTTTTCAATTTGGACCAATCAGTTTCTTCATTCGCATAAGTTAAGTTTCAGTCTTTTTTCCTTTGTATTCTTCTTGTTTTTGTTGCATGTGAGTCTTTTCTGCTTGCATGTTTACGTTGAGTCTCTATTGATCAGTAATCATAATTATATGTCCTATTAGTTCTTGTGATGTTTCTAAGTGTAGATAAAACATCCTGTGTGGTTGGAGGTAGTTTGGTGTTCAAAGAGCTGTTTGGGTTGTCTTTTCCAGGTTAGGGAAACTAATTTTAGTTTTGCATGTTGAGATTTGTTAATTAGTGTTATAAAATGTGAATGTGGTGTTTTAAGTTGTGAATTTATATTTCTTGGCTTTGTGATGATGAATTGCATGTGTAAAGTGGTAAATTAAATTATATGTGTGAGTGCCACTTCTGGATTGTCGGGCGTTGGCAAGTCAGTGGGTTCCATGGGTTGTAGCATCGGGTGCCACTTTTCCAATGTCGGACACCACCTTGTTTTTCTTGTTTGTGTCATCTTGGATAAAATGGGATTCCTAATTCGTTAACTGTGAGATGAAGTTGAATTTTTGAAAGTATATCCTAGACACATTAATTGTTGCTTTGACTAATGGGACCACTCGTGCAAAATAGACATATTAGAACAGAATATTAAATCGGTTGTAAGGAAACCGATCTAAAACAAAACGTGATGGCAATTTTGTAAATAAAAGGAAGTATATTAGATCGGTTGTTTATTTAACCGATATAATATTTACAAATTAGATCGGTTGCAAGGAGAACCGGTCTAATATGTACTATTAGATTGGTTAAATAAACAATTGATCCAATATCATTACGCGAAAACCCTTTTTTGTGTTCTTCCTTTGCGCCTCCACTTATCTTTTTCTCTCCCAGGCACTCTCATTCTCATTTTCGCCACCATGGTCGTCGCTCGTCATTAGGGTTTTGGATACGAAGCTTTTCGTTGCCATCGTTGTGTCTAACTGTCGTTTTCATCTCTTCTTCTTCCATTATTAAAGCTCCACTTGACCTCCTCTGTTGGTCTGCTGTCGCGCCATGTGTTGCAGCACCACTACATCCCGCGTCGCACACCTTCAGCTCAGGTATTAGATCTAGCTTCACTCCTTCCGCAGAACCACAACCAAAAATCGTTCTATCTCTTTCTTTATTGATTTGAGTTTTCTTTTTGTTTCTTTCTCGTCATATTTGTAGAGTCTTCTTTCCAACGATGCCACTATTACTCTTTGCACATCTTTTCTTCACGAACCTGAAGTGTATTTAGGATCCAAGATCAAAGGCATGGACGATGAAGATTTGGAAATGGATGTTGATGAACACCGCTGATATTTCGAAAATGCTTTTTTTGGATATTAGATTGGTTGTTGCAGAACCGATCTAATATGTCTCTAACATCTTAGATCAATGTATATTAGATCAGTTGTAGAATCGATCTAACATGTGTTTCAAAACCGATCTAATATACATATTTTGTACTAGTGGATCTTTGATTTGAGGTCTTTAGAGTTTCTTATGTTTTTCCTATTTTAGGTTTCCCTTTTTAGAAAAGCACTTCTTATTTGTGATCTTGGTTTGACTTGGAATAAATGAAGTCATATGGTTATTCTTTATAGAATTGTTGATGGATTCATATATGAATATGCATGTGTATAAGGATATATGAAACTATAATGACAATGGGCTTGTTAATAGTTATGAGCACATATGGAAATATATGATTGTAATTAATCACAAACATGATGTTTAGTATTTGGAATTTGATGTGGAATTATTGTTGTGAATGAGTTTATGGTGTCGTTCCTTTAGTGTATGCATTGATGTAAGGAATCAGTACTAGAAGTTGATCCTGATATTTTAATATCCATTCAAGACTCGCGTAGAGTAGAATGGGTTATGTTGTGAGAGGGGCAAGAGGTCTTGTCATTAAGAACGACCTCAGGATTCTTATGACGGTTAAAGGGCTAACTTTGTGTGTATCAACTAAGGTAGAGCAGCTCAGGTCGAGCATTATTCTTTTTATTACCACAAGTCCAAAAATCACAAAAAATCATACATCAATTCTTAGATCCAGATAATTGAGTCTAGAGAGTTTGTAACTGTATGTTGGTTTTTTTTTATGAATGTTTGAAATATGCTATTTTTATGATGTAATCAACTTAAGTGTTATTTCTTTTATATATTAGCTTATCCCCGTGTGTCTTGTTGCTTTATGTTGTTTGTCTTCTTTCTTTTGCAATGATTACCTTGTTGGGCGTGAGCAGAGGATGGTACATGTTTAGAGTTTCCTCTAAGAGATGATGAGCTAGCTAAGGAAGATGTTATAATTGATTAGGTCCTCTGTGGTGAGAAATTTTGTCTTAGAACCAAGGAATGGTGTTTTGAGATGTATAAAGTTATATTATTGTGGTCTTATCTTTTAGAGGATTATGCTAATATACTTTATGCCATGGATTATCTATTTTGGATTTCCAACTATGGATGTTTTATTTTAATAGCTTTTGACTATTAAATTGTGATGTTACAACATTAACAAAACTAGTGATATATTATTAATGGAAGAAGTTATGAAAAATAATATAATCATATTTAGTGGACATGATACATAATATTTCATTAGAAAGGTGTCCTAATCTAGAATGCCAAATATTGATGTTCTTGATATTACAATTGTTCAAAGAAACATGGTGAGAATTGATGATAGGCTTGTTGGCAGATTTATAGAGATACAAGCCAACTTCATTTTTAACTAAACCAATTGTTTCTTTGGTCTTGAGAGTTTTGTATGATACAACCATTAGGAGAAAAAGTGAGATACAATTAAGAGTTTTGATAACTTGAAGAACATAGAGAACTTTGGTAAGATACAAATTGGGTGAAAAAACAACATTCCTTGAGTATTCCGCATAAACCATGGTACCATTAGGTAATGTTATTTGAATTGGCTTGATTATGGTGTAATTAGAAAAGTTTTGTAAAGAGATACAAACATGGTATGTATCACTAGAGTCAAGAATCCAAATAGGTTTGTTATGAGCAAAATTGAAGATTGAATTCATATTACCTGAAGATTGTGTAGAAGATATAAATCCTAATTGGTTGATATTGGCAGGAGTAGAGTTCTTGAAAAGATTAGCTAGAATTTGATACTGTTGTGGTGTGAGACGAAAGTCACCAGAGGGCTCAACATGCTGAGTTTTGTCTGTGTCATCTTCTTGAGTTAGAGCATGATTGACTTGAGATGATTTTCTGTGAAGTTTATGATTGTGGCGGTAATCGTGCTTCTTATAGCATATGTCAATAGTATGGCCAAATCTCCCACATTGAGTGCATACTTTCTTTGAATTGGAGTTCTAATTTTTAAAACCTTTATTTTCTTTCGTGTTTGCGACAACACAAATCTCCTTGTGAAAATTTGCTTTTGAGGTCGTTACAAATGTCAAAGGCCTTTTCTATCCAAATAACACTTTGAAGCAACGATGTCGGTGCTGTGAGACTCTTTTCCTTCTTTCCTCTGCCCAAAACTTATAGAACTTGTCTTCTTCCTAAACCACTCTCACTTTTCCATTTCTTCTCCCTACTTCCTCACTTCCTCTCTAAAAAGGACTTGAGCTTCTATCCACTATCTGAAACCATTCATCTTTCTTGTTGTAGCAGGCAAGCCTAGAGCCAGTGCAGAATCCTTCCCTCAAGCTGAGCATCCTTCCTCTTTGCATAAGTCAATTTTTGTTCCAAATTTCTGGAAATTCATCCCTCTTTAAGTTGAATTATGGTCTCATTCTTTCCCCGCGTTTTTGTATTCTAATCCCTTAGGTACTATGCGGTAGAGGTTCCCTTTTCTGTTGGGATTTTCTTCTTTACAAGCTGGTGATTTACTAGAGGTAAGGGAAGCTAACTGTTTTTCTTAAATTTTGTATAGGAACCATTTCTGATGTCCTTGATTTCATGATTGAGTGTTGTATTAATGCTAAAATTCCATGATTTTGTTTGTGATTGAGGTTTGTGCCCGAATTTCTGGTCTGCATGTTGAATCAGATTGAAAACATGATGTTTTCGCCTAAGTGAGTGGTTCTCGCCTAAGCGAGTGGTTCTCTCCTGAGCAAAAATATCAGAATTTCATCACTGACCTTTGCGTGAGTTGTCGCCCAAACGAGGGATTTTCGCTTGAGCGAGAGAAATTCTCGCCTAAGCTAAAAGGCCTAGCCTGAGCGAGAATTCGCCCAATTTTTAGTGTGCTCTGTGTTTTGAGTCTCGCTCAAGCGAGACTGATATGCTTAGGCGAGAAAACTCTTTCGCCTAGGCGAGACTTTCTAACTTGAGCGAAAACCACTACAGTAGAATGTTTGATTTTCTGTTGTTGTGAATGATTAAGTATCTTCAATATTAATGCATGAACTGGGATGATAATATGATTTAATTGGTGTTTTGACAACATGCGTGGTATAAATGTATGAATTGGATTATGAGAGTTGCGGTTGATCTAGAATTCCAAGGAGAAATTCTAAAGGGCATGATTTTAGTGTATGTAAGGACATGAGGACTCACCATCGGAGGTATCTTGAAACTCCAATAATCATTCACACTCAGGTAGAGCAGAATGGATTATGTCGTGAGGAGTAGCAAAAGGTCCTAATCTTTGGACTTGATCAAGTCTTAGACGAGAAGGGGACTTACCTTGTGAGTGGTTGAGTGATAACCCCTTGAGACCAAATTCTCTAGAGTCTGGGAACCATCACAGGTGCATGCCACCAAGAGGTCCAATGTCGATTACATAATCCAGATAATTGAGTCTAATGTCATCTATCTTTTTCGTGTTATTGTGATTTAAGTGATCTTGTCGGGACTATGAAATTAATGTTATGTTTATAACTGAATTGTATGTTTAATTTAATTAGATTAGCTTACCCTCTTTGTTGTTTCTGTGTGTTTGTGTTCGGTTACTTTTTTTGGAATGATCACTATTGTGTGAGTAGAGAAAGATGTAGGTGAAGATACTCCGCTCTTGGACAGGGATTGAGACAGTAGCATAGGTTTTGCTATTTGTAGTCTTTGTTATATGTCTTGATTAGAGTTGGAATTTTCCTTAACTCTTTTCTAGCGGCGATGGAAATATAGTCAGTCTTACTATAGTTGTTTTAGATGTCTGTATTGATACTTTAAATTAACTTCCTTTTTACTACCTGCTTTGTTTTAATCATGATATAATGTTTTGTTTAGTTGTTTAAAAACTATTAAATATGATGTTACAGTTGCAACGATGCCAAGCAAAAAAAGTTGAATCTATTTTATCCAGAGGTTCAGTGCCAAGAATGAATTCCACCTTGTTCTTGACACTTAAGGCGGTAATCATGAACCTGTTCCATGAATGGTAATTGGTTACATCAAGAAGGGGCACTACTAGAGGCATGATAGATTTTTGCTTGGATGGAGGAAAAGAAAACTTGGAAGAAGAGGATCACTTTGGGTGGATTGAGGATTTTGAGTGACTGAAGTCACTACAACCATAGAGAAAGAAAAACAAAAACTGCAGAAAGAAAAGAAAGAAGGGAAAGAAAACACATAATGATGCAGCAAAGATCTTCAAATGGAGAGCTCTAAATACCATAACACAACCCGCGTGTTGTTGTTACCCATGAAAGGAAGCTACTTGCAGTCATAGCTTTTGAAGATGAAAACTATGAAGGGTGCCTGATGTGCTGTGACAACAAAAAGAAACAAGATATACACAAGAAAAAAGAGAACAAAAGGAGATAAAGTGAACTTCTATTCTTATTTGATTGAAAGGATGGTACAAACATTTTATATGATAACACACCAAAAAACCAAAGGTTAAAACTGATAAAACAGAAGAACATATACTTTGTGACTTAGTAGAGATTAGTGAGAATTAGAGTATATATAGGCATTTTGATCCTATACACATTTTTTAAGTGAATCTTTTAATCGTGTGAATTTTTTTACTCTACCTTAGGTAGAATATAGCCAAACCTTATACACGAGACCAAATTTAAAGGTCTGTTCTTGATACCATGCATTAAACGGCGATGAAGAAATGACACCTTCAATTCTTCATGCGGTTGAAGCATCCAATATTTTACTTAGTAAAAGGAAAATGCTTTGTTTGTGGAATTTAAAAAATTTGGAATTAAGGATTTTATGGATTTCAGGATCAGTCCTACACTCAATGGTAAACATATAAATAAAATAAAGAACAAAACTTGTGAGTTAGGTATTCATGACACTCGTATAGAATACATGTGGACCTAATCATTGAGGAACTCAAGTTATTTAGAAAAAAAAAAAAATACTGAAATAGTTGCCAACTTGTTATTAAGTCATGGCAACAAAATTCAATTTTCATTCTTCTTGTATCTATTAACAATTATCTTTGTTTATCCATTTTATACATTCTCATATTTAATTTTATACAACATAGCCATGCACATTGTAATGTAGTTGGCTTTTCTTGTTTTAGTTTTATCTCAATTTATTATTTTTTTACTTCAATTGAAACAATAAATCTTTAACAAGTTCTTTGTGGTTTAATGACTGTTTCTTGGATATTAGGTGGCCAACAAACAGTGTATTACACAAAGGGAAAAATTGTATTTATGCATAAAGAAAAAAAAAATACAATACTGCAACTGCATATCAACATAAACATTAAAAGGCAATGCCACAAAAATACCTCAAAAATACCACAAAAAGCAGGGAAGAGTGTACTAAGCCGCTAAATATTCAACACTCAGTTATTGCAACAACAAAAAAAAGCAAATTTTCTTCTCTCGGTGCATCCAGCACAATCACGACGATTGCTGAAATTCTACTTTGGCGACGCCATTCACTTGGCAAGCTGGTTACGGATGAGTTTTGTGGCAGCAACCATGTTTGTGAGAGCTGGATTCACCTCGGCGTACTTACGAGTCTTGAGACCACAGTCAGGGTTGACCCACAAAATGTTTCGCTCAAGCACTGCAAGCATCTTGTTGACCCTATCAGCAATTTCTTCGGTTGGTGGTATTCTTGGGGAGTGAATGTCGTACACTCCAGGGCCAATTCCAGCTCCATACTTGACTCCTTCGCGGAACACTGACAAGAGCTTTTCATCGGAGCGAGAGTTCTCAATGGTGATCACATCAGCATCCATGTCAATGATCGAGTGGATGATGTCATTGAAGTTAGAGTAGCACATGTGGGTGTGGATCTGTCAATTGTCAAGAACACACATAATGCATGGAAGTTTATTATTTTTTTGTGTAAACCCAGATGAAAAGTAAATTCATTCTAACTCATTGATTGTAGTGCAGAAGTACCTGAGTTGTATCATGCACACCAACATTGGTGATTCTGAAACCATGAACAGCCCAGTCCAAGTAGCTAGCTTGCTCTGACTTTCTCAATGGCAAACCCTCTCTCAAAGCAGCCTCATCGATTTGGATAACAGTAATACCAGCCTTTTCAAGATCTTCTACTTCGTCCTTGATAGCCAAAGCAATCTGGTAGGTGGTCTCAGACCTGTAGATAGTTTAATTAACACTATGTTAGAAATAACAACAGGGTTAGTTCTGATTGCGGTGTTGTTCTTTTCAATGGGTCTTGAGTTTGTACCTAGGCTGGTCATTTCGAACAAAGGACCAGTTGAGAATAGTGACAGGGCCAGTAAGCATTCCCTTCATCGGGCGTTTGGTCATGCTCTGAGCAGTGGATGACCAGAAGACAGTCATTGCCTTGGGGCGACTCACATCACCATAGATGATTGGTGGCTTCACACAACGAGATCCGTAAGATTGCACCCACCCGTTAACGGTGAAGGCAAAGCCTGATAACTGCTCACCAAAGTACTCTACCATATCATTCCTCTGCAATTAAAGGCAAACCATCAGCAAAGAACAACTGTGAATTGGCAACATCACTACATGTAGCAGAAGATTTTGTTAACAGTATGTTGCTCTTCAAAATGAAAGAGGTGGATGAAGATCTATAAAAAATGTTTGAGTGTAATAGATCACTCTTATTTTCTATTTTAGACTGTGAATGTTTAGTTATTATGTGAGGTGAAAGCTGACCTCAGGCTCCCCGTGTACCAGGACATCAATATCAAGCTGCTCTTGGAGTTCAACAACTTTGCGGATTTCCTCTTTAATTGAATTAACATACTCCTCCTCGGAGATCCTGAAAGAAAAAAAAAATAGTCAGTAAAAGACACATGGAAAAGAAAACAAGCCAATCTATTGATTCTCTGCATAACTTACTTGCCAGCCTTGTATTCCCGACGCACCTTCCTCAGTTCAACAGTCTGAGGGAAGGATCCAATGGTGGTAGTTGGGAGGATTGGAAGGTTGAGCTTCTTTTGTTGAGCATCCAATCTAGTGGTGACATTTGTGGCGCGGCGATGATCAGAACCCTTCAATGCAGCAGCCTGTGAAGAAAATAAAAAATGTCATGAATAACAAGAGAATGAATTTTATAACAAATCCTGTTCAATTGAATTGAGCAGTTGATCAGAAAACCACAGAAATTAGAACTCACAGCCTTCTGAACAGCCTCGTTAGTCACTCTTGGAGAGGACTTTCTTGAAGCCTGAGCAGAAGCATTAGAAGAGAAAAAGGCCTGAAAATGAAAAGATAATGAAAGTAATTCGGTGAACAATGTAGTTATTATGGGAATATCATACTTTCCCTCAGTGATAATGCTATGCTATTATAAAATGAAAGGAACGGAGTTTACCTCATCTTTTTGACCAGCCAATGCCTTAGCCAATGCATTTACTTCAACAATTTTTTGGGCAGCAAAAGCCAGCCATGATTTGATCTCATTATCCAACTTGGTCTCATTAACAAGATCAACAGCCGTGTGAAGAAGTGAGCAGGAGGTGGACACAACAAGTTTATCTGCATGATAGTAGTATATAAACGAATGAAGAGACTGTGTCAACAGAAGAAGAAATCTCCCAATTTTTTTCATGAAGTGCAACAAGTACCTTTTCCCACAATGGCCTCAAGACTATTCAATGTATCGAGTGAAGCAGCAAGATTATTAGCCCAAATGTTTCTTCCATCAACCACTCCAGCAAACAAGTACTTTCCGCTGGGAAATCCACCCTTGATTAGATCAAGGGTCTTAGTTCCACGGACTAAATCAAATCCGAATGCCGTGGCTACATTAAGAGATGTGAGAGTCTGGTATGCCTCGGCAGTAACGTCAGCGAAGTAGGTCTCAATGAGAACATTCAAGCCAGATAAAGCAGATTCAAGTTCTGCGTATGCTGTAGAAATTGCTTGCAACTTTTGAGACTCAAGGTCCAAGACAAGGATAGGTTCATCAAATTGAATCCATGAAGCACCAGCTGCTTTAAGATCAGCCACAACTTCCCTGAGATTTTAGTCATAAGCAAGATTGAGAATTAACACAAATATAAGCATGAAGCCCAAATTCTGAAACCGCACTGTACAGAATTTAAATTCTTACTTATAGACAGCAAGGATTTTTGGGAGGAGAGAAAGAGTACAAAAGGATTTATCAACACCCTTGGCAGGTTTGGAGAGCGCCAAGTATGTTACAGGGCCGACGAGGACTGGAACTGTATCTACTCCAAGCTGGAAGAGAAAATAAACATTCAATGAAAATGTTGATATGAATAATAGCCACTCAAAAGCATCATAATGACCCCCACACAGAACAACAAATATCACCAGAACTTTTCCCAATGAATAATACGCAATTTTTTTATGCCAATGCTGCTCAACTTAACTAAGCTCTTTTTTTCTAACTTAAAGTTTGCAAATAAGAAGAGAAAGTGAATGGATATGGATGCATACCGCCTTGGCCTCCTTGAACTCATTCACCGCCTTGTGAGAAGCATAAGTAAACTTCATATCAGGTCCCAATTCGGGGACAATAAAGTGGCTGGATCAATGGTCACACAAATGAGATCAGTAATCAAATCATTACCATCACTGCATCATAAATTACAATCAACACAACAAAAACCTGAGCCATCACTTACTAGTTGGTGTCGAACCACTTGGTCATCTCCATGGCCGGCACAGTGGCATTTCCTCTGGCCATAGAGAAGAAGGTATCAAACCCAATCTCGCCGCCAGTCCACCCATATCTGGCTGGAACGGCCCCAAGCATGGCAGTGGTATCGAGCACCTGATCATAGTATGAGAAAGTGTTGCTGGGGATGTACTTAATCCCAGCACTATTCATTTGTTTCCAGATGGATGCTCTGAGATCAGAAGCCACCTTCTGCAAATCCTCTGCACTGCTCTTCCCATCCCAGAATGACTCTAGAGCAAACTTCAGCTCTCTCTTGGGACCCATGCGAGGGTATCCAACAATATGGGATGCCATTGTTCTGCCAACCAAACCAAATCAAATCAATTATCAAATTGCAAACCAAATTCAGTCGCCCACGTATCAGAAAATATTCTCTCACATGACTCTTATCCCTATACAAAATACTCAACCCGATGCATTCACATACACATGACTAAAATCATAGATTAACATCGCGCCTTGAATGCATACATGTTTTTAAGTTGATAATAACAGGGTCTTGTCCATAATTTCCCACAACTACTCACAACCTTGATCATTTACTCATCACTAACAGGCGTAGATTAGGTGTGAAATTCAACTTCCATGATTCATATTACATCCAACCAACCACCAGAAATAAAATAGCATTGAATTATCGTTAACAAAAAAGGTTTTAAATTTCATGGAAGATGACGTTGTATGCAATTGAATTGTTTCAAAAAACATAACAAATTGAGATCCACGTTTAGATCTACACCTTACAAGAAGAAAAAGCTAAAGCATGCAAAATTACCGGTTTGGAGAATGAGGAAAAAGGAATAGTAAGAGTGGTGTTGGTAGAAATGTAAAAAGAGGAATGTGTAGAGAGAAATGGTTGGTTGTGAAGAGGAAGTGAGAGTGGTGAATTTAAAAGGGAAGTGAATGGGTGAAAAGGGAAAAGGTGAAGGTGGATGAACGAATGAGAGTGAGAGAAGGAGAAGAAGGTGTTCTTCCCTTATTTGTGTGTGTTATTGACCAGTTCTCTCTTCGTTTATGGAGAAAGCAGAGAAAGAAAGAAGAAGGCGCGAATGAAGTGGAGTGGCCTGCGGAGTATTTATAGTGACTTTTGGATCCACCAACTGCTCCTACTCAGACATCATGAATGAGTTAAATTAATAAAAATTTTCACTTCCTTATTTCATCAACGATATAACTTCGGGTAAATGCATTTATTTTTTTTCGATTTTTCATTAACTTCGTCATAAAATTGGTTTAATTTAAAAATAAGGATGTTACAACAACAATAATAATATTATTATTATTATGTAGTATGAACAGTGAATAAGGTGATCATATGTTAGTGTTGCATTTAAAATAGTAAGATAAAATTAAAATAATTATAATATTAGAAAAATAGAAGGTACTAATTAAAGTAATAAAAATAAACTAAATGATACTTATTAATTTTATATGTTTTTTTCATTTTGTTTTGGATTATTATACTAAAATTTCATGATGATCTGCAAGTCTAAGTAAAATAAATAATATATAAATATATTATTTTTAAATTTTAAAATAAAAGTTATATCATAATTTTTTATCTAAATTTATTCATATTTCATTAGTTTCAAATTTTTGTCATTCAAAATAAATAAGTTAAATTTAAAATGTCTTAAAAATATGCATGGTAAGTCTGAATAAAATTCAGTAAAATAAATAATATATAAATATATTGTTTTAAAGTTGAGTTATAAGTGATGTTATAACTTTTTTTATATAAATTATTTTACATTTTATTTTCATGTGTATCAATTTTTTTAGTATCTCTACTCAAAATATATATAAGTTAAATTTAAAATGTCTTAAAAATATGAATATGATTATTGTAATATCCCATTTAATAGCTTTTAGGCTACTAAACAAAACATCATATCATGATTTAGTAAAGCAGATAGTCAGAAAATAACTATACATGCGTTTAATACAGTCATCCCAAGTAACTGTATAGGTTGTCATACTATGAGTGCATTCTATGCTAAGGAAATATACATATACATCCAAAACAACCCTATTCCAAAACATAACAAAACTAATATCCAGTATCCATGCCCGTGGTCAACTCCGGTTCAAGAGGGGAGTATCTTCACCTAGATCCTCCTCTACTCACACCAATTCATAGGTGATCAATGCAATAGAGGACAAAACACACAAAGGGAACCAGAATAGGCAAGAAGGGTAAGCTAACTAAAAGAAGGAAAATCATACATTTCAATTATAGTTATGGTCAAGCAATTTCACATTCATCCAAATTATTAAGTCGCTAAAACACCACACAGTTACATGACTCTAGACTCAATAACCAGATTATGTAAGCGACATTCTCTTGGCGGCTTGCACTTGTGAAGGTTCCCAAGCTCTGCAGAGTTTGGGGTCAATGGGTTATCACCCAACCACTCTCAAGGTAAGTCCCCTTTGCGTCTATGACTGATCGGGTCCATAGACTAAGACCTCCTGCTACTCCTCACGACATAATCCATTATACTCTACTTGAGTCTTAATGGTTATTTGAGCGTCAGGATACCAACCAAATCTGAGTCCTTATGTCCTTACATACAGTAAACACCTCCCTTAGAATTTCCCTTGAAATCCTAGTTCAACCATTTCTTTTCACAATCCAATTCCATGCAATTTCGCCATATATCCATACATATACTACCAATTGTAATAATAATACAAGCATAGCATGAACCACATCACATTATTTCATTTAATAAAGCTTTATTTACCCAAATAGAGAAAACAACGTAATTCTGCAGTGGCACTCACTCAAGCTAGAGAATCTCGCCTAGGCTAGAGGGTGATTTCGCTTAAGGGGGCCACTCCCGCTTAGGCGAGACCCCAAACAGTGAGCAACCCAAATTCTGAGCGAATTCTCGCTCAGGCTAAGCTGATTCGCTTAGACGAGAAGATCCCTCGCCCAAGCGAACCCAGCTCGCCTAGGCGAGACTTCGCGCAGTGACAGAGGTGACTCTCTGATACTTTCGCTCAGGCGAGAGCTGCTCGCTTGGGCGAAATTATCAGGGTTTTCAATCTGTTATTCACATGTAGAGCTACGAAATTCATACCAAAATTCCAATTTCACACAGCAAGTAGTTCCAAACATCAATCAAACACAAAATCATGCAATCCAAGTACTTAAAAGCATTTTATACACGAAAATTGGGTAAAGAGTTAGCTTCCCTTACCTTTTTCCTAAGTTTTGAGCTTGGTGAAGTCAATTTAGTTGCAAGAAGGCCGAAATCTTAATTTAACCTAGAGAATTCATCACCAAGACATAGAAAAAGAAGAATCCCATAATTAAACCCAGAATTCAGAGACAAAAATGGTGAATTCTAGCTGGAATTGAACCATAACAAAAATGGAACATACCTAAGAGGAAGGAAGCTGAGGGAGGAAGCAGTAGAGGGTTCTATTGAGTTTGTTCTTCTAGAATCTGGTCACAATTTCAAAGAAATGGTGAGAGAATGATCAAGGAGGAGAAGTTTGAGGGAGAATTGGAAGCAGAAGAGAGTAGGAGTAGCTGGCTTTTGGGTCTTTCCAGAAGAGAGAAAAAGAGATGGTTAAAGAGGGTTTTACAATTATTTTGAATATTTATTAGGTTAACAAAATTAGTTTATTTGTCTATTAATATATGTGGCGCTTTAGTTAAAAGTGAAAAATAAATATTTTTTTAAGTATATAAAAGATAAAAAATTGGCTTCATAATTTTGGATTTCTTTTTTCACGTGTATCATTTTAGAATTGTGAAATTGTGAAAAGAGACTAAACTTACATATAAGATTTTCGGTTGATGTCAGAATATAATCTGATAACTTACAGTCGTCAGAATATTCTGTCAACTTTAGACGATCCAAGTTTTATTTATAGATAATCATATTTTTTTATCTACCTTTTTATTTATTTTTAATTTATTATTTCAATTACATTTTAATTATTTATTCTGATTTTAATTTTTTTAATGATATGATTTGATAATTGAAAGATGATTAAAATAAAAGTTAAAAATAAATTAAAAAATGATTCAAAATATTATAATATTTTATTAATACGATGATATTACAAATTAAAAAAAATGAATAACTATCTTTAATCTATAGATTTTATATTTCGTTATTTATTGAAAATATAGATCTTAAAAGAAAATTCAAGTCTTACCGTATCTAAAAACAAAGGTTTATGTTAAAAGTAAGTGAAACTTAAATAATTCTATTATTTTAATAAATGTTGATAACCAAATAGAGTGTACTAAAATAAATTATGTTAGTACCATGTATAATAAAAAAAGTTTGTATAACCTCCTCCATCCTAAGAAAAGTTATTTTTTATTTAAATAATAATATTTAATTTTAAAAATTAATTTTCAAAAAGTACTTTTCAATACAATTAACATAATTGATTAATATGGTATTATTTGTATTGACGAATAAACATAATAGTAATAGACAAGTTGGGTGAATTATAGTAAAAAGAATTCGTATTGATCAAATAAATTTTCATTAATATGCTATAATTTAAAAAGACTCTTACTTTAAAATGTCAATAAAATTGAGTTGCTTGTTGTAGCCAAATTAATGTAACAATCAATATCATTGGTTGGTATACATTTTGGAGAGGTGGCCAACCATATCATGTTGACCGTTACCAACCCCACATTTTCAGTGAAAGAATTACTTACACAATGTAAATAGGGTCCTTTTCTTACCTACTTCTTTTAAAATTATTTAAAATTTAATATTTTTACGATTATTCTAAAAATATTCTTATTAAAAAATAAAATAGAAATAATGTTTTTTCAATTCACTTTGTTTTTCTTTTTATCAAAATCACATGCATATTTCATAAAATGGTAAATTGAAAGTGTGATTATTATAGGCATCAAATTTTTCATACCATTATTTAACGCAACTGCATATCAAAATTTTGAATTTGATATGGTTATATTATCTAAGACCACTCTATATTAATTGATCCTATGGAAAATTTAAACTATTATGAATAATTATTAAAATTAATACATAATAAACCATTTTAAAACTTATTAATTTTGAAAGCAAACCAGATATAAAGGAAGTTTTTTTTATCTGAATATAAAAAAATATGTTGTATGAATTTTTATCCATAAAATATTATTGGTTAGACGTTCATTAAATTTGAAAAAAAGGAAAACGTAGATAGTTATTCATTTATGTTTTTAAATGAATAGTAATTTTTTTAAGCAACGGACATAACGTTACCAAATCTATAATAATGTGTTAAAAACCATTTGTGCATTGTGATTTTTTATTTTTACATAGCATTTTAAAAATCTATTTGAAAAATTAGGATATATTCAAATTAAAATTTAAAATTACGTTGCATTACTAAAAATTCTCATATCACATATGATTTCTCTTGCAAATATATTAAAAATATTTATTAGAAAAGACTTTTTTTCACAATTTTTTCTAAAAATTTTAACTGACAGGTAATTTCTTCGTGGGTAATCATTTTCTACAAAATTATAAATTTGCAAGTATTTTTCTTACAAAATTTGTTGCGAAAATTGTTTTATACAAAATATTTTGTAAGAAAATTGGTAATAATTTTCTACAATTTTTGTTTTTACAACAAAATTTATAAATATTTTCTACGAAAAAATTTTTAAAACAAGACAGAAAATATGAGTATTTTTTAGTAGTGTTGAAACAAAAATTTTATGAATTAACACTTGAGAATACCAGTTTAGAAATGTAGAACACATAATAACACTAAGGTGACGTTTAACAAAAATAAAATTTAAGATTCTTAAGAAAATAATATAAAAATACGAAATATTCACAGAAAGAAGAAGTTTCAATTACAAAAAATTGTATAAGTGGTGTCGGATTTTTGTATATTGCTACGAGTGTGGCAGTTTTGGCAGTTTTGAAAAATGTTATAGATTTTGTCATTACAAATTATAATATGATGACTTAAAAGTGAATTGATGCAACACTCATTTTATACACGTGACGTATTAAAAAAAAGTAAATAATGAATTTAAAACTGTCTTAAACTTTTTATTAAAAAATAAATCATGAAGTAATTTAGAATTAATAATTAAAATTTTGATAATTAATATTAAAGATTAATTTAGACTCTAATTTATAAATTAATTACAATCTTTTATTTATAATACTAATAATTTATAATTTATAAATAGATATTTAAATCAGACAATAATTAATTATTTTTTTCTAAAATTAATTAATATTTAATACTTTTCTTAAGCGTTGATTGTCAAGATGAGAGGAAAAACACACATGGTTATATATGATAAAAACAATGATATTTTGATTATTAAATTTTGATAATTTTATCTTACAACATAATGTATTATCTTTTAAGTGGTTTTTGAATATTAAAAAAATAAAAATAAAAAATAAAAAATCACTTAAAAGATGATACCTAAAATTATAAAAGAAAGTTATCAAGATTTAATAGTCAAAAAATTATTTTTCATCAATCATAAAGCCGTAAAAAATCCTATTTGCATGATTGAAATAAACACATTCATTATCATTTTTTCATAGATTAGATAAGTAATAAAGAATTTGATCTGATTTAATGCACAACTAAGGATCAAATTCATACATTTTTTTTAAAAAAAGAAAAAAACTCAAAGTATACTTTAGAAGTTGAGGCAAATACGTGGAGTTAACAAGATACAGAATTCCAAACTAATGTGCGTTGAAAAACAAATCATGAAGTAATTTAGAATCAATTTCTTCTGATTCTAGTGTACCAAATTACTAGCAAGCAAGCACCATTAGTGAATCATCATCTCTGTCATTATAGCACAGCCAGAGCCAATGAACGACCAAAAGCAGCACCATTATTCAAACCCCTCCTCTTCTTCACAACACCCCCACCTTCCATTATCTTACTACTCTTAAACGCAGCGACTCTATCAGAATTTTCCCTACTAGCCCCACCGTTAACAAGAACCCTCGTGATCCCAACGTAGTTCAACGACTCTGTTATCTGCAACGCGCTCACACCCTTCCTAGTCCTCGCCTCAACGTCCGCACCTTTCTTCACCAAAAACTCCGTCACGTCTGCGTGCCCCGCCTCCGCCGCACAGTGCAGTGCCGTGTACCCTTCCTCGTCCTTCGCGTCCACCTCCACCCCACTCTCCACCAGAACCTTCACCACGTCGATTCGCCCTTTGAACGACGCTCGGTGCAGCGCGCTCCAACCATGCTGGTCCCTCCCGTTAAGGTCCGCGCCCTTCTCCAGAAGCTTCTGGATGGTTCTCACTTCGCCTTTCTTCGCCGCCGTGCACAGCTTGTCGCCCAGGCTCAGGGCGTCGTAGAGGCGCTCGTGGCCGTTCTCCACCGCCACGTCGTAGGCGGTTTTTCCTTGCGCGTTTCGGACATCCTTGTCGGCATTGTTGCCCCTCTGTAGCAGGAGCTTGACCATGCTCTCGTCTCCTGCTGCTGCTGCCATGTGCAAAGGGGTGTCACCTGTTATGTTATGTTACACATAATAATCATTAGAAATTATAATATCTATAATCAATGATCGACATTAATTAATTACCTTCTCTTGCGTTCTTAAGATCAGTTCTGGCACCGTTGGCTAGAAGAAGTCTAACACAGTCTCTTCTACGCTCCTCAACTGCAACGTGCAAAGCAGTGTTGCCGTCTTTCGTGAGCGAGTCCACTTTGGCGCCTTTGAGCAAGAGCAGTCTCAGGACCTCCACGTGTCCTCCTCCAGCCGCGTGATGAATCGGCCCAAACGCCGCCATTTCGGCTCGCTCCGTTATGGCCCTGCGGGCCAGAAGAAGCTCCACGATCAATGTTTCGTTGCACGACGCTGCAGCCTCAAGTGGGGTCAACCCAGAACGGTTCGTTGCCTCGGTATCGGCCTCGAACTCCAGAAGCAGTTGAACGAGGTCAGGTCTTCCCTGCGCGATCGCCAAGTGGAGCAACGTCTGGCCACGTGGGTCGGTGCTGTCGACGATTCTCCAGGAAGGGTCGCTTCTCTCCAGAGCTTCCCTCACCTCATCGTTTTCCCCGAGCGAGACCAACTGGGACAGAATGTGTGACCCTAAAAACATGACCCTTATGCCGCTGTCGGTGAAGACTTGTTTTTTCTTGAACCAGTCGGAGGGAACGGCGTCGAACATGGACGAGGGTTCCCTGATGGCGGCTCCGGGGACCAAGACGCTGTGTAGGAGGAAGGAGTCGTTGGAGTGGTGGAGGATTGTGGTGGTGGTGGTGGAGGGTGTATGATAGATGATTTCTACGGTGAGCGTGGCTAAGGGGGAGATGATACCTGAGTAGGGCTTCACTACGTAACGGGTTTTGATGAGGGGTTGAAGCCTGAAGGCCACTGGCATTGTGTGCATGACGTTGTGTAAGGTGATTTTGCCATGGCACTTTTGCCCTGGTTCTACTCTGATTAGGATTGTGTTTGAAGGCTCTAACTTTATGAGCCTGTCCATGTTGTTTTCTTTGGGGTGGTTTGGTGAGGAAGGAAAACCATAAGCAAGAGGAATTAAATGAAAGTGAAGGTTTAGTGGTAGGTTTTTAATTTATGGAGAGAAAGTGTGTAGGAGGGGCCGGCTGAATTAGAGTATGCCAAGTGGTGGTGGAAACAACAATGGAGACTTGTTCTATTCGGTGTTTGGACTCTATGTCACTCGCAAAACATATAGTTATTGAACATGGTAAAGGATCATAAATCTACATATACAAGTGTTCCTCCCTTATTTTACATTATAAGTTGGTCGGTTTGAACTCCATCAATGACCACAACTTACATTTTATAGTATTTTCAATATCCTGAAGTTAAGTTTATGTTTTAAAGATAATTTTTTAAATTGAGTATTTATATTCTAGATTAATGCAATATTGAAACTGAAGTTACAGTCTAAAACTATATGCAGATGATAGAAATCTACTCCATGCATCATGAAAGACACTGGTTCACACCTAATCAATCCAGAAAATGTGCAGGACTTAGATTCTTCAATTGGGTGTCCACTAATATGCATAAAACTGGAGAATTAAAATGCATGTAGGCAAGAAACTTAAAATCAGAATATGGTGCAGATGCAGAATCAATTGGATATGGACAAGATTCCAAAGAATTTAAAATCACTAAGAAAACATATTTATCCTACTCACTAAGCAACAAAACCAAAATTGTGTAAAGGCAAAAATTTAAAAGAAACACATTCAGAATTAAAAACCAGTGACAATAAAATGCAGAAAAGATCAATTAGCACAACAAAGCCCACAAAACCCAAGACTGATTACTCAATTTATTTGGTTAATTGAATCTCAATTTGGCTAAAGAAGACATCTGGAATCAAACAGGCCCACTTTGGGGGTCTTGCAACTTCCATTTCAGAAACTTAACAGTTACAAATTCTCATTCAATTACCCAAACAAATTAAATTTTCAATTCTTAATTTAGCACTTGAGCAGAACGGATGAATATAGCATGGTAACTACCTACAACAATGTAAACCCAAAGAGAAGTATACATTAAAAACAACAATGAAAGAACGTAAAAGAACGATGAAAAATAAAATTGGAATCAGAAAAGAGAAGTATACATTGCATTGAGTGTGAAAGAATGTACATAAATTTACATTAAGGCCTTCTGTAGGTCACTTTGTACTCAGCAGAAGTCTTAGAATATCCCTCAGCACCACAGTTCTAAGGCACTTCTAATCTGCACTCTTGGAAGACACACTCATGCTGCAACTACACTGAACCTTCTACAATGGACACTCTCCTTCCAACTCTCGAACAAGATTCCAAAAAAAGAAACTCTCTACTCACCACTCAGAAGAAGAATATCCTATCTGCCAACTCTCTTCCTCCCACGCATACACACTCCCTTCTTTAGAGGAATGCTCAGAATCTATTTTACAAAAGAAAACAAACACCAGACGTCCTAATCCCTTTCCATGTAGCTTTGATTGGTTCCACCTACGTCATTTAATAGTTATAGTAACATTTCCTTAATAACATTTATTACATATATACTATAGCTTCATCAATTAAAAATGTTACTATTAACATTAATATTGTATGTAAAGTCCCATTTAATCAATAAACATAATTAAAGGAAGCGTTACACACAGATAGTATAACAGTGTAGTCCTAGAGATTAAAACATAACTCCTTACAAATATCCAAGGCACACCATGATGCCAAAACTAAACCAGTTACAACATTTAACAGGAGCCAAAAAGGAAATTAAAGAGCAAACTAGTACATGGGCCATAGCCTAGAAAGAAAGCCCAAAAAGATTTAGATCCAGTCCAAGCATACTATGCAACGGAACCTCCATCACCCTGATGATTACGGGGAGTTCTCACCTCTGCTCACATCAACAAGTTGATGATCATTGCAGAAGAAAAGACCACACCACAGAACATACAACAACAAATAGTAGAGTAAGCTAGAGTAGAAAACAATTTATCATGCAATCACATACTATCACCCAATCTAAGCAGTATTTATAAATCATCCAACATGTTATGACTTTCTCAAGCAATACACTAGACTCTGACTCGACTCATCCGAATACATATAATCTGGTCGGATTCAGCGGATGCTTGCACTTGTGGTGGATTACCCTGCTCACCCTCGAGTTGCTCACCCTCGAGTTGCTCACCCCCGAGCTGCTCACCCCCGAGCTATGTGTTACAAGTGTTACAATGATTCAATCCCCCCACAAGGTTAGCCCTTAATGGATTTCAGGCCTCCTGCTACTCTCACCACAAGAGACAGTCCGCTCTAAGTGAGACTAACTGACTCCTTAGAGTGTCAGGATTCAACCTTACCTTGAATCCTTACAAAATTATATAGATAGGGCACCACCATGGACACCCACTCATAGGGACCATGGAATTACGTCTCGACCACTGAAGCACGACCCTGAAACCCCACCTAAGGATGTTCAAGGAATTATGTACTGACCTCATACCAAACATATTCAAGCAACCAAACAATATTATTCATGCGTTTAAAACCCCATACCGACCTCTGTGGTCCATCCTCATTCACATTCCATGTTGAATCCATACTATCTCATTCTTCCCAACTCATGAATAATTAATTTTATCTCATGCCAATACCATGTCATTTTGATTACCAGCCATCACGTTCATTTCCTATGCCAAGATCACACAATCACATCTATCAAATTCACACTCTCATATATATATATATATATATATATATATATATATATATATATATAT
>Ga0099822_1002143_pt1 | contig 24264 bp, 9 predicted proteins | sample CowpeawhiteBW_FD_76839 | JGI IMG/M metagenome (GOLD analysis project Ga0099822, IMG submission 76839) | Root nodule microbial communities of legume samples collected from California USA - Cow pea white BW | ecosystem: Host-associated > Plants > Roots > Nodule | place: USA: California | collected... | reverse complement strand
ATATATATATAAATATATATATATATATATATATATATATATATATATATATATATATATATATATATATATATATATATATATATATATATATATATGCATGACTTCCTCCTGTTCTATTTTTTATTTTTTCGTTTTTCCAATAGTTACATAATGAAACTAAATATAATTGAATATGAGATTATGATTTTACATTTAGAAAAATTAAATTGTCTTATGGCTCACAGCTTCATATGTTTAACAATCTTCTTAAACAAAGTCAAAGACATGCTTATTAAAGCACGACTTCTTTAACACAATTTTGTAATTTGCACAAAAACTTATTTGTTGTGCTTAGGTTAAAATTGAAGTGTTACTTAAACTGCACTCTTATTATATGAAGTCATTATCACTAAACACGATTATCTATAACTCATTAATTTTTCAAATCTTACGAGTCTATCAAAGTTACATCAAAATAGTAAAAAAACTATCATATTTTTATCATCTTTGTACATAACAGTGTTAGCAACTAGTTAAAAAAGGTAAAATATTCTATTCTATTTATTTTATTTTAAATTATAATGTAAACAAATTAAAATATATGTAACAAAATTAGGAGTAATAATATGAGTTTGGCCTATTGGACCAATCCGTAGGCACGCAAAAATAACATGGGCCGGATCAAGATAGTGAACCCACAAGTCCGGAGAAAACCGCAGTTCGTGCGGGCTGGCCTACAAATCAGTATAAAAAAAACTTGCACTTGTATATATTAGTTACTTTTCTTCTGGACTCTTGTATTAAAGTTTCAAATACTTGTATGACTAGTAAAGACAAATATTATGTATTTTGTAATGTGCTAAAATTTGAGAAATACATTGTGTAGGTCAAAGTACAAATATGAATATGATGAAAATGTTGTTTAATTTATCATCTAACTCCCCCAAAGTCGTTGTTTAATTTTGTGAACTTGTTAAAATTTCTCAATTTTTTAAACATTGAAAATTTTATCATAAAAATTAAAAAAAAAAGGAATCGACCCGCAAACACATTATCCGCACTTATGCGAAACATGCTAGATCTTTTAGTTCGTATAAAAAAATACGGAATAAGATAAACTAACCCGCATTATGTGAGCCAAATACAGTCAAACCTAAATAGAACCGACCGAACTGCATTGTCACCCCTAAAAAAATATAAAAATATGTATTCAGTTCAAAAGTACTGTAACTTGTTACCGAGATTTCGTTTTATAAAATAAAATTACTGTTCTAATATTTATTCCCTGTATACTTCATATAAAAATGAAACCTTATATACATATATTAACATGAAAAAGAAAATGAAGCTAAAAGGTGCCAATATATTAAAGAATATTAATTAATCGTTATACGAAGATTAATTTCTATTTTTTATTTTCTTTATTAATCCTCGTAAAATACAAAAATTGTAAAAAGAAAAAACAACTAAGCTTTTGGTCTATGACAACGGTGAATTGCGTCAAAATTGACTGCCAGTAATCCAGGTTCTACGGTGGGTAAAACAAAAGTAAACAAAGACTCAACAAAAAACAGAAGATCCTCCACAGTTTAAAACAACTGTAATAATCTACATTTCAATCATTCACCATACATTTTATTTTCTTTTACTTTCCTATTAATATTAATTCATCTAGAAGTAAAATCAACGGTGGCGATGCACGCAGTTCAAATCCGAATTGCAGAAGATTCTGGTTCAAAGAAAAGTCTGTTTTTCTCTCATTTAGACTGTGACTACTATGCTACGGTCTTTTTTACTTTGCTTCTTCTTCTTCTCTCTCTTTCAGTTACGATAGGAGCTTCGAGATCGGCGACGAACGCTAAATGGCGAAATCGAGCGCCGATGACGGCGACCTCCGGCGAGCTTGCGAAGCCGCAATTGAGGATCCGAAGCAGAAGATCGTCATGGCGCTTCGCGTCGCCAAGAGTCACGGCATCTTAGGAAAATCGTCCAAGCTCGGTCGCCAAATGGCCAAGCCTAGGGTTCTCGCTCTCTCCAGTTACCTTCCTCTAATTCCCTCTCTACAATTCTCGATTCCACTGTTTCCTATGCTCGCTACTTTCATCTTGCTTTCTCGAGATTCCACCAGTGTTTTATTAGCTTTCAAGGAATTAAATTAACTACTCTGATGTGAACATTGATTTTGTTTTTTGGTTTTATAACTACACTTTGAAGCTTCCACACATCGCATTAGGTTTAGTTATGGTTTATGCAGTAATGCTTGGTTAACTTCGTGTGCCTTTTGTGATATGTAGCTTGTTGGATCTTAAGGCGGGAGTATTTGTGTGTGGTTTCTTCAGCGTGTGTTGTGTTTTAATTGTTTGTTGAACTCTACATTCGTGTAGTTGTTGGTGATGACGTGGTATTTGCTGCAGCGAAATCGAAGGGTCAGAGGACATCGGCTTTTCTTCGCGTATTGAAGTATTCTACGGGAGGAGTTCTTGAAGTAATTTCTTTTTCTTTTTCTTATTTTCATATGCTTGGATTTTAGCTGATGATCCAGCAATTATTATATAATAATTCCAGACAACCATGGTCAAGTCAGTTTCAACATAAGACACAATCGAGGGTTTATTAACCCTTTCTCCTTACCTGAGAAGCTGGACTATGTAATAGTTCTTTGATCGAGAAAAGATATGATTCCCCCTCCCCTCAAATTGAATTCAGAGTAGCTAGAGATTCCTCATTAGATGTTGTTTCTTGTCACGTGTTCTTTTTTTGAGTGGCATTTCTTCACCATCCTGTCTAGCGTTTTCAACTTTGTAAAACTGTTGTGCTTGCAGCCTGCAAAGCTATACAAGCTAAAGCATCTGTCAAAAGTGGAAGTTGTAGCAAATGATCCCAGTGGATGTACATTTACTCTGGTAAAGTTCTATAATGGATGAGATCTTTATGTTCTAGTTCTACACAGGCTCTCAGTTTCAGGAACAGAAGCTATGAGAAACTTACTACCATTCTCTGTTTTGGAGTTTAGTTTTTGTTGTGTTCCCCACTATATGCATGTTAGGCTGATGCTTGTGTATCTTGCAGGGATTTGATAACCTTAGAAGCCAGAGTGTGGCTCCTCCTCAATGGACCATGCGCAATATTGATGACAGGTTACATTTGAAAATCTATGCATAGACGTTTAGTTAGTGGTTGAGTTCTGTGTGAGGGGATGGAAATTTTCTCATAATGCCCATCACTTATCTTGTAGGAACCGCCTCCTTCTTTGCATCTTGAACATATGCAAAGATGTTTTGGGTCGCCTTCCGAAGGTTGTCGGTATAGATGTTGTGGAGATGGCTCTTTGGGCTAAGGTGCAATATAATCTCTTAATTTTGGTGCTTCTTTATAATCAAGTAGCCCTCTTTCTGTTTTAACGAGCTGAATTCCTTTCACCTCTATTGCTTAATAAATAATTAATTTTTATTTGCTTATTGCTACTCTGTATGGAACGTGAATATCATCATGTCTATGACTTCAAGCTGGGGATGTTAGTATGTTTGGAAGTTGGGTAGAGGGAGGGAAGGGGAGGGAGTTAAATCTCCTTCATGAAGTTAAAAGGGAGGGAAAATTCCTTTCCATTCAAAGTGAAGCAGAGAAGAAATAAGTTACTTGTCCTTATTTAATTTGAATGAATAATTTTCAGTTTTTTCTTGCCAAGTTGAGGGGTATGGGTTTCCAAGGGGAATACATCTCATTCTTCCCCGTCCTTTAAAATCTCCCAGACAAGGATTAAAGTTAAATTTTCCATTTCCTTTTATATCCTTCTTCCCTCTTAACTTCCCAGCCAAGCACAGTGTTGGACTGTCTCTGTGCGAATTTCTTATTACATTATTTAGTTAATTATTGAATGTAAGTTTTCTGCTGTAATTATTTATTTTCGTAAACTGTGGAATAGGAAAATACACCCTCTGTTACTGCTCAGAATAAAGTGCGAGATGGTGGTCCTGTTGCATCATCTGTTGTGAGGGAGGCAGAATTAAAAGTTAATGTTGAAAAGGAACTTGTCTCCCAGGCAGAGGAAGAGGACATGGAAGCTCTTTTGGGAACGTAGGTTCTATTCTTCTGTCTTATTGAGGCTAGATATTCATCATAAGATTTTTCTTGAAATAATGGCCTATGTTTTCGGTAAATTGTGGAACCAGGTTCATAAAATCCTAGGGTTACACTTGAGTTTCTTTGTCTTCCCTTACAAAACTGCTGGCCACATTTTATGATTCATATTGATACAGGGAATTCATAATTATTAGATGGTGTTAAACATAATGATTGTAACATATTTGTCAAAGTTAAGATGACACAGTTAGATTTGTATATAATTCAATTTGACTAAATCCTGTATTAGGACTTATTTTACAGTGCCAGTATGATCCAACAAATGGTTGAGTTTCTTTTTTAATTTTTATCTGTGCAGTTATGTGATGGGTATTGGTGAAGCAGAAGAATTTTCTGAAAGGTTGAAGAGGGAGCTCCAGGCCCTGGAAGCAGCAAATGTGCATTCTCTTTTAGAAAGTGAACCTTTGATGGATGAGGTATTACCATTCTTAGTTATGACCTTTCATTGGAAGTTCTTCATTGGAAGTTTTTGTTACCCGTAGTCTGACTTATTTGCAGCCTTGAGTTGAGGACGTGTTAGTCCTACATCAATTAGAGATATGATTTATAGAGATTATAAAGCTTGGGCAATTATTCCCTTTGAAACTAATTTTGTGGGGTTGAGCAAGATCTAATGACTTGTTAGGTTGCATTGTCAAACTTTGTGTGCCCATAGCCCTAGGTATCTAGTGGTGTGTTGAAAAAGCCGCATTAGTTTCGGTTATTGTGACCCACATTAATTGCTGGCTCTTTGTGTTGCCTAATTGCAACCTTGAAAGGAGTGTTTATTCCCAGATCAACTAGAGTTGTAACTTGAATAGAGTTTATAAAACTTGGTCAATTCTTACTTTACAAGTTGGTATATAATAATTGAATGAGGCTGTGAACCAAAATTCTAAGATATTTCTTTGGTGGGTATTGCCGTTGGCTATGTTCTTGTTATCAGGCCTCTTGGTTCATATGTTTAATGGCGGCTTAACTTTCTCCCTTTGTTTTACATTATAGACTGAACTAGGATTTTCTGTTAACTAAGCTATGATTAGGTTATTTAAAATCCTGGACTCGATTTTTTTTTTATGAAATCAATAACTTTCTCTGATTTTGTCTTTTTGAAACTATATATTTTTTGCTGATATTTCAAGTTGTAACTGTATCTCACTATTTCATTTTTCTCATTTTTAAACTAATAGAGTTGCTAAATCAATTTCACAAATCTCCATGTTCATTAGTTATCTATAATCTATAATCTATAATATATAATATATATAAAGGGAATATGATGTTTTAATGTACACATTTTGTATATCTTATTTTACTCCTTTAACTGCCTATTATTTCTTTCGCACAATCTTTATTTTTTATTTAGTCTTTGTTCTATCTCTTGATCTACTTTTCCAATAATAACCCCCACTTGCGATTTGTTATTTAATCTTCGTTATTGCTCTTTTTATTTTTCATTTATTTTTTTAAAAATCACGAAGGCAAGGAGTGCCACTTTTTCCCTAGTTTATTAGAAATTAATTTGCTTTTATAGATTGCTTCATGCTACATGTGTGCCTTGCGCAGGTTATGCAAGGGCTTGAAGCAGCAACCAGTGTTGTGGAAGATATGGATGAATGGTTAAGCATATTCAATGTAAAACTCCGGCACATGAGGGAGGATATTGCATCAGTAAGGACCTGTACCCTTCACTTTAAAAATATAAATTTTCTAGATACAATTTACTCTGTTTGCAATGGCAGTGTTTACTGGAAACATGAATCATTTGTTTAGTTCTCCTTGTTCCTTTGGTAAGGTAAGGGAGTTTATGTATTAGTCCGATCCTCATAAGAGAAAGGCTTCATGTCATTAATTTCTAGCATTTATTATTTTTGGCTAAGAGACTGCTAATTAGCTAAGGGTATTTTAGGGGAAAAGGGTCTTGCATATAAGGATGGGAGTAGTTAAAAGGTAAACCAAGATATCAAAATAAAAACATCTACATTCTGCTATATGTTTAGCCTAGAAACAGCGATCCAGATATTTTTACACTACCCAATTTCAAGTTTAATTAGGAACAGAATAATTTATAAGCTTCAGCGAGTCTAGTTTGTGTGAATTATGGTCACAATTGTTTCTTCAAAATGACTATTTTTGCAGTGCCGTGAAATTTGCTTTATGCAATTTTAGTATTGTTTGCTTTTCTAGGTTATCCAGGTGATGTAATTTCTGATGTTGGAGTTCTTGAGAAGTACTAGTCTCTTAATATACTTTGTCCTTATAACTTTTCTTATATCCAGATAGAAACCCGCAATAACAATCTGGAAATGCAATCAGTTAATAACAAATCTCTCATTGAAGAGCTTGATAAGCTTCTTGAGCGGTTGCGTGTCCCTTCTGAGGTATACCCTGTATCCTAATGTAAGCCAAATGAACTTCCTAGCTTGTATTTATTTTAATGAGTTTTTTGTTGGGTGTAGTATGCTGCAAGTTTGACAGGAGGTTCATTTGATGAAGCTCGAATGCTCCAAAATGTTGAGGCATGTGAATGGTTGACTAGTGCCTTGCGTGGCCTTGAAGCGCCTAATCTAGACCCTAGTTATGCAAACATGAGAGCTGTATGTTCACTTCTTACTACTCTCTTAAAAATCATTTGGTAAAATCAGTCAATCATGAATTAGCCATTCAGAAAACAAAATTATCCGTGAGACAGTGCTTGTTGTATTTGTTAGAAAAGTTTTAATGGAAATCTTTTCAAGGTGATTGATGATTTTTCATCCATTATTTCTATCATTTTGTCTGGGATAATTACAAGAATGCTACGAATTTGGCATCACAAAGAATAGTGAAAATAGTCTGGCTTTGGTTGATATGGCAAATATGTGTCGGACCTAAAAACCATCTGTTCTGATTCCTGCAACCCCTTACAGGTTAAAGAAAAGCGTGCCGAACTTGAAAAATTAAAATCTACTTTTGTCAGGAGAGCATCTGAATTCTTGAGAAATTATTTTGCTAGTTTGGTGGACTTCATGATAAGTGATAAAAGCTACTTTTCGCAGGTATTTTCTACAAATTTGTTATAGAATTGTTACCCTTGGAGTCTTTGGATTGAATTTATTGGTATCATTTTTTCTGCTTGCTCTAAACAGCGAGGACAGTTAAAGAGGCCAGATCATGCTGACCTGCGGTACAAGTGCAGGACATATGCACGTCTTCTGCAACATTTGAAGGTTAAATATTTGGGACCAAGAACCTATTTACCTTGACAAAAAGCTTTCTGTTTTCATTTTGTTCCCTATTTTCAAAGCTTTTGTAGAACTTTGATTCCCCTCTTCCTTGTACAAATATCTGAAGATCGAAAACAAATAAATAAATCATGTCATTTTTTGTACAAAAAGTAAGAGCAGAAAATGAAATTAGAAATCACATTCTCAAATCAATTAGTCCTTACTATTCCTGCTTGAATTTTGTTTTGGAGGCATATATTTGCCCAGTAATTCTCTTTTTCTACCTAAATAATATTTCTGGACACTTGCAGAGTCTCGACAAGAATTGCTTGGGTCCGCTGAGAAAAGCTTATTGCAGTTCTCTAAACTTGCTTCTTCGCAGGGAGGTATGTTGCACTTCATATTGGTTTTTTATGTTTTCTTATGATGCATTCCTTTATTTTTGTAATTAAGCATGGAGCATAATTACCAATGTGAAAAAAAAAATAATTAATATGATTTCTTCGCTAATCAATACATAAAAAATAAATAAAAAATCCATCATTGCTTAACTAGATGAAGAAGGGATGTACTTTTCAACCTGGATTAATTTTATTAATACTTGAATAGCAGATCCTCCTTGATCTTCCTTAACTGGAGTTCTTTGAGTTGTGATTGCAATTTGGTATTTGACCTAAAGATGTCTTCTAGTTAATATTAGAATTCTGGGTCTAATGGGATTTTTGTTAAAGTGCATTGTAGGTCTCATTTGTTATCAAAATCAGTTTTTTTCCCTATACTTTAAAATGATGATTTTGGTCCCCATTTTTTATGGTTGATGAATCTTGTACCATTTTATGGAACTTTACTAGAATAATGACCCTAGGAGTTTGACATCTTACTTCTGGGAATTAAAATATAAATTAAATACTATTCTTATTTATTAAAAAAATTTGCCATAATCTTTCTTTATCATTCACCAATTATCAAAATTACAGGTTCCAAAATCACCTTATTAAAGGTGTAGGGACTAAAACCAATTTTGGCGGAAAATTGAGAGGCCTAAAACACATTTAACCTCTATTGTATTTTATACCATGGTAGGCCTAGTATTTGGTGTCTAAGGCTTCACACATTCTTTTACAGGCCCGTGAGTTTGCAAATGAGCTTCGAGCTAGTACTAAAGCATCTAGAAATCCAACTGTTTGGCTCGAAGGTTCTTCAGGTTCTGGTCAAAATGTAAATGCTACTGATACTTCCACAGTCTCTGATGCTTATGCGAAGATGCTTACGATTTTTATCCCACTTCTGGTGGATGAGGTGATCTTTGTGATCTTTTGATATTGTTTCATTTCCAGCAGAGATTTGTCTTTAATATTTCAAATGTGTAATTCTTTCATGGCATAAATTGCAGAGTTCTTTTTTTGCACACTTCATGTGCTTTGAAGTCCCTACACTTGTTCCTCCTGGAGGTGTTGTTAATGGAAACAAAACTGGATATGATGATGATGATGATGATTTGGGAATTATGGACATTGATGAGAATGACGGCAAATCTGGTACTCATGCCTGTAATTTTGTCTTACCAATAGTAGTTTTATGTTTAATATTTTTAATCTATTAGTATAGACCTGTTTTACATTTGTTGTTTTTTAAAATGTGTCACTAATTTTTTTTTAAATATTTAGTAGTTCGCAACTTATAATTACATTAAAATTGTGGATGTTATTTTAGAAAACAAATGTGTTTTAGAAAAAACTGTGATATTTAAAACTTATTATGAGTTGATGCAATACCTGTATGAACTTTGTCAATACAAATGTTAAATTAATATTGAGTTATTTATGTGTGTGTAAAACAGAGTGGCTATTCTTGTTATTGTATATATATTATATAACATGTAATTTTATGTTTTTATTATGAATTATTTTTAACTATATTTATTGTAAAAGCAATAATAACATGAAAAAATACATGTAAAATAATAAATTAAATTGATATAAAGTTAAAAGGTGAAAATTTGATATTGATAAGCATACCATATACACACCAACATAAGAAGAATTCATTTAATTTCCACTGAATACTATTATGAATCACATTATTTTGAGAGATAAAAAGAAAAAAGTTGACAATATACAATTCGTTACTTATAAATACATACAGTAATTAATATTATAGAAAGAACAAATATATTTATTTATCTATTTACAAAAATATCACATAAAGAACATGAAAACTACATTATCTTTTTCAAAAAAGTCATTTTACCATTTTTGTTTTACTATTTTAAAATGTTTTGTGAGCAATACTAATTAAATATATATTTCACTAGTTTTGTATTTTAATATTAATTAGTGGATTAATAATTATTTGTTTTATAAATATTTTTTTGGTAAATAGATTTTATTATTCTCATGCATTTTAAAATAAATTTTATAATGTCTTTTATAAATTATGCCTTTGATTCGTAAACTATTTTAAAATCATATATTTTATCAAATTTTATAAAAGTCAGAATAGGTTAGCTTTTTTAGTTTACTTACTAAACATAATAATTCACTTTTTTGCATACTAGTTGCATATTAAAAATTCAAGAAAATGGTAATTTGAGAATTAATATAGTGACATATATAAACTTATTTATTTGCAAAGTGTCTACTATAATCATTGCATAGTTTATAACAGGGGTAATCAATTAAGTGTTTCATTATATATATCTTGTCTTGTAAATGCAACATAGTAATATAATAATTATGGTTACTACTTAATATCATAATATTAAAATATATAATAAATAAGATTAATGTGAGCTACTGATTTCTTCATTAAATACAATCCTTACTAAAATTATATATGATCAACAGCTGTTATAAATTAAAAGTTTCAATCAACTGATAATATTATTTTTTGAAGTCTCCTTTACTCTGTGTGTGTGTGTGTGTGTTTTTATGTATGTATGTACGCAGAAGGTTCAGATAGATAGTTCAGTTTAGTTTCCCTTTGTATCTTTTTTCAAGAGTTTCACCATATCTTCCATTTTGTAGGCAAAACTTCTGCTGAGCTTGAAGCTTTGAATAAATCACTTAAGGATTTACTTGATGGAATACAAGTATGTACAGATTGCTCTTTATATCTGAATTAAGTTTTTCTGCTTCTGATATTTGTGAGATGAAGAAATCTGGAGCTAGCATAGTGGCAAGAGAGACAATAAGATTTAGATTTGTTCAGTCTTTTGGGTCAGAAAAAAAGAAATTTGTTTAAGGAAGAAACAAATGGTACAAAAGTAGGGGACGTAGAGCTGTTAAAAAAATTCAATTGATACTGAATTGAATTGCATACAAAATATTGAATTGTTTAAAAAAACTAAAGTAAATTGTTTCTTTATAAAACTATGTGAACAACATTGAACTCTAACTTGAGAGATTTAAAATTATGTTTTAAAATGAGATGTCTATTAATAATAGTTCGAAAAATTTAGATAGTTCAATAGCAATTGAGAGCAGTTTAGTTTAGTCCCATTCACTAAAACTATAATGCATTTCATTTTATCTAAATAATTATACAGTTCAGATTTATCCAAACACTTTTAGAATTTAGTTATGTTTTACAATAGTTCTGTCTAATTTATTTATTTTTCCCACCCTTAAGGATAAAGCATCCTAATGAGAAACTTACATAAGAAAACATTTAGAAACTAGTTGCATATAAAATCCATGTGAAGAACACTACAAACAAACGTAAAAATAACTGTGTTCCAAGCATTGGCTAGAGAAGAGGTTCCTCTGAAAAATGCATTCCTTTCCATCTAAAGAACAGAACAGCAAGAATCTCAGTTTCTTTATTGAAGCCTAAATGTCTAGATTTCATAAGAAACAGATGCAGATACTTTAGACAAAATCAAATCTCTCTGCAAATCCCATAAAGATTGTTCCAAATAAAATTTGCTGCTGAACAATGCAGAGGAAAATGAGTCCCAGATCCGAACTGTAACCCTCAATTACCTGACCTTCTAGGGAGATATGAATTTCTGGATAGGTTTGTCCAAACAAAAACTGTTAGTCAGACTGTCATGAACTGAAAATAATTACAAGAGGAAAACAACCAAAAACAATTTGATGCCTTGAGTTAGCTTTTAGGGTCGACTTAGACCTTGTCCATTTTTAATACTACCCAATATTATTTAAAAATCAAAATTTGATATGAAAATTGTCACCTAAGTGATGGATAGGAGAAATTTAGAGGAGAATAAACCCTGTCTAATAAACTTTGAAGGACTAGATAGATTTACTTGAGGGATTTGCTGTTCCGTGTCTCACTTCTTATAGTATAAACCAGACTGCCACAACTTCAACTTTTATACCATAAAGAAGAAAACCGACCTTCCTAATAAACTTTTAGCTGTCAATGCCACATTATTGGACCCTAAATTACAGTGACACCCTATGCCTCTTTGGTCTAAAACAAACCTCCCAACTCAGAAATGGTCTATAGTAGATTTTTCCCTCTCAGCCAAAGGAATCATGCAAAACATTGGAGAAAGTATTAAAGGATGCTAGAAAACAAGTCTGTAACCTGACTTCCCAAAATGAAGTGCACTCCTACAATTTTATTGCTTGGAAAATTTTTCAAACCACTGGATCCCATAAAGATAAGTAAGACACAGGGATTACTACCCATGGGATGAATAGATATATGAGAGGTTGACATCAAGCTGAAGCAGTGAAAGTGCTTTAAATATAAGTGTTCACGTTGAACCTTACTGAACTTCTGTTAGTATAATTAATCTATAAGTCAAGAAATGGCCTCAAAGAATAATCTTATGACAGTTAGAACATTGACAGAAGAATCAATCTCTGGTTCCATTAACAAAGTGTTATCAGCAAATGGAGGTGCTAAAATCCCTTCCAGACCAACTATCAACCTCTTAATCTGTCCATCAGCTCTAGCTACCAAGTGGCTTAGAATATAAACGATAATGGTGAAGGCGATCCCATCTTCAATGTTTATTCATTTTCTCTCCAAATATTGTGTTCTTCAAGAAACCAAATCCAGGGTAAATTGAAGATAAATTTTTGAAGCCCAATTTGTCTTAATTCTCAACCTCTCCCCTTGGTAGCAGTGTGAACATCATATCTGTGTATTTCTGCTTAAGGTGTATAGAAGGCAATAGTTTTATACAAGATGTCTGCAATAAGCAGAAGAGTTTGACAAAGGAGAGGTTTGTAACAGTAGCTAGGTGCTCGAATCCACCCACTGTTGTATACAAGAAAACATTTAATATGAAGCATAACCCTTTAGAAGGCCAACATCATTTCAGTTTACAGACTAAGACTGAATACGCCTGTTTGTAATAATTGGTCAGGTTTTATTGAGATGTTGGCAGTGGTTTAATATGTTTAAAAATTCAGTGAATACAGCTACAAAACTACTCTTTATATGATTTCAGGAAGACTTCTATGCTGTTGTGGATTGGGCATACAAGATTGATCCTTTACGCTGTATATCAATGCATGGAATAACAGAGCGCTATCTATCTGGTCAGAAAGCTGATGCAGCAGGATTTGTGCGTGATTTACTTCGTGACCTGGAGTCTCGGATATCTATGCAGTTCAACCGTGTAGGTGACTAGCACCATGAGGAAGGTTATTTTGTCATTGCATTTGTAAATTGAAATGCTTACCTGATTTATTTAATTGGAAATGTTTTTGCAGTTTGTTGATGAAGCTTGCCATCAAATTGAAAGAAATGAACGGAATGTTCGCCAAATGGGTGTCCTCTCCTATATTCCCAGGTGAAATATTTTTTTTTTAGCTGTCCCCTCCTCCAAACTAATAAGAAGTTCTTCTTTGTAATGATAGTAGTACAACACTTATCTGCTGCTCTTTTAGCCAGTTATGCAAAGTTTGGAACATAGAATGAGAGATGTAGAATAGTATATCCCATGAAAGGATCTTAACATGGTATTTTGTCTCTATTGAAAATGTTACAGTATAATTGTTCTATTCTGATACCCTGCTTTCTGCAAACCGGCACTGGATTAGTTCATTTTGGGTTCCTGAAATTACATGATTTTTCCAATTTCTCCTGGAAATTTTACTTTTCCTGTTGAGTTTACACAGAGATTGTGGTACAAGTTGAGCACGAATTTTAATTGTTTAAACTGTATTAAAATTGGTCTAAGATCAATGTGCTAATTAGGTACAGTTCTATACCCAGATTGGATAAAATCATTTCAATGGATAATGATGTTTATGAGACTATAGTTTTTCTTTTGGAAGCAATTAGACGTTACTGCTGCAATAGTATGTATTTATGTCAACTGTCAAGTCTTTCTTTGTGATTGATGTTAAATACTTCATCAACTGTTTTACATAGATTTGCAACCCTTGCAACTCGGATGGAGCAGTACATCCAGGGTCAGTCTAGGGATTTGGTTGACCAAGCATATACAAAATTTGTAAGTGATTTGATAAAATCTGTATCCAGTTTTATGATTCCTTTTGATTTTGCTGACAATTCAAGCACATACTTTTAAAGAGTAATGAGATTAAAGTAAGAGGCAGGGGGTAGACATTATAGATTTTAGTTGTCTAGTTCTTGGATCAAATAGAGCATATAAGAAATGAGTATCAGAAATTAGAAATAAGCACAACTAATTAAAATATATTAATATTATAGAGGAAAATTAGTGGAACCATACTAGCAACATTGTTCTTTTCTCGAAGATGCGGTGTAGCATTTCCATGCCATCTTGTAGAATGGACGTATTCTATAATATGAGTTCTTGCTAAATTTTCTTTATCTTGAATTATTCATTTGATTGATAAATTCTGTTTGTCGTTTAGTGAAATGTTTTAAGCTTATTTATTATTTATGCCTGCGTATTTATACCCCATGGTCAACAACTAACAGTGTCTTTTTCTTCTTTTTCTGTAAATGATGTTGAATCCTTGGTAAATTATAATTATAATTCTTAATGAACTGCATTGATAGTTGATATGAGAAATTTCAGTGGTTTACAGATTATATTTTTTTGTCTGTAGCTTACATAAGAGGAAATAAGTCCTTAATATTTTTTTTTTCAATTTACTGCATAACTGTTACCATAACACTGACGGTGGGAATGTTGCTTGACAGGTTAGCATAATGTTTGCTACTTTAGAAAAAATTGCACAAACAGAACCAAAGTATGCAGATATTTTTCTTTTTGAGAACTATGCTGCCTTTCAGAATAGGTAATTCCTCTGCCAAAAGGCTGTTTCATTTTACTCGGTTGATTTTGCAGAAAAAGACATTTTCTATTTTTCAATGTTTTTGCTTCTTTTACTCAGTTTGTATGACCTCGCCAACATTGTGCCCACTCTGGCCAAGTTTTATCATCAGGCCAGTGAAGCCTATGAACAAGCTTGTACACGTCATATTAGCATGATAATATACTATGTGAGTATAATCTATTTTCTTTTTCCATTTTTTGTGTCAATACACATGAATTGGTATCCGTGGGACCCCACTGATGATCACTTTTTTGCATTGGAAAGCAATTTGAACGCCTTTTTCAGTTTGCTCGAAGGATTGAGGACTTGATGTTCACTGTTCCACCTGAAGAGGTTTGTGTATAATGCTGTATTTTTATCCTTCATAGATTCCAGGGTACTTCCGGCTATACTGCATCTTGTAACGTCTAGAAATTCTATTATTGAACAAACTGTTTGCAATGTTTCTTCTCTTGTTGAAATAATGATGATTTAGATATATAAGGAAGAAGAAAAACAAGAGAGAATGAATCACTGAATTGATAAAGAAATATGATAATCAGCCCTAAGCCCTAATGTGAAAGTAAGAAACTAACCTTGAGAATAAATTATGATAGTCTAAGTTGTATGACAGGAACAGTGCCTCTAAAGGGGAAAATAAACCATTTCAGACTTATCGGCGAAGGCACAAGCTCAAATCTAATTAATAATTTTTTTTTTTCTTTTGTGAAAGGTAGGACTAGAAAGGGAATTTTGGCTGCTAGTTAGTTAGTGGAGTATTATGTGTGCATTTCTGTTAAGGTATGAGGTACTGATAATTGAAAATTAGAGCCGAGGGTTTCTCTGGCTTGGGGGGCCCTTGACTCCCATTCACTCCCATTCTTTCTTTTCCCTTATTTCCTGCTCTTTGTCATTCTTTTTTCTCGGGTACCTTTGACACAGGTTGTATCAGTGTATGATATGATAAAATATTTTCATATATTACAACTGACTGTTACTTCCTTTCTTAGCATCATGGGTTACTTTATCAAAATATATCTATTCTGGCACTTATTTTGAATAATAAAATTCCTTACTAAATTCCTCTTGTAAGGGAAACTATTTTGATGAATATAACCTTATATGGTTGCGTTGCCTAACCAGCAAAACTAATTCCAAATCACCCTGCGCAGCAAAACCAGGTGATTGTTGCACTGTATATTCTTTATTCAGACCATAATGAAGGAAGACATTTTTAATAATAATTAGTATAATGGTCAATGACCTATTTGCTGCGTAGAGAGAAATGGACAAGGGATTTTAGCTAACAGAGAAAAGGTATTATTACTTTAAGACCTTAGTTGTGTACTGCTTAGCAACTAAGTGATTTTTAAGTTAATTGTCAAACCTCCCTTACATCCACCTAGCGATACTGAAACTAAGTCATCTATCACTGTGTTTATGGGAGAGAAACTAAGTCACCTTGTAGATTGGAGTACCCTTTCAAAGAGTGGGGGAAGGAGTTCACGAACGAACTTGGACAGCATAGAAGGTCAAGTCAGTTGATCAAGTAGGACATATGATAGGGTACTGTTCTATTTTAGGAAATGAGTTAACTATACTAAGATGCTACGTAATGATAAATTTATTCTTCTCTGCCTCCTATTTTTTCATCACTGGAATTTTTAACAAAGTACAACGGCCAATAATTGGCAATACAATCCTTCAATTAACAGTGAGCACTACTAGCAGTTATAACCAATTTTCCCACATGTGTTCTAGAATCGACCGTGATCAACTATCCAAGAGATTCAAACGATATAACAAAGTCCTATAGATTGCTGGGCTGAGTGTATTACTGACTAGGGGTCACTGATGTGGACTTGTTGAAACACTTGTCAACTAAAGGGGTGTAATATGGTCGCTCTTCTAAAAAGGATAACTTCATTTGATGAATATCAAAGAGTGATAGAAGAAGACCCAGACTATGGTTCAGATGAATGAACTTCGTGTGGTTGAAGCTACTTCATTGACTGAGTACCGGCATCTAAGGATGACCACTGACGAATTATATGAGCTTGAAGAATTGCGTTTGCTGATGCATCTCATAACATTGTGTTTTCTTGTCTATGTTTTCCTGGATGCATGGAAAGGAACTGTGAATTATTTAGTTACACAAATTTCACATTTAAATTTGATTTCAACATTCACAGAGTTCCATTCTTTTGCATGAATTTCAGATTCCTTTTCAGCTTGGACTGTCAAAAATGGATCTTCGGAAGATGTTAAAATCCAGTTTATCTGGGGTACGGTGATTCTGGTTTTCTTGAAAGATCCTCTACTCATGTCTGCCTTTGAACTTATGTCTTTTCCCCTCTACATAGGTGGACAAGTCCATTGCTACGATGTATAAGAAACTGCAAAAGAACTTGACTTCAGAGGAACTATTACCCTCTTTATGGGACAAATGCAAGGTAAGTTGTACTTAATCAAGGCTTTTCACTAAAATATTTGCCAAGAGTCAGTGAAGTGTTTGACAAGTGTTTCGCTAGTTTGGTTGACAGCAAGTGCAATTTTGCCAAGTTTAAGCTACATTTGAACTACTATTAAATTGGATTTAATTTTGTTGTTGTGTGAACATTTATTCCAACTTCACGCAATCAAGTATTTTTCCAGTGCAGGTTTGCGATTGTAAAGCTAAGCTGCAAATGCATGCAAATTAATCGTATTTTTTAAATTTTTGCAGAAGGAGTTTCTTGATAAGTACGAAAGTTTTGCCCAACTTGTGGCTAGGATTTACCCTACGGAGACAATCCCATCTGTTGCAGAGATGAGAGACCTTTTAGCTTCCATGTAGAGGTTTATGTATGTAAATATTTTTCTTTCTTTTTATTTTATGTAAGGTATGATCTTTCTTCTCTCTATTTAATTTTATTTATTCAATAAATTGTATCTTTGTAGTTTTTATTATTTGAAACAAACAGTTTAACGTGTCTTCAAACGAATGAGATGAACGAGTATCTTGCTTATGTGCAAGCATTTTCAGGATTTACGAGTGGCAATATCGTGTATCCGGTTAACACTGCATATGCGTTTTGGTTTATTTCGAAGAAGTAATTCTTATTTTTTTTATAGCTTTATCAGAATGTCAGTACTACGAGTTGTATGATAATTTCATATATATACTTCCTCGTAGCATTTTGACCTTCAAAATTTCGTTTTTGTTTCTTCAATGATCTTTCTTTCTTGAAATTGATGATACATTATTATAAATTTTGTACGTGTGATCGGTAGTTCAATCGGTAATAAATAAATAACATTTTAAAAGCATTAATATATTATAGCCAGCAATATTAAAAATGCATAAAAGGATGTACGAGAAAGAGAGTTGACAATTAAATAGATCACTCAAAAGTTCGTCAAGTCATTCTATAACATAACCCTCTTCCACACGACTCATTTAAGCAAAGGATTAATATGTTTTGGTTAGGTGTGTTTAAAGGCAGAGGATTAGTATGTCATTAATATTTATTTTGTGTTGTTTAGTTTAAATCAAGTTACAATTTTTTATTAAAAAAAAAATGAGTTGGATTGAATTGACTTGTTTTTGGTTCAATCTATGACAAATCAATTTATTTGAGTTGAATTGACTTATTTTAATATTTTAAAACAGTTACAAGTTAGTTTAATGGACACAAAAATATTAAGTCTTCTTTTTTTGTTTCTTAAAGTGTTAAGTATTTCAAAGTAACTTATCTTACGACTTTGTAATTAAATTACATATCATAGTTTATTTAACTTTCATTATTACCTTTATATCTTGTTTTTTTTTTTTTTTTTATTACTTATTTCAACTAATTTACAACTTGTCGATGTACCTTTAAATTTTTCATACAATTCAAATTAAAGAAAAATATTTAGCATTATACATAGAACAAACTAATGTTCTATTACCTCGATGTCATATGTATCACTAACTTTTATAAAAAATATGTTAAAAGAAACTCCACAATTTTTTCGTTTATTCTATAGTATTATGTTCAACTACATTAATTTTAAAAACAATACATCTATAGACAATATTATGTTCTGCATAGTTTAAAAACATATTATCAAAAGTTTTAAAATTTATTTTTCTTTTCTTTAAGACGAGGTAACATCGTTTTACTTAAACACTCCAAGTAAGATTATGTTCATAATTTTTCCACATTCATTATTGAATTTTGTTTGTCACATGCGTTAGAATTTGATTGGTTTTGAAAATGATAAATATCCTCTAGTCTATTAAGTTGCTAAATAAAAAAATAAATCTGACCTAATTAAATTTAATTGAATTAGGTTAAAAAATAGATTAACCTTAATCCAACCCAAAACCACTAACTCCTGCTCAGTTAATATTTTTAACACAAAAGTTTATTTACCTTAAAATGTTTTTAACTCCTTAGTTTATGTAATTCTCTTCTTCATTCATATATAGAAATTTAAACTAACCAAAACAATATTTCTTTCCCTATTGTCACAGGAATACGAGCCATAAATTTGGTAAAATAAGTGTAATGGATAATTCTACACAGTCACCAAAATAGATTGATTAGACTAGAAAAATAATAGTACAAATTGAAATTAAATATTTAATACACCACCTATTTAAATTCAATTTAAATGAGATTAGATCGTACTAGTCCGTAAATTTATTTTTCTCCCCCTTTCTGAAAATATTAATTATAATTTTAAAAATAAAATAACATTATTTTATTGAATATGTATGTATTAAAGTTTATTTATTAAGTATTTTACTTAAAGATTGAAATTAATCTGTGTGGAACTTAAATTAAAAAATATATATATATATTTCTTTTTTTCTTAAACCAAGCTAAAATATATATATTTTCCTCGTATAAGTAACATTTTTATTTGGGTTGTGGTAACACATAAATATCTGAAGGAAAAAAAACGGAAACAGTAATTTGAAAGAAGCAGTGGTCACGTCAAGTACAAAAGAGATAGGATAATAAGATGTCCCAATTCCAAAAATATACCTACTTTTCAATTGTTCTAGTTTACTTTTAGATTCCTTCGGTACTTTGTAGATATTTTTAATTATTTCTTATTAAATTATATTTTAATTTATTAAGTATTTGAAAATTTATATTTTTCATCATGTCAGTATTATTTATTTATTTTTAATTAAATAGTATAATTATTGTTTTATTTATTTTTACATATTAATAAATATAAGCAGGATGACATTAACAATTATACTCATATCATTTAATTAATAAAAAAATCAAATGACGATAACTCAGTTAAAAAATTAAAATATTTTAAATATTTAATAAATTAAAAAAATAAAAATGCTCAAGACTAAAATTTAATCAATTATTTCTTAAATCAGGACATCAACATTAGTAATTCTATTTAAAACAACTTTATTTCTCTTATATATATATAATATATAAATATAAATTTTATTTTATTAAATTAAATTAAATTTGAAATTTACCTCTAAAGTGAATTTGAAATCTATAAAGTGAGATTTGTTGAGTATGTGGTTATATAGTGTTTTAACTTAAAACTTTATCCAAAACAGTTTGAGTTTAATTTCATTTAATTTCTGACTCGTTCATATAAATGAATCATTAAAACCAACTATAAAAGAGTAAGTTCTTCTTCCACTTTTTCTATAGATGATAATAATTTCTAAGTAACGAGCTTTCCTACATATTTATTCATCAAATTTGAGACAAATAACTATGTCTTAAAGGTTAAAAGTATTCAAAAAGTTAAAAAAACAAATCATAATTATTTTATTTTATTTTATTTAATAAAATGTGCAAATAGATATAACAATTGATCAGATTGAATACAGATAATATCTATTTGTTATTCAACCTACAATACAAAATTTGTCATCTTAAAAAATAAATATAAATTTTTAAAATGAAATATAAATAAAATTAAAAAATAATATAATATAAATTTAAAATAAAATAAATTTTAATATTAATTAAATTTAACTTAATAAAATATGAACTAAATTTAGTTTTTAATTAAATTTAACCAAAAAAAAATGAACTACATTTTAATTTTATTTTTTAATAAGTAATGAGTACCACAAGTACGGTAGTATGATATCTATACTCTGTTTATAAGTGGATATTAAATTATTTGTTACCTATTATCCCACACATACCTCTTTAAAGTATCTTTTATTATTCATAACAAATTTTATTGTCGGATACCCGCAGACATTGATATTTTTGTCATCCATGTGCATAAGTATCATAAATTGTATTATCAAAATATGTATAAAAACAACATTGATGAATCTCACCCAGTGTAGCCTTTTGTGTCCAACGTCATTCTTCAATTCTCTATTATCTTTTTTTTTTTTTTTTGAACTCTATATATAGCTTTGTTTTCCTTTTTATCAACACATTTGTATTCTCTTCAACAATAAAAAAATTTCTAGTATTTTCTTCATGTTCTCCGTAAGCTTAAGACACCATGCATAGTCATGCAAAAGTTTTCACTACTCCTCACGATCATATCATTGGAGCTAAATTTTTTTTTGCTCTTTTATTTAATAAAGAAAAACTAAGAAACTTTGTTAAGCGTACCTGCACACATTGTAGTAAAAATGGATATATTATAGACGTTTGTTACAAGAAACATGGTTTCTTCTGGAAATAAATTCTTCAATAGTAAAATAAATTATGTCAAAGTCACTGATGACAAACATGAAGAGAAGCAAGAGCATGCTGCTCGAGATCAAGATATGTGTTTGACCCAACAACAATATAATACTTTATTAACTCTCCTATGATCCAAAGAAAGAGTTTTTGAAGATGCTCAAACAAACTAGATTAACATTATCACCGTTGAATTATCTCAACCAAGTAAATATTTAAGTTCTCTCATTTTGATTTTTAATTCTAAAACCACTGATCATGTTTCTTGTTCTCTGAATAATTTTTTAACCTATACAAAATATTTTGGTTCATCTCCCTAATAATGCTAAAGTTACAACAACTCATTCTAGATGATGCTCTTTACATTCCAACATTTGAGTTTAATTTGGTTTCCACACCTAAACTTGTTTTTACCTTTAATGTTGAAATTTTTTTCTCTCCTAATCTTTGTATCATTCAAGACTCAAACACGATAGAGAAGATTGGTTTAGCTAAATCTAACGGTGGCTCGTATGTGCTTTCCAAATCTAAGAAGACTTTGGTTTCAGTAACAATTCTTCTTGTAATAGTCTAAACAAAAAATTATGGTATGACAAATTATGACATCTTTATGATAATAGGCTAAATGTTTTGAAGCAAAAACACTCTTATATCCAATTGTGATAAATTGATATATGTGATGCTTGTCATTTTGACTACCATTTTATGAAAGACAAAATTCAAAATGGCATCATCAACATTCTTCCCATCAACACGAAATATCAACACACCAACATCTTTACAAAAGCGATACCTCCATCAACCTTTCATGGGCTTCTTTCCAAGCTTGGGATGTTAAATATACATGTCCAGCTTGCAGAGGGCTCTCAGAATATATAGAAAGCAACATTGATGAATCTTACTCAGCATAGCCTTTTGCGTCCAACGTCATTCTTCAATTTTCTACTTTTTTTTTGTTTTCTTTTCTTTTCGAACTCTATATATAGCTTTGTTTTCCTTTTTATCAACACATTTGTATTCTCGTCAACAATAAAAAAATTTCTAGTCTTTTCTTCGGCGTAAGCTTAAGACACCATGCATAGTCATGTAAAAGTTTACGCTACTCTTCGTGATATAATCATGGAAGCTAATTTTTTTTTTTTTTTGGCTCTTTTATTTACAAAAGCAAAACCAAAGAAATGAAACTATTTGTTACGAATAGAAAATTTTGAAACATTTATGAAAAAGAAAAGGCATTGATAATGAGTAGTGAGAAAATGTATTTATTTTGGTTTAGTGCAAGGTTGTATCTGTTTGAAATTTGCCGGAAGTGGTGGTGCCTATCAGTTTTGAGAAAGCGAAAAGATGCATTAGTGGGGGGAAGCAATTATAGCAAAAGAATAAGCACGTTTCTTTGATGCCAAAAAGGAACAATCTTAGTGAATGTTGAAATGGTGAAGCACCAACATCAAACTTGTCTACACTTTTTGTGGTCGGAACACACTCACATTTTATCTCTGCTCAAAATAATTCATGCAACTTTCTCTCATCAAAATATTTCTTCTCAATTCATTTTTCATTAATTTTGTATTTCTGTAATACAAAATTTAAATGCCCAAATTTGTCATTAAATATGGCCGGTGCCTACTCCAAAATCCAAACTTTGTTCACATTTCCATACTAACAAAGATGCGTTTGCTTTCGCGTTTTAAAAGCTTTCCAAACGCGATTCAGTGTAATGCGCTGTTTGTTTCTACTAAAAAAAGCACTTCAATCATTGCTCACAAAAGAACAGAGTCACACTCTGTTTCTTTCTGATTATTCATCTCAAATTGGACCAAATGGTCACGGAGGAAATCAAACTTGTGTTGCTTAAAATATCATTAAAAACTTATAATCACCTTCGCAATGTATTATCCATTTTAGAGCGTAAAATTTTATTACAATTTTATCTTTAAAAAATAAAAAAATATAAAAGTATTTAAACTGTATCTCATCTTAAATTCTAAATAAGTAAAACGTAACATAACATAATCTATTTAATTCAGACAGATAAATAAACTAAGGATGGTAGGAAATAAAGTAAAATGTTAGTTGTTTAACACAGAAGAAATGGGAAAATATTATAAAGAACATTTTCTTAAAAAATTATTTCGATGATAAAATACTTCATTTGTTCTTACTTTATATAGTATACTAAAATAATATTTTGATTTTAATTTTAAATCTTTTATTCATCCTCTCTCATTTTTTTTTCTTTCTTTTCCATCAAACAATCTAGAATAATTTCCTTCTTTACCAAAAATAGAGATATAGCTTAAAGTGTTCAAAACTCAGATTAAAATATGTTAGTATAATTATTTAAAAGCTCAATTTATATAAGAAAGATTTAGATTGATTTTGCATGTACGAAAAAGTAAGATTAAATTGATAGAAAATTAACATTCTCATGACCTATCCTCGTCACATCTGTATCCTCGTGACCACATAGTTTTGTGAAAAATTGTTTATTTTGTTTCACTTATAATTTTGTTCTTTCTTTATTATTTTTTTGTAACTTGTTATTTATTTCAGAACTCGTTTATCTTTTTATATCTTATCTCTTTATTACTTCTTTTATTTATTTGTCCATACTATCTTCGTGTCATTTATATTAAGAAGCATTATCTGGTGGGTACCTATCATTACATGATTAATAATACAATATAGAACTATATGTAAAAATATCATGTTTGAAAGTATATTATACTTTGAATTCTATTTTTTTTTTTATTCATTCATGTTGCACATCATATTAATCTTTCAAATACATTTGACCACAAAAGAATATATTAGTTTTTAGATAAGATAAAACTTAAAAGTATTATTGTTGAGTGTGATCCCACATTTAGAAAGTCTTATTTGTCGTTAAGATCTTTCCGAACTAATTATTTTTTAAACCAGTGATATACTTCCAAGCTAATTGAAAAAAAAAAAAAAATCAATAAAAAAAATTTTTAATTTTTTCGTTAAGGATTTATTTGATACTTTTATAAATATTTTCTTTTTTTTTTGTTATTTTTTTTTTATATT
>Ga0099822_1002141_pt1 | contig 24271 bp, 17 predicted proteins | sample CowpeawhiteBW_FD_76839 | JGI IMG/M metagenome (GOLD analysis project Ga0099822, IMG submission 76839) | Root nodule microbial communities of legume samples collected from California USA - Cow pea white BW | ecosystem: Host-associated > Plants > Roots > Nodule | place: USA: California | collected... | reverse complement strand
TGTTAACCTTTTTTCACAAAAATGAATGATGTATGTATGATTAGATATGAATCTATGCATGAAGCATGCCCTCATGTATTTTTTCACCTTTTACATTGTATAAAACTTATTTCAATTGATCCCTAGTTTGTTGTTATTTTTAGATTTATGGAATCCCTCTGTTTTGATTTTTTTTTCTTTGAAAAATATTCTTTGGTCTAATCAGTTTATTGAGAAACTCGTTTATGTATTATTGCTTTTTTAACACTATTTGAGTGACATACATGAAATTGCCAAATCTCTTGGAAGGGATTAGATGAGGTAATTGACTAAAGAGTTGCCCCAATTTGATAGTTAAGGGTTAACTTCAAGACATGAGGTGTGTCTGGGCTTGTCCCAGTTATTGATAAAATAGATGGAGACTTCAAAATTTGCCCCAATTTGAGGATGTAGATTGGTCTCAGGGTGCAAAATGTGTTTGAGCTTGCCCTAGTTGTTGATAACATGAGAATGTTGAAAATAATTGGAGACTTCATACTAGTTGCCCCAATGTAAGCTGACAATCAAAGTCAATAATTGTCCAAATTCAAGATATCCGACTACAATGTAGGAACAACAAGTGAAATGTCTCCCCAATTTATTTCAAAGTGAGAATAATGAGTAATGGTAGGAGAAAGGTAGATCAAAGTTTTAAGCTCGAAGCAGAAAATATGATAGGAAACGCATGAAGAATGAAAGAATGAGAGGGCATGACCTTGATATAACTTGACTACTCGTGCTAATCTTCATCTCTATAGAAACATGTCAACCAAAAATAAACTGCCCAGTGTTTGAAAGCAAATCTTTGAACACTTTTTCAATCTTTTTTTTTGGACAAACCTCTTAATATGACAAAATATTTTCCTCTAAATTAAAGTTTTTTCGAAAAGCAACAACCAATCTTTGATTTGTGTGGACTTTATTAGGCTTATATTGTGGCCAAGGCTAAGGGATAAAAAGATGGGTAGTTTAATTCAAATGTAGCTGAAAGGGAGTAAAATCCACAAGATATTCAATGAAATCAAACTAGAAAAGTGCTAAAATGCATGTGTAAAATAAGTAAAATGAGAACTTATTAGTGGGACAAAGCGTTCTTGGCCAAAATTATCTATTTTTTATTTAAAGCTTGCAATTGTTGTTAATGGGCTTGTAACTCTTGTTGTTGTTGGGCGTGCATATGCTCCAATTGAGTTTCCAACTCTTGTCTGCACTACTACTTCATCTTCTCCATCCCCGCGATTACTTGTTAGATACTCTTCTCATTTTTACCAAGGATTTTCTCCAAAATGAGTTTTGATTGCATTGACCGCTTGTTGATCCATATCTGCTACAGAAAAACTATATGCTTCAGTTTGAAGGTGCATCAACACATTTGAAAAACTATATGCTATATGATAGGCGACGCGAGCCCCGTGGTTCAGATTTTTGAGTTTTATGGAGTTTGGTGGCAATGGTGATGTCTTAGAATTATTATGCATGACGGTATTGGATGATTTTCTTGATCAATTAATGATAAACTACTAAAGTTGATGCTAATGTGGGGATTGAACAATGTATGCTCATAAGGGTTCTAGGAAGACTTTTGAGAAATGAATTGGGTTATGAGTATGATGTTTGGTGCCAATGTTGGAATTAAAATTGTATGAATATTGGATGCATGATTGATTGAATGTTCGAGCAATTACATGATTGGATCGTGTACTTGGATGCTTAGGACGTGTGGAATAGGCATTTTTTCAGGAAAACGCTATTTTTCAAATTTTTTCCGCAGCAGGGATCGCCGAGCGGTGGTTTCCTAACGCTAAGTGCCAAGTCTATGGTCTTGTTTTGCTAGGCGGCAAGATCGAGTCGCTGGGCGATTATGATTTTTCTAGTCTGCGTAGTTTTCATAAAATTGTGTTTCCCGATTTGTTAACCGTCTAATTTAGCTGAAAGTTTGACAAAGGGTTCATAACATGTTGCTCTTTAGTTTGAACGATGTGATCCTAGTTTGGATGTCTATAACTGGACATATATGATACACATGATTGCTGGTTTGAAAGTCTTTAAAGTGCATGATCATGTAGTGATGATAAATTAGGGACTTGGCATAATGCATTTGGAATGAATAAATTGTTGCAGAAACTGTTTTGGAGTTAAATTCAATATGGCATGATTAATTGATAAAATAAAATGTGCAAGAGATTATTGTGAAACCTTAAGTGATGGTGTAATGAATTCATGATGTATGTGATTGAGTTGGACTGTGATCCAATCATGTGATTATGACTCGATAAGCATATTTGATGTTATGGATTATATGTTGAGTGCTTGGGGTTCTTTGAAACTTGCTTCAAAGTGCCAAAAACCGCTTGGCAGCACACCCCACACTGCCAAGTAGAGAAGTGTACAACGCATGGTGCCTGGCAGAAAGGGTGATCCCGCTAGGCAAAAAATATCTTACAAAGGCTTTGGAAAGCGCATGGCGCGTGGTAACATGAGGTGTCCGTTAGGGGGTCTGGAACAAGTTTTTCCCTAGTGACGCAAGTGATGCGCCAGGCGGTTTTGGGTGCAAAGTTGGATTATAAGGATCGATCAAGTTATCATCAAAGGGTGTAGAATCAAGAGGCGTCTGAAGGAAGATGTGAATGTTTGGGTCTTAGGTTTTGGTGTATCAGGAGTGTTCCTGCAGAGAACAAATAAGATGAGTTAGGCAAAAGTATCAGCTTACCCATAGTCCACCATTTCCTTAGTAGGCCTATTCCCGGTTGGCATATGTTTGCTTGGACCTGGGAGGGGTTACCTGCAGAAGGGACTCCGAAGCTCAAGTCATTGAAATCTCTCAGAAAGTCAAATCAGGTGATTAGGGAAGTAATGAATATGTACCTTTAATTCGTGGGGTCCATGTATATTTATAGATTATTAATTATGTTTGACCATTCCATGGGTGGGCCATAGGTGGGCCTGGGTCCCAGTCCAGGCCCTTAGTCTGATTATTGTGGGCTTACTGAATTTTAGGAGTGCTTCGATTTCGTCATGTTTCTTAGAGTGGTCGGTGTAGACCGACTACCCTTTTAGCGGCTTATGCCGTTATTGTTCACATGTCATCTTAGGCTAGCTATTCTCTTAGCAGCTTAGGCAGATTGCTCTTTTAGCAGTTTAGGCCGGTTAGGCTTAGGTCGACCTAGGCCGGCTACTTGATTCATTTTGCGTATAGATATGGTGATCATTTATTATTATTATTTGTTTGGATCAGCTAGGTGTGATACAAGTAGTATAAGGGGTTTTAAATTGCTATTGTAATGTATATTGTAATGTAATTTTATTTTGAGCTCACCTTATTTGTGTGTGTTGGGTGATGATCAAGTAAATTGTTACATATAAGCAGATGTTGTTGCAGGTGAGCATGTGGATGCTTAGAGTTAGAAAGGGGTTAGGATGGGGGAATTTCACGGATTCATCCTTGTGATGTTTTTGTAGTAAGTTACTTGTTTTTAATAATTTTGGAATGTGGTAGATGTAAGACCCGAGAAAAATTAAATAGTTATTTAAATAATTATTTAATTATGGCGGGTAATAGAAACGTTTAAAGCAATTAATGTGTGGGACAATGACGTGGAAAAGTACTAGCTCAAGTGGTTAAGAGTACTTTGGTTTGTGTAAGAGGGCTTGGGTTCGAGTCCTATGTGTGCCACTTGGATGTTATTTAAATTATGTATTTTTATTTAGTTATATATTGGAGGCTTGACATGATGATAAAATTCTAAAGATGTAGGAATTATCACAAAAGATGATTTGGTTGAATTGGTTGTGTTCTTAACTTGGTAATTGATTGGTTATGGGTTCAAGTCTTGATAAGAACCAAAATAGATGTTTCATTTTTGATTACTTCTATTTTTGCATGGCATTGGAGAGGCATAGGAACCCTAACTGCAGAAGGAGGCAGTTGAATGGTTGAAAGTTTTATGCTAATGTTTAGTTGTCTAGTCATTAGGCACATGAAACCTAATTCTGATTTATGGTGGGAAGGGGGCACTTAAAAGTTATAATTGTGAGAGAGGGAGAGAAAGATTATCGAGAGAGAGGGCTGGAAACTAAGAGTGAACTAGACAGCGACACTTTTGTGTTTTGGCACGAATAGTTGAGAGAAGTGAGGGTGGAAGATAGTGTGGGAGTGCAAGAGAAGACTCAAGGAGTGTTCGGGTTAGTGAAATCATCGAGAATTCGAGTTTGGAGCGAGGATCAAAGGTAAGGGGAGTTACTTTGTGTGTTTCCTTTAGTTGTATCAATTACACTGTGCTTGTGTGATCACAACTGCATGTTTACTGTCATTTTGCGCACTGTTTCATCGAAGTTTCTGGGTTTTTCCCAGAAATCGCCTGGCGGTTCAATCCCTACTGCCAGGCAGCACATCAGTGATGAGCATTGTTCTTGTTTTGGCTTGAACCGCCTGGCGGCGATGAATTCCTACCAGGTGGTGCAATGTCGTTCGTGTTTCTTTTGATGTTTTGATGCTATTTGTACAAGTATGCATGTGGTTTTTGTGATTGATGTGAGTGGGTTCTATTGGATGCCTTGCTGGACCGAAATTGATTACCAATTTGGGGTAGGGCAAGGTTGAGAGATGATAGTGTATGAATTGGGGCTATGCATGAGAGTGAATATAGAGACACTATTATGAATCAAATTGAGAGTAGATAACTAGCACGTAATATAGGTATGGTTGCATCTTGGTGACTAAAATTGGGAGGAATGGAAACTGGAAAATGGATTGAGCATGTCATAGGAATGGAGAGCCTGCGATTCTGCAGAAAACTGGTATACCGCCCGGTGGCGTGCTGCTTGTCGTCAGGCGACAATGGGTGCAAGTCTGGTTTTGTGTGCTTAAAAGAGTGAGAAAAGAATGGAAGGGAGTAGAACTTGGACAAGTCATGGTTTTAGACAATTATTGGTAAAACGGTAAGAGATAAATAATTTGTAGTATATAATTAGGGAAATTGGATTAAGTGTGAAGGTATGCACATGATATGGTAAGGTTGTAAGAAGGTTAGTTTGAAATAGTAAGAAGAAGAGTTTCAATGACAAGTCTCAGGTTTGAATGAACACACTTGTTGGGGATTGCATCGCTGGAATAAGGGATAGTTGGATTAAGATTCAAGGTATTACCATGATTTGTGTAAAATGAATTATAAAATTAACTGAGTAGGAAGTGTGGTACTGTGATAATGCAATTTGAGCAGAGAATGTGGTATGAGGAAATGTACTGTGTGGTTTCATTATGAATTGGGAGAATTTATGGCATAATGTTGGAGGGAATAGGTGAATCGTAGGCGAGATAGGGAATTTAGAATGGGAGTATAAGTGCTGCGAACGGTCAAGAGGTTGGCTAGGAATTTAGAATGACAGTGAGATTAACCAAGACTGCTTTGCTACCTTGGAGAGATTAGGGAAAATGTGGGATAATCTGAAAGAGAGGTGAAATCATTGACTGGTACTGTACTGTCACAGCGCCTGGCGGCTGTACTGGGTGCGCCAGGCGGTAGAAGACCCAGAAAGGGGGTCTGTAGTGATTGGTGCCAGGCGGTGAGGTGGGATCCGCTAGGCGGACGCGATGCAGCGAGCTTCTGTTCGAGAACCTAGCGCCTGGCGGTGGGACGTAAACCGCCAGGCGATCTGGACCTGTATCGCTTAGCGATGCTGGGGGTTGCGCCAGGCGATTGAGTAGTAGGTTATGAGTTGTGTGTGTTACGTTTAACTGACAATGACACTATGCTTGGGTCGGGAGATGTTGTGCCATGAGCGGGTAGGTTTATGGATGGTGGTTAACACGTGATGATATGAGCGGGGAGGTTCATATCTAGTTACTCTCATGTGGGGATACGAGCGAGGTAGGTTCGTATGCTCTGTGCTCACATTCGAGAGATGCTGCGTACGGGGAGGTACGTAGCTGGTGGATCATGTGTGTCGGACGGGCGGGTCCATAGAGTAAGACTACGAACAAGGAGGTTTGTAAAGGCAGGACCACGAGCGGGCAGGTTCGTGTGAGCATCATAAAACCTGAGTCCATGGCTAACTATGTGATGTGATGTGAAGGTTGAAAAGCCTTGGAGTATTAAGGACTTGGCCAATGTGTAATTTTAATAATATAACTGGTAGTAAATATATTATTGAACTGATGTCTTTTTTTTATTTATTAAGCTCACCCTTTCTGTTTGTGCTTGGCGATGATCGTGTAATTCTTTACACGAGAGCAATTGATGACACAGGTGATGCTCTTGATGTTTGAGACGGAGAGAGGGGCTAGCTTGGGGACGGAGCTAGGAATTTTATTATGTTTTTATTATTTTATCAGAAGTTTGGAAATTGTAATAAGACTATTACTTAGCTTTAATTAAATTTTGACACATTAAACGATGTTTTAAATTCCCCGCGGTTGGGAATAATGAAACTATGAGGTTATTTTATAAATTATTTATTCATTTATTTTAATTAAGTAATTTCCAGTAGGGATGTTACATTGGGCGATTTAGTTTGCTATTGGATTCAGAGCTAAGGGTGGAGTTGAGGATACCGATATCGAAGAAGCTAATTCTGACATATAGGTCGTTTCTTGCGATGTTCCAGAGCCACGTGGAGAGTGGGAGGTATCTAGAGAATTACATCAAGTGCTTTATTGAGGACGTGAAAAATGTTGTTTCAGAGTTTGTTTTAATGGGTTTTTGTTTCCCAACACTTGAGAATGACATATGAATGATGGAATGGATGAATGGTGAAATGGAGTTTTGCAACATACAAGATAGGATAGATTCTTTTAATTTTTTTCCTATAGTTTTCAGGTAATTGAGTGAAGGCCAATTTGAGGTTGCTCAAGCTCTCGGGTGGGTCGTCCAACAAGATTTGCAATCATGATCCACTCTTATCAGGAAAGAGAGATTAATATTCCTTAATCTTATGTTGAAGATTAGTGTGGCTTGTGAAAAACCATGTAGCTACCTCAACTTGGATGTTGCTACCTGTAACGACGCTATGTGATTTCTCACCACATTCTAGATTTTGTTTCATTTGTTTATATTGGAATTTTTTGTACGTGTGTTTTTTATTTATTTTCTTTAATATAAAAAATTGGTGGTTTTGGACTATATGCTCTGTCTTAAATTTTAGTCCTATATACATTTTGTCTCTGGCACTATCTTTTATTTTTTATTATATCTAAGTGATTCATATGGAAAACATAAGAGTATTAACAAATAACACACAATAATATGAGAATTGTTTGTATGTTGTTAGTATGATGAAAGACCTTGGTAAAAAACCTCTTCCATGTATAAGTTGTATGATATGATCACAATAAACTTAAATTCATTGTTTTTTTTTATGTAGAAATCTATGTGGATTTAAGTCTATTGGTCAACAGATAAATGATTTTAAAGATTTTATCAACAAAAAAGATAAAGTTCACATCCATTCAAGTTCTATATGAAGAGACTTAGGGGAAGCACATAAAGAAATTAGCAACTCTGGTTTTGGCAACTACCATCCACCACATCTTTCATTTTATTCTTTCCATCCTTTGTACTTTTTCTTTCATTCATCATTTGTCATGTATTATATCCAATCCATGGAGGGCTAAGCTTCTAAGGTTGGTTCCACTATAATTTCATTATGGATTCTGAGGTTAAATTAAAATAACATCTTTGTTCTTTTGATTATTGTTTTGATTTTCATTCATATATGTATTTTATCTCTGAGTCACATAAAAAGTAGTGTTTTTTATGTAATAGCTAATTAGTGAGATGTTTTAATCTATATGCATGTTGATCATATGAGTCTAAGGGTTTTTAATTTTAATTGAGAATGTACTTTGATTAAATTTAGGAACTTTCATATGATTGAATGTGTTTTGCCAATAATTGAGAACATATTTTGATTAAATTTAGGAAATTTCATGTGATTAAATGAGCTTTTGCTAATAATTGAGAATGTACTTTGATTAAAGGTGAAAACTTTAACAAGAATTAACCAAGAATATACTTCGGTTAATTAGCTTTTTACTTTATATAAGAGGTAAAAGAATAAACATGATTTGGCATAATAATGTTAATTGAAAATGTACTTTTGTTAAATTTATTATGATTAATCTAAAAAACTACATATAGACTTAAAAGGAAGAGAAAAATGCCACCTCACACTTTTTAAGTTTGTTCCTTTATGAACAGACTTAAATTAACAAGCTTAAAAGCCTGTTTTTGTGTTAGTGCAAGGAGTTAACACACCTTCAAACCCAAGCATATAGTTTTTCTGTAGCAGATATGAATCAAAAAACAGTCAATGCAATCAAAATTCCCTTGGAGAAAATCCTCAATAAAAATGAGGAAAGTATCTAACAAGTAGACGCAACTATGTAAGAGATGAAGTAGTAGTGCAGACAAGAGTTGGAAACTTAATTGGAACATATGCACGCCTAACACCAATAGGAGCTACAAGCCCATCAACAACAATTGCAAGTTTTAAATAAAAAACTAGATAACTTGGGTCAAGAACGCTTTGTCACACTAATTTGTTGGCGTTCTCACTATTGAGCAAAGTAGATTCTCAATCAAAAGTAATAATTTTTTAGATTAATCATAATAAATTTAACAAAAGTACATTTTCAATTAACATTACTATGCCAAATCATGTTTATTCTTTTACCTCTTATATCAAGTAAAAAGCTAATTAACCAAAGTATATTCTTGGTTAGTTGTAGCAGATATGAATCAAAAAATAGTCAATGCAATCAAAATTCCCTTGGAGAAAATCCTCAATAAAAATGGGGAAAGTATCTAACAAGTAGACGCAACGATGCAGGAGATGAAGTAGTAGTGCAGACAAGACTTGGAAATTTAATTGGAACATATGCACGCCTAACACCAACAAGAGCTACAAGCCCATCAACAACAATTGCAAGTTTTAAATAAAAAACTAGATAACTTGGGTCAAGAACGCTTTGTCACACTAATTTGTCACACCTTTTTCTCCACCTCTAGTGATTTGCGAGCCTCTTCTCCCCACCTGTCAGTGACATCAACTTTCTATGGTGGACTAGCGGCCACTATAGCGATCCTTCTTTGGTTTGATTACATTATCTTCTGTAGGTACCAAAGTCTCTTCCTTTTCTCCTTCTACATTCAGTTTTGATCTTTCTTTATGATATATTCGTTTTTTAATCTATTTTCCACTTTCAATTTTGTGACTTTCCTTCCGTTTTAAGGCTTTTAATCCTATGTTTGAGGAGATTCATAAAACTAAGGCAGTTTTTTTTATATTGGATTTGCAACTAAGGGATGCGTTTAGTATATTGATATCAGAGAAGATTAAGACGTGGAAGATGTTGCTTTGGAGTTTTTTTTTTTTGAACAAGTTCTTGTTTCCCAACACTTGAGGAGGAGATCTGAATGGTGGAATGAAGTAATGGAGTGTAGTGAAGTGAAGAAGTTTTGCAACATAGAAGCTAGGACTTATTCTTTTAACTTTTTTCCCTAGAGTGTTCAGGTAATTGAGTGCTAACCAATCTGAGGTTTCTTAATCTTGTGCTGAAGATTGGTGTGGCTTGTGAAAAGCCATATAGCTACCTCACCCTTCATGTTGTTGTTGGTAAGCACATTATGTGATTTTTCACCATATTCTAGATCTTGTTTCATTTGTTTATATTGGAATTTGTTGTACTTTTGTTTTGTTTTTGTTTATTTCCGTTAAGGTCGAAAATTGACGACTTCTTTTGTAGCACTTCTATACAATGTGATAGTTTGCACTATATGCTTTGTCTTAAATCTTAGTCCTAGATATATTTTGTCTTTGGGCACCTGTATCTTCTGTTTTTTCAAATATCTAAGTGATTCATTTGGAAAACAGAAGAGTATTAAACATATAACACACACCATAATATAGGAATGGCTAATATGTTGTGAGTATGCTAAAAGACATTGCTGAAAAACCTCATCCATGTATAAGTTGTATGATAATGGTCACAAGAGACTTAAATGCACTATTTATTTTTTATTATTTTGTAGAAATCTATATCGATTTAGGCTTGTTGGTTTACAAAAGACTTCAATTTTAAGTCTGTTAGCCAACAACATACTTATAATTTAAGTTTGTTAGTCAACAACAAACCTAAAATTTACGTCTATCGTACCTAAGTCTGTTCAAAAATAGACTTACACTAGTGCACTAAGGGTTTTTTGTCCCGGTTATTTTCCTCATTTTACCTCGAGTCTGGAATCGAGAAATATTGGGGTGAGGCCAAAAGGTATCCCTTTTTAGGCTCGGTTATTACCCAAGACCATAGAGTCCCTTTTATGCTTCGGTTCTAAATGAACTGGAGCCATAGGGTTCCTTTTCTGCCTCGGGTCCACGAGAACCGAAGCCATATGGTAAATGCAGAAACTTCCGCAGATTCTCCCGTGTGCACTCCTCCGAGTGTGACAGCTATTACAATAGCCACCATTGCCGCCGCAACTATATGGTGGGCTGCCCATGGACTGCTTTCTCTGTGTACTCCACTTCACACACCTTTTGCGTGTCCTCCTGCACCACCCAGTGCACCTCCATCCATGGCTCCCACTGAAACACAACACAAAATCCAACAAGGAGAGGTTAAGCCAAAAAACCCTCTTCTACAAGATCAGATACTGGATCTAGAACAATTAGAAGTTCTGCAAGCTCAACACTCGGTTTCAAATTCACCAGGTGTTTCTTCATCGGAATCTGAGGAGAAGGGTGATACCAATGTAAATACCGCATTAAAGGCTACTAATGATGAGATGAACCAAGTAGTTTCGAACTCACCCGCGGCGGGAGGTGATTTGCAATCGGTGAACTTGGACAGCACGACGGAGGCAACGACGCATGACTATTGACGGAGGATATTGGTCGGTGACGGAGGCAGAGCATGGTGGTGGTGACAAAGCGGAGAAATTCGCGCAGAGAGAAGAGTTTTGGGGGAGACGATGAATAGTAGCTAAGGCTCGCGAATTGGGAATTTTAACCGCCCTTATGGCCTAGTTCAATTAATAACCGAGGCCAAAAGCCCATTTATTGCCTCAGTCCTTAAAGACCCGAGGCCAAAACCCTGATGCTGATGGCATTTTTGAAAATTTGAAAACTAACGCTGCCTTATATGCTTCGGTTCTGTTGCAACCGAGGCCAAAAGTCCCATTTATTGCTTCGGTCCTTAAAGACCCGAGGCCAAAAGCCTAATGTTGATGGCATTTTTGAAAATTTGAATACTGACGCTACCTTATATGCTTCGGTTCTGTTGCAACCGGGGCCAAAAGTTGGACGAAAATTGCAAAAATGCCACCGCCTTCTTATAGGCTTTGGTTCAGCGGCAATTGAGGCCTATAAGGCGAAGTAAAATGTCAAATTTGCACTAGTGTTAAAAAACATATTTTGCATTAGTGAGAAAGGGGTATTTAAACTGCCCTCGGTCTTAACTCCTAAACGATATGAGACTATTTAGTGTGTATCAGAACATGCCCCTCAATTGATGGCTAAGGAAGTTTTCATCCCCACAAATGGTGAATGTTTAAAACCCAAGTCCATTGATGGGCTTCTAGCTTTGTTGGTGTTGGGTGCACAACTACTCAAAGTGAGCTTTCAACTCTTGTCTAAAGAGCTACTTCATATCCTACATCTCTTCGACTACTTGTTGGATACTTTCCTTATTTTTACTGAGGATTGTCTCCATGTGAGTTTTTATTGTATTAATTGCTTGTTGATCAATATTTGGTACATAAAAACTAGATGTCTGGTTTTAGCGAGGCATCAACATAATACACTTGTGTGTTGTGGAGAAGTATTTCTACTCGACCTACGATGGACACCAAATGTTCTTATCGAATTTGGCCATGCAGTTTATGTCCAAATTATTAACGTGTATCTAGGCTCCGAATCACTAGTGGAAGTTCGCCTACAAGGACTAACGCTTAAGTGAGTATGATATTTAAGTGAGTATATGAGTAAAAATTGATTATGAGATGATATGTACTCCTTGTAATATTATGTATTTATAGCCTTTTTAGGGTCAGGAATAACGTTTATGGGTTCTATTAGTGTTAATGGATTCATTTATAATAAATGAGTTATGTTTATATCATATAATATTAAATATCTACTCAAATATTATCTTTTCCTTATTTTAAGAAAGTTGATATTTCATATGGATCTCATAATGTGATCTAATGTTTATCGAGAGTTTTAGGTCTAATAATAATATAATTTGGACCAAATAGTTACAATATTGAAAAAAAAAATCTCTAATTTTTTCAAGTCTCAAAGATATTTTTGTTTTTGTATGTTTATTTCTTATTAAAAAAATTCAGTGTCATATTAATTGTGTTAAACAGAAAAAAAAAATGGATAAAATAGAAAACTACACAACTATTTATCAGAATAAAAAAAATATTATATATATATATATATATATATATTTTTTTTCCGAAATAGCCTTAAAGGAGATATAAAAGGGATGTAGGAAATTCTCTTTTACTTTAAAAACCATGTTTTATTTCATTTTTAAACATTCATCGAAAAAAAAAAAAACCGTGTTCCTTTTATATAAAAAATTTAAAAATAAAATACCGTAATTTTTAATTACAAAATGAAAATCCGAATATGGAAACAAAATATAACTTCTGAAAGAGTATAAAAATATGAAAATAACGAGTTCATATTGATAACAAATAGAATTCCATGCATTATTCTCGAAATTATTATTATTATTATTATTATTATTATTATTATTATTATTATTAATTTAAAATCGAGACTTGGATCCTTTTGAAGAGAAAACGTGGCAAGTGGTGAGAGCTGGAATGTGACAATTTGTGGATAAGCTGAAGACGATTCACAAGATTCCATTTTTGACAGTTGACAACAGTGCTGGACGGTAACAATAGCAACAACATTATTAATCGTTAATAATTTAATGAATAAATGAAGAAAAGGGAAATTACATATGCATGGTATAAAGAAACTTGGAAATTAAGGTGGATTTAAGGATAAGCCACCTTTGTAGTAGGCGGCATAACAAGCGTTGACGAATTCCACCACATGAATGCCCCAAAATACAAGGCGAGACAAACAATATAAGCAATTATGTGAAGTTTACAGCACAACATGGTGGTTGGACAAATGGGTTGTGAAGACCTTCAACATGCTTCCAAAACTATAACCAATCTTCACACATTCCAAACGAGGTGAAGAACACAAGGAAAAGCAACAGACTCTCCAACATTCTCTCCACAACACATTCTTGTTCTTCTTCTTCTTGTTGTTGTTCTTGCATATTGCGTTGCAAGATCACAACACAGAGAGGATGACGCTGTGGATCAAAGCCACGGGAGCGTTGAAGGATAGGTACAGCATTTGGGTGGCGAGGCTCTTACCCAGTGGACCATGCAGGAACCCTGATCTTGAAATGGTAGTCATAAAGGCCACAAGCCACGACGAACAATGCATGGATTACAAGAACGTTCAGCGGGTTTTCAAATGGCTACGCACCTCACCCTTCTACCTTCAACCTCTTCTCTACACTCTTTCAATAAGGATGGAAAAGACTCGTTCGTGGGTGGTGGCACTCAAGGGCTTGATGCTCATTCATGGGGTCTTCTGTTTTGATCTTCCCGGAGTGCAGAAGATGGGAAGGTTGCCGTTTGATTTGTCGCTCTTCAGCGACGCACACATAAACCCTAACAGGGCCTGGGTTTACAACGCCTTTGTTAGGGCTTATTTCTTGTATTTGGACCAAAAATCAGCGTTTGTGAGGATGGAAGTAATGAGAGAGGCCAAACGTGGAGGCAAGGAGAAGGAAGAGAGCGTGATGGAGGAGCTGCAGAGCTTGGAGAAGCTCCTTGGTTTGATCGACTTGCTTCTGCAGGTGAAGCCCAGGAGCCCCCACATGAACGTCGTGCTTGTTCTTGAGGCCATGGATTGTGTCATGGACGAGGTTTTGGAAGTGTACCAGAAGTTCTGCGCTGGGGTTCATCGAGTTGTGGAGAGAATACTCGACATGGGTGGGGAAGAGGAAGCTAGGGTTGGTCTGGAAGTTGCGAGAAAAGCTGAATTGCAAGGGAACAAGATGACTACGTACTTCAACTTCTGTAAGGACATTGGTATCCTTAATGTTTCTGACTGCCCTGAAATTGTGAGGGTGGATGAGAAAGACATTGAAGAACTGGTAAGAATCAGAGACGGAAAAACTATGGAGAGTGATGAAAGTGATGAGGAAAATGGTGTTGTGGCGCATGAGGATAATAATTGCAGAGCTATTGTGAGCTTCTTGGAGACGAAGCAAACGGATTTGAAGACCGTCATCACTAACCAATGGGAAGTGTTCGAGGATGATTTAGTAGTTGATGTTTTGAATGGTGCAAGTGTCACAACAAATAACCCTTTTTTGGACTATTCTTTGAGCCTCGTACCCTATGTTCCTGTTTCCAACAATTGTGTTCTTCCCGATTTAATTGTTTTGTAGCAAGTATACATAAATGCAGGTTTTATTTTCAGCTTCTCATAAGGTTGACATGCATTGAATGTATTCTTTGAGAAGAAAAATAAAATCAAATGATGAGGATAGAGTCTTTCTTTGTCGTGACTGCAAAATTGTATTCAAGTAAGTTGAGAAATATGAAAATTAAATTTCATCGGAAGTTAGGATAATGTGAAATGAGGTTATTGCGACCAGTGATTTACGTCCAATTAGTAGATATCAGACATAAAAAAAATTCAAAATTTATGTGTGACCATAGGGTTTAAACATAAATTTATCTCTGACCATAGGGATTAGATGTAAAATCCTTCGTATGTAACCGTGACGCCACTTTCATTTTCACTTTCTTCTTCACAGAAACGTGAACGAATAATGCGAACAACCCCATACGAGCAGCGCGAACTCCATTGGTGAATTTTCTTTGATTTTCTTCCTTTAATATAAAACTCCCCCACTCCTCTCTGTTTGGATGGAACATTTCAACAATGTTCTGAAATTAAAATGCATTTTATTTGAATTTCTTACGATTAAATTTCCTTCACTTTCTAAATAACTTGTTTGGATAAAGAAATTAAAATACCTTACATTTCAATTTCTTATTTGGATAACATAATTGAATTTCTTGTGAGATAAAATTTTATTTTAATCATATTTATTTTAAGCTTAATTATGTTTTGAGTTCAAGATAAATTTGGAAACAAACTCGACAACCCAAATGGGTCGGTCCGACTCGACGACTCAGTCGGGCCGGGAAACCCAAACGGGCTAGGTAGTAGAGACAACCATAAGTGCAAACACCTCCAAGAATCATACGTCAATGACTATATCCAAATAATTGAGTCTAGCTAGTCTTTATGTGTGATGAGTTACTTGATAATGCCTGGTTTGTTGTATTAAGGCAACTTGATTTGAAATTCTATTGAGTGATAAATGTATATGTGTGTATGTGTGTGTGTGTGTATATATATATGTGTGTGTGTGTGTGTTTGTGTCTATGTGTATGTGTGTCTGTGTGTCTATGTATGTGTGTGTCTGTTTGTCCGTGTGTCTGTGTGTGTTTGTGTGTATGTGTGTCTTTTTATGAAATTAGGTTACCCTTTTATGTGTTTGTATGCTTGGATTATTTTTCTTCTTTGCTACGATCACCATAATTAGGTGTGAGCAGATGAAGAAGTAGGTATTGGTTTAATAAGAGATGGTGCTGATGAAGCAACTATTTAAATCTTAGTTTAGCATTTCACTAGTTATCTTTTGGAAAACTTTGTAGTTGTTGTTTCTTTTTATTTTGTCCTTAGGGTTGTTTATAATTATATTTTTGGTTACAGTATTACATTTATGGATGACTGTAAATGAAGCAATTTATATACTTTTGGTATGCATGTTGGGTAACAAATTATCTATAACAACTTCAGTATTATTTAGAAAGTAGTCAACAAATTAGAAAGGGTAAAGTAACCCAAAGTCGTCTCCCAACAAACACGAAATTGATTTCTAACAAATTAGTTCTTATACAAAAGAGTTAGTCAAATAAAATAATAAAAATATAAGGGACTGAGATAAACAAAGAAAGAAATAGAATTGAAAAGATAAAAAGAGATAAAAACAATATAGTAAAGAGAATAGGTTGATTCCACTGCTTTTAAAAAATATGATTCATCATTAGTTTCCCAAAGATTATTGTTATTGATTTCTTGTTTAAGATTTCAAATTAATCAATGTAACTTCTCAATTGATTTGTTGGCATCCTCATTTTTAATCAAAGTAACTTCTCAATCAAAAGCAGGAACTTTATAGATTAATTATAGTAAATTTTACCAAATTAACTTCTCAATTAAATTTTACTAATCATAATCATGTTTATTCTTTTACCTCTTATATTTAGTAAAAAGCTAATTAACCAAAGTAAGTTCTTGATTAATTCTAATCAAAGTTTTCACCTTTAATCAAAGTAACTTCTCAATTATTAGCAAAAAACTCATTCAATCATATGAAAGTTTATAAATTTAACCAAAGTAATTTCTCAATTAAAATTTAAAAACCTTGGACTCATATGATTGTTATGTTTTGTATATTTACCATTGTGCTAACTTGCTACAATGTAAAGATCATTACTTTCACTAGAGTAAGAACCAAAAGACATAGATCAAAATAAATCACAACAAGAATCAAAAGAACAAACCAATTGATTCATCTAACCTCATAATCCAATTAAGAAATTATAGTGAAACTAACCCTTGAAGCTTAGCCCTCCATAGAATGCAAGATAAAAAAAAAGGGAGAGAGAGGACGAAATTAGGCCCCCCTAAGGGTTCCTAAACTCTGAAGTTTCGAGCTTCCATTTTCTACTTTCCTTTGATCTCTTTATATAGGACTTGGACTGGGTTTTTTGTTGCTAAAATCTCTCAAAAATCTTTTAAAATAAAGATAAATATAAACATTATTTATCTTTATAGTGATTATGAATATTTAAAAATATTTGGAGAGATATAGACTATTTAACAAATATAGTTGGTTAAAAATTTATTATATAATTAAATAAATAAACTATTTAAAGATATCTAATAAATTATTACCAAATAATATTTGCATTAATTTTCTAAATCAGTCCTTTGCAATCCAATAGTCCAAATTTGTAGATAAATCCCAATATATCAATATTTGCACTTAAAACCCTCTTGTTTGACCAAACTTTGTCCATATTTGAATATTTGACCATGCTTTAACATTATTTGACCATTTGAGTGTCCATTGAAAGGCTGCCATGTGGCAATGCGCTCTTTCTCTCTTCCTACTAGGGTTTCTATCGCAAGGGTGTCTAACAATGGAGGTGCTTGTGTTTGACAGTAGTGTTCATGGTTGCTTCATTTTTACACTCTTCCGGCAAGAAGATGGTTCACGTGTTATAGTTCATTGGTTGCACGAAGTCTGCTGACGTTTAGGGTTTTCTATTGCACGAGAAGCTGCTGCAATTTGCGTCTTAGTTCGTTTATGGTGGCTTCGCGTGGTGAACTGTCGAAGAGGTGATGGAGTTACTAGTTCGTGTTTCTTCTCCGATCTGCATCTTGTGGTGAAGATGGTGGAACTCATGGAATTGATGAAGCGACGCAGCAATGGTGGCTCACGTTTTCATCTCCGTTGAATGCGTGGTGGTTGTGATGATGAACTTGGGTGACTGGTCTAGCGTTTTTGCATGTGAATGATGTCTTACGATTCTGCTGCATTTTCGCTATGTGGAGTGCGTTAATGGTGGTGGTTGATGATGATGTGTCACACAGTGATTGGTCAGCTAGTGCATACAAGTATTATGCCATGTGTCATATTTTAGTTGGTTAGTTTTAAAAGTTAAGGATTGCCACATGGCAATTTATGAGTGGACCTGAATTTTGAATGGAAGGAGGGGTGTAACTTAGTAAAAAATAGTGGTGCATAATAGGTTTTTTGGGTGGTCCACTTGAAAAAGGAGTGCCTAAAATAGAAATTTGGGGTGCATTTAGCTCCTAAGTTATTTCTTTTCATAATTTACTAATTTTGGCCTTATTTGGTAACTTGAAACAATTCAATTTCCCACTTTTAATGAACCAAATTTAACTTCAGTTATATCAACAACTGTCAGAATATCCAAACATAATTTATGCAACTAAAATTGTTTTTAAAGCCAAATTTATCTCATAAATTCAATAAGCCAAATTATCACAAATCTTAATTAAATCATTCTTTAAGCACAAAGATTAAATTAAATACCCAAAATTAAACATTAAATGAGGGCAAAAATACGAATTCATCTTGAACCTTTATTTTTCTTTTCTTTTCTTTTTTGCCAACCTATTATAACCTAAGTTTCAATATGACTAGGAAAATTTGTAAACCAACTTTTGAGATTATGCATATTTATACTTACTCTTTGTTAGTTTTTATATTAATGTGGCTAGATTGTAGCCTCATTCCATTTTACTTTTGCTTAGGCTTTTGTATAAAAAGGATTAAGATGAATGATGTTTTCATGTTCTCTTCAACAATGAGTATAGTTAGATAACAAATAAGTTATATGATTTTCATCTTGTTGGGAAGTGTGTTGAAATCTAACTTATCAGCACAACATCAGCTTGCAAGTTAGGATACTACTCTAAATAGGTCTTATCTCTAGTCAATGTTGAATCTTCACCCTTTTATGTTATGACAAGAATATCTCATGCATATGACTAGATATTTGTGAGTTATCCGACAACCGATCAATAGCAAGTGACGTAATAGGTCAAACAAAATTCACTAGAATAACACTAACACAAAAATACCTTTAAGTTTGTTACTTTAGGCATTTTACGACTAGTATAGGTTAGATTGCGGGAGATGTAAATTTATGTTTGTTTATATTCTCTACGTAAATTTATGTCTGTTGGTGGAACAACGAACGTAAATATTTGAGTTTTTTTTTTCTTAAAACTATACCAAATATATGTTTATTACTCTACTAATAGACATAAGTATATGTATGATAATGTAGTAACAGACATAAATTTAGATTTGTTAGTGTACTATTAATAGGCGTAAATTTACAATTATTAGTGTAAGAGGCATAAATTTACATTTGTTAGTGTACTAAAAGACATAAAATTTTAATCAACATATAATTGTTGGGGTTAGTATTCATGGATTCATACAAAGGTACAAATGTATTTTTAATCACATCAACCATTGTCATTTGGATGTTGGGGATTTGGAATTTTCAATATATCAATGTTCTTTTATACAGTTGCACATGCATCATTCATTCAGGTGAATGTATCTTGTGATTGTATGGTCCATTAGTAACTTATAAATATGTGTAAATTATTAACACCAAAGGAATCTATAGCTATATTAGTCACTGGTTAATTAGAACTAATTTAAATATTAGTTTCTTTGGTAGCCAAAATTTTAGTAGCTAATATTAGAGACCAATTTAAAGTATAATTCAAAAACCAATTATAATTTTTTATTCATAGTAGAAACTATTTTACATACCAATAATCTTTAGTTTATAAATTCATATCTAAGCTAGTCATTATAATGACTAATTACTTTTTTCTCTAAAATTTGTTGCTATTTAAAAAATTTCTTGTAGTATGTGGATGTGACACGAATGAGATTTTCGAAGTATGGGATAAGAGTACTCTCCCAAAAGTATCTTTTGTAATGTGAAAGTGTTCAAAAATAGATTACCAATTATATAGATTTATGAGAGCAATACCATTAAATCATCTATTGTTATCATGTTGTAGTCTTGCTTTATTTGGAAATTGTTGTAGTTGGGTTGGTATGACAAAAGACATCCTAGGCACTTGTGGAATACCTTTATGTGTGGGTTATAAAGGTAGAGAAATTTATGTATTTAAAAACAAATCAATACCCGAAAAGGATGAATAAAAAATAATAACACGCCCAGTGGGACTCGAACCCACAATCGCTTGATTAGAAGTCAAACGCCTTATCCATTAGGCCATGGGCGCCTTAATAAAGGATTTTACTCATGATTTGGAATTGGTAATGTTTGCTTTAAAGATATGGAGGCATTATCTCTATGGTGCACCATTTCAAGTATTCAGCGACCATAAGAGTTTGAAGTATTTGTTTAGTCATAAAGAGTTAAATATAAGGCAAAGATGGTGTATAAAATTCCTAAGGATTATGACTTCAAATTACTATACTACCTAGGAAAGGAAAATTTCATGGCAGATGTTTTAAGTAGGAAAATCGTGCATGTCTCTCATATGATGATCAGAGAGTTTGAGTTAGTACAAAAGTTCAGAGATATGAAGTTGTAGATGGTTTTGGGGGCAGATTTCAATAGATGTAGTAGTTTGACTATATCTAGTGAAATTCTAATCTTGATCAAAGAGAAGCATTTAACGGATCCTAGTCTCCAAAGGACAGTAGGGTTGCTTGGCTCCGAGTAAGCTAAGGATTTTGTGTTGGGATCCGATGGTGTGTTGAGGTTTAGAGGCGTAGTTTGTGTGTCATAGGATACAGAGTTGAAGTGGTTAATCCATGAGGAAGGACACAAGATTCGTTTTAGCATGCCTCCTAGCATGAATAACATATACCAAAAGCTTAAGGAATCTTTCTGGTGGTCAGGCATGAAGCATGATGTAGCACAAGTTGTTATAGCTTGTTTGACCTGTCAAAAGGCAAAAGTGGAGCATTAGAGGCCAGGAGGAATGTTGGACTAGTCAGAGATACCAAAGTGGAAACAGGATAGCATCACTATGGATTTTGTTACCCATTTGCCACGGTCTATAAAAGGGCATGATGCAATCTGGATGGGATGAAGTTTTACCTTTGGGTGGAGTTCACCTACAATAACAACGACCATGCAAGTTTTGGAATAGTCTCGTACGATGCTTTGTATGGCAGAAGCTGCAAAACCCCTCTGTTGGTATCAGGATAAAGAGGCAGTGTTAGTAGGACACGAGTTGTTGAAGCTAACCATAGAAAAGGTGAAGAAGATCCAAAAGAGGATCAAGGCTTTGTAGAATCGACAAAAGTCTTATGTTGATCAAAGAAAGAGACCTTTAGAGTTTGCAGTTGGGGATCATGTTTTCTTGATGGTGACCCCAACCACTGGTGTGGGAAGGGCTATCCAGTCAAGAAAGTTTTCTTTTAAGTTCATTTACTCGTATCAGATCTTGAGAAGAATTGGATCTTTATTTGGTGTGAGCAGATGAAGAAATATGTATTGGTCCAGTAGGAGATGGTGGTGATGATACAACCGTTTAAATATTAGTTTAGCATTTCACTTCTTGTTATCTTTTGAAAAAATTTATAGTTATTATTTCTTTTTATTTTGTCCTTAGGGTTGTATATGATTATATTTTTAGTTATAGTATTACCTTTATGGCTGACTATAAATGAAGAAATTTATATACTTTTGGTATACATGTTGAGTAACAAATATTATAATATCTTATCTAGTAGTTTTACATTGTTGTTTTTAGGATGTTACAAGATAAATATTTTTAAAGTATAAATACAATACTTAATTATGGGTAATAATCTTTATAATGAACGTTGTAGGGTCTAACACTTTTCTATATGTAATTGAACCCGAGTTCAAATATCTAGTTCTATAAACCCATATCTAAATAGATTTTTGCTAATACATATTCATAAATATCAGTAGTGAGTCTTTGTTTTTCTTTTCTTTTCTTTTTTGCCAACCCATTTGGTCCAAGTTTCAATATAGCCTAGGAAAATTTGTAAACCAATATTTGAGATTATGCATATTTATACTTACTCTTTTGTTAGTTTTATATTAATGTGGTTAGATTGTAGCTTCATTCCATTTTACTTTTGCTTAGGCTTTTGTATAAAAAGGATTAAGATGAATGATGTTTTCATGTTCTCTTCAACAATGAGTATAGTTAGATAACAAATAAGTTATACAATTTTCATTTTATTGGGAAATGAGTTTAAGTCTAACTTATTATCACAAAATTGGCTAGCAAGGAGAGGATATTATTCTAAATATGTCTTATATATAATTGATGTTGAATCTTCAACACCCCCTTTACGTTGCGGTAAGAATATCTCGTGCATAGGACTAGATATTTGTGATTGATTTGACTATATATCAATACCAAGTGACATAATAGGCTAAAAAAATTTCACTACAATAACACTAACACAAAAAAGACTTTTTATGTTTGTTACTTTAGGTATTTTACAACTGGTATAGGTTAGATGTAAATTTATGTTTGTTTATATTCTCAACGTAAATTTACGTTTGTTTATATTCTTGACGTAAATTTATGTCTGTTGGTGGAACAACAAACGTAAATGTTTGAGTTTTTTTTCTTAAAACTATACCAAATTTATGTCTATTACTCTACTAATATATGTTAATTTACGTTCGGTAATGTAGTAATAGACATAAATTTACATTTGTTAGTGTACTAATAGGCATAAATTTACAATTGTTAATGTAGTAACAAACATAAATTTATATTTGTTAGTGCACTAAAAGACATACAATTTTAATCAACATATAGTTGTTGAGATGAGCATTTATGGATTTGTAGAAAGGTACAAATGTCTTTTTAATCATATCAACCATTGTCATTTGGATGTGGGGGAGGGAAATTTTCAATATATCAACGTCCATTTTTAAACATACATATGCATCATTCATTTATGTGAGTGTATCTTGTGATTGTATGGTCCCTTAGTAACTTATAAATATGTGTAAATTATTAACATCAAAGGAATTTGTGTCTAAATTGATCACTAGTTAATTAGAGACCAATTTAAACAATAATTTCTTTAGTAACAAAAGTCTTAATAGCTCATGTTAAAGATTAATTTTAAGTATAATTAACAAACTAACTATAATTTTTTATTTATAATGAAAATTATTTTAAATAACAATAGTTTTTAGTTTATAAATGTAGTATATTGATGTGATACGAATGAGATTTTTGAAGTAAAGGATAAGAGTATTCTACCAAAAAGTCTTTTCTAATATAAAAGTAATATAAAAGTGTTCAAAAATAGATTACAATTATAGATATTTAATTACACTTTTGCTATCCCAGAACAAAAACATGATGTTATCATGATAGATTTTAGCCCAACTTAATTTTGAAATTGTTATAGTTGGGTTGGCGTGGCAAAATCTTTTGGCACCATAGGTATTGTACAGCAAGCATGTATACACATTAGCAAAATATGGATTATGAAGGGTGAGAAAAAGTTGCACTTTAAAAAAATAAAATTTGCACGCCCAGTGGGACTCGAACCCACAATCGCTTGATTAGAAGTCAAGCGCCTTATCCATTAGGCCATGGGCGCCTTGATAAAATTTCAATGATATTGTTCTACTTAATAACAACTTTTATAAACATAGCTTAAACTTCAATTTATTTGCTTATATTTCTATTTTACCCATTAGACCATCATATATTTTCTGTGTTATTAATAAAAAAAATTATTCATTTGATTTAATATAAAACAATACGCATAGAATTATTTCGTTTTCAGAAATACAAACTTGAAGTTATTGTAACAACATGAAGAAATTTAAAATTTAAAATTTCAAAACACTTAAGGATAAAAAAAAAAGGAAAAAGATAAAGAATTAAATTAAACTATACATATACCATCATAAACGAATTAGAAGAACACAAATTATGTTGACTCAGTTATAGTCATCATCCACTAATTTGTTCTTTAATTTTAAGTCAAAAAGTCCGAGAAAAGGGTGAATTCCATGTCAATTTGTAAATATATATTAAATGATGCAACTAACAAAGCAACCATAACCATGAACATGTGAAAGTTAGAACTCATAATTTCCTCTGATTTTAGAAACTGACTTTATTGGTCTAACAACTCTAATGAAAAAGTGAAAGTTTGTAGAACAACTAAGTAAATCATAAAATACTTATTTAGATTAAGCACCTTGCTTTAACTTATCTTTAATTCTTCCTTTTAGGTACCACTTCACTAACTTTTTGGGCGATTAAGTTTTTCTTTCTTTTTTCTTAATTTCATGAATCAGTGATTAGTATGTATTATTTGTAAGGCCCCATTTTTATATTCTGCCCTAAAGTTGATGGGTTGCCTTTGTGAGTGGGCCTAAGGCCGGCCCAATGTATAAAATTCTTAGGTCTGCCCTAAACCTAGAGTTCCTTGCCATTTTCAGAAAAAGCTTTGTCCTTGCCTTGAGCCACAACCGCCTTTACCTCTGCTAGGGTTTGGAGAAGTCGCAGT
>Ga0099822_1002124_pt1 | contig 24311 bp, 15 predicted proteins | sample CowpeawhiteBW_FD_76839 | JGI IMG/M metagenome (GOLD analysis project Ga0099822, IMG submission 76839) | Root nodule microbial communities of legume samples collected from California USA - Cow pea white BW | ecosystem: Host-associated > Plants > Roots > Nodule | place: USA: California | collected... | reverse complement strand
CACCTGCTATGCCATCTACCACATTATTTTCAACCTTCTATATATATAATAACAACTAGTTCTGGTTCCATAAGGGCTACAAAATCGAAGTACTATATTCAGTTCCAAACATCTAAAGTACTAAAACTCTTTCTCGTGTGTGTCCTTTAGACCTTTGTTTCGTACCATGGCAAGACAATCCTTATCAGTTCCGAAGTCTGGGGGGTTAATGCAACGCTGTTCAAGGCACTTCAGGGAGCAGAAAACTAGATTTTATATCATCTGGAGATGCACGGTGTTTCTTATGAGGTGTGAAGACAGGTTTTGACTCTGCTGCCTTAGAAATAGGTGAAGAACATAGATTTCAGAATACAACGAGTTTTTTTTTTTTTTTTTATTATGTTCTATGTAGACGCAGAGTGGCTGCAAGGCTTCAATTACACAGTCTCTGCCACGAGATTTGCTCCACCAAGTTGTTCTGCTTTGTTACTTCTTTGCCAACTGTGGAGGAACCCAGAAATTCAGTTGTTTATAAATATATGTAGAGTTACTGGATTTTGTTCTAGTCTTGTTTCACTCTTTTGGCCTACAATTCTAAGTTTTCTTTTCATTGGCGAGAAAAAACTTATGCAATTAAGATCAATAGATAATTCTCACGTGTTTGACAAAATCTCTTTTTTTTTTTTGGGTACGTATGATCTCTATCCTTGTCTGATGTTTTCTTATTTTCCTTTTTGAGCTATATAATTACTATCATATATGTCCGATTATGTTGGTCTTATTCCAACCAAACACTTCTTCACCCACACATTAAGACCAATCAGTTGTTGACCAGGTGATAGCTTCATTTTCAGCCATGGTGAAGAACTGTAATATATAAGCATATTGGTGAACTAATTCATCATTTAGAACAAAAATTTAGTTCTGAACGTTCAATTAACTTGGATTACATTAATTCAAGATTAAGTTAGTTTCAAAATCCAAGCGAAAAACACATGGTATCTGACAAGAAATCAGTGTTAGAAATAGTGTAATTGTAAGTCAAAATATTATATCAGATAAAATAGACAAAATTAAATATTATATAAAAATAAAAGATTCATAAAATTATTGTTTTAAGATTTTGGATTAAAAATAGTATCAAATAATTTACATGTATAAGTAATCATTCTAGATATAAATGCTAAAATTTTCATGAAATATTTTGGAGGGAAAGGAGGAAGATAGTTGAAAGGAATTAGCCGTAGACATGGTAGATTTATCGACATCGACACACGACGGAAAGACAAAATTTAAGATGTTCTATTGAGATATAAACTGTGTCTTTTATCATTTATCTACCACGGATAAGCACCCTTCGTCACCACTCTTCCCAATTTCATGCTACATTGATAAAAGAAAAAACACTCGCTCGTCTTCCTTTTACATTGAACAAAAATCAGGGTATGATAATTGTTTACACATTTTATTTTTAGTATAAAACTCTAATTATATTATTTTATTTGAATTTGTTCATGACTTATATAATTAAGTTCGGATTTGATTGATAATGATTGATAATAATTGTTAGGTGTATTTACAACGAATTTCAAATTTATTGAAAAGATATATATAAAGTTAAAGATTCTTTTCAAAACTAATTACATATTAATTATAATTATTCTTTTCATAAATGCACGTGATAATTACTAAATCTTATACATATTTATTCACTCACTTTAATTGTAAGGGAGTTTAAACAAAATTAAAAAATTTATACAACAACCGTAATTATTGAAAATGAAATATATTACTATTCATGAACTATCTACCCAAAAAATTAAATAACTTTTCATCTTCCGAAATTTCAGATTTTGAATTCCCATCCCGATAAACGTTCTTATTTTTGTTGTCCATAATTAGTCTTCAGATGGACTGAAAAATAATTTAACAATCAGACAAAAGTTTAGCCTCACATGGGACTAATTGTAAGTAATAAAGGTATATCAGAACAGAATAAACATAGAAAAAACCTATTATAAAAATTGAATGTTAGTGTTTTATAGGAACCAAAACTTATTTATTCAAATAATTACTATAAAGTCATTTTAAAGCTAATATTGAAATTAAAATTTAAAAATAAATAATCACTCCAAAAATTTCATTTTGTTAATTAGATTAAAAAGAAATGACTCAAGAAATAAACAGAGAATAAAAGTGGCATAGATAAAATGGATAAACAAAGTAGGGAGAGGGAGAGAACATAAGTAATACGTATACATAATTGACAAAAAAAGTGAAAGGAAAAGCAAGAAAAATATTGACTTCGAGAATTACAAATTTAAGTTTATCCTTTACTTATTTTCTCTTCAATTCAAATTTCACTTTTTTATCTTATTTTATTTTCACCAATCAAAAACACCCTGAATAATTTTGTTCGCCATCCCAAGACCAATTTAAAGAACCAAATATTTTGTCCTACAAACACTTTTCTTTTTGGTAAAAGAAGCATTTTTGGAGTAGTAGATATGCACGAAGCACAAGATTTAATGACCTTGAACTATATAATAGCAATATATCCGTTTAAACCCTTCCAAAAGGAAAGTTATTTATATGTCACATGACAGATGACTGAAGAACTCGTGGGCCTCTTTCTCATGATGTTGCTCACACAAAGGACCCTCAGTTTTAGAGGTTCAGTATCCTGAGATGCTAACTCGAATTTCCCCATTGCTTTGTCCAATTCAATCCATTTTCCTCCCCAGATTTCCTCGGAGTTTGCCCAGGCTTACCCTGGATTCCCTGGAAGGTCAAAAAACAGAGATCAGAAAGAAAAAAATTAATGAGCACCCATGCTGGATGTAGAAAAGAACCCAGAAAATCCTTGGCTAAAAAATTTTCAAGCTTGCCTTGCGACCCATCCTATGCTTTGATGAAAAAGAAACTAATTTTAGATTCGTAAAATTACAAAGGGGTTGGGAGGTAGATCTGCAACTTAAGGCAACTCAAATAGTCATTACCAAGTGAAATAACATAGGACCCCGCTACAGGAGCCATTCGATTACCCGAAGAGTAAAATCAGTTACTTGTTCAGGTCATTCAAAGGCCTAAATGTCGATTTGGATAAAGCTACATTAGTCTTCCACAAAAATGTGAGTTTTCGTTTTTCATAGATTTTAAATTTGGTAAAATAGTTCCTATCATAATTTAAAAAGGCATGACATGTATTCAAACAATGTCACATTGCATGTCACCTCAAAACAGTTCTAAATAAAAATATAAGAAAATTTATGAGAACTAAGTACATATTTAAGGTCATGAATTTTTCTTCTTGAGTCAGTTTTTGTGTCTGTGTTATTTCCAACAAAGTTACCAGAAGAAAAGAAGATGAATTGTAAAACTGAAAATGGGCATGATGCACACAGACTGGATGGAATCTAGTTTCATGACAAGGACCATTTCCACTGATCCATAGAGCTTGTTTAAATTGTCAATATAAACAATATAAAATGTTCATTTTAGTTGGCCAGGAGGCACTTATCCACCAAACACGACATGGAACTGTGACACAAATATCCAATTAACATTGCTCTTTGGAAAAGTGAAAAAAAAAAATCTTAAAGAAAAATAACTAGTTCAGGATTTAAGCTATTGTGCATTTCACTATAACGAAGAAACAAAACCAAAACAATTTAGTAGACCCAGCACTTTTATAATATAATGAACACCAATAATTAATACATCTTTTTCACACTAGAATAAGAAAACAGTCAGTCGCAAGACATTGAGGCATGGGTAACCAATAATATTTAAGCACTCAAACTATGGGAAAAAGCTATGACTAAAAGGTAAATCTTGAAAAATTAATTAAATGGAATATGAATATGATGAGACTAGTAATTTGTCTCTGAAACCTATTGTTAGAGTCATAAAAACAGTTCTGAAATCCTATAATTTCATCCTTGACTCCCTCATATAGTATCAAATTCTCAAAGATTGTTCTCTCCCAATTTAAACTTGATACTTTTAGCAGGAGAGATGCTACTTAGACTAAGATACAAGTTCTTTAAATCCACGTCCCTAAATTCATAAAATATCATACATATTATCTAAAATACAGAATACTAAACCATGCAGAGTAACCTGAAAATTCAGGACCTTACCCCAAAAAGGAACCATTTCCTCAGCTCGAGGAAAGGAAAATATCGATTTTATTTAGCAACTGTGGTGGACAAGAAACACATTATAAGAAGATAAAATGAGTTATAATAAATCACTTACTGTTCCCTTAGTCAACCTTCGTGATGATGGAGCTCGGGCCACTGAAGAAGCAGCTGCAGCTGCAGCAACACGTATTCTGCAAAATAAAATTTATGTACATCAAAATTCAGATTTACAGTAGCTTCATGTCTCTTTGCTACCTAATCTTTGAAATTATGTATTCTATTACCTCTTATGGACATCAACATATTCATCTGTCTCATCAACAATTTCCTCCTATAACGAAGAAGTACAATAATCAGTTTTAAGGGTTGGAAAAAGTACACTGGACAGATAGGGAGCTATTTCTCAGAAAACAGATATTTACTTGCAGAAGTTCTTCAAATACATCTTCCAAAGTGATAATGCCAATCACTTCACCATCTTCAATACTTTCTGCAGCGAGACCATTTGTTGTGCCATCATTACGTTGAAAACCAGTCAGTTTATTATTGTTGGAAGGCTTTGAAGGCATGACAATGTCAACAATAACACCTCCTGATTTTGCATCCTGCTTCTGTAGCAATGGAGCGGTCAACTGTGAATCCCCATCAGTGCTTTTGTTTTCTTCATTTTTCTCCTCATCAATTATTTGTGGAGTTTCTTTGCCTTTTACCCTAGCCTTAACAACAGCAGCCATATGACTACTGCCCTTTTGGAACTCGTTAAGTATATCATAGAGAGGCATATCTGATGGAACCCTGTACACATAAACCCATACACGAACTTTGGATATTACACAACTAATTTGAAAGAAAACAACACAAAAAGTAAATTAATAAAGGCAAGCACACCGTGGAATTCTCCGGATGGATACGGCACTGACAGGTGTCTCTGTTTCTGGTCTTACAGTAAGAAGACTTTTGACCTAATTTAAGTAGAAATGATGTGAAGAAAGAGCCCAAGAAATAAATAAATGGGAAAATGTTAAAGTAAAAAAGCTTGGAAAAACACACACCAGTAGAAGTCCAATAATATTCTTTGGATTTCCAGAATAGACAGGAACTCTACTGTGCCCGCGAGCAAGAATTTTTCCCATTGCTTCCCTGATTTATGATTGGCACCATTAAAACAAATTAAGGAAAAAATAAAAGAGGGGAGAAAACAATGATGATTCTGCTCTTTACACATGCTTTTGTATCTTTTAACCAAGAATTTTACTTCAAACATGCAAGCAATGTTACGTCCCAATAGTTTAGTGGGAAATAACTAGAGAAATCTTTCTGCACTTGGAGAAGTTGAAAAAGAAATATTCGCCACAAAGGTTAAAAAGTAAAAACAGTTGAATTCATCATCAAAAAGAGAAAGTCGCTAGCAAAATAAATTCAATCACCTATTTGTCACCTGCTAAAGAATAATGACCAAGAAATTAAGAAAAGTTACCAATCCAATTTTGAATTAACATCCAAAGAAAATGTTGATTCAATAGGAGTCATAGCCTCCTCAGCAGTCTGTCCAAAGACACAAATTAAAATACAAGCTGATAGTTAAGTTGATGATAATTTGTAACGCAAGATGGGAAAGAATATATTAAATGTGACTTATATAAGTGAACATCATGAAGCATGATAGTTAAGTTAATGATAATAAATTAAAACATAAAGAAAATAAAGTATGTATGAGAATGCATTTGGTTATGGAACAAGATCACTAAAAGTTGTTGGCCAAATTTGCATCAACATGGAGTGGTATTTTGATATACTTAATAAAAGGACGTTTCATTCGGTGTCCTGCAACATTGTGTATTGACACTTCCTAGCAACCCAAGCAGAAGATGATAACTAGAAATAACCAGATACATAAATAACCTTCACATCTAAGCTTTCTACCATCATCAATATATATTGAAACTCAAATAGGTAAGAAACTTCATTTTCATTTGCATTGAACATCATAAACTCAAATTTGTATTGGACTACGAAATGAAACACTAAGAATAGGTTGGCATTGAATGTGGCAGGTGAATTGCAGCACCTACCTTTTCAGTCAAATCAAGTGCTCCACTGATAATTGTTGTTTCGTCATGTGTAAGCTCACCACCTTTCCCAGCCTAAACAAGCAAATTCAAAATATATGAATCAAGCACCCAACAGGCCGATGAGTAGCTTCCCCAATCTTGACATGGCTTGTTCTAATTTATAGAAAAACAATTACTAATTTATACCTCCTGGCTGTGAATGGAAACAAGGGCTTTCAACTGAGCTCGCCTAAATAAAGCCTCATTATGTCCCAAAAGGTAATCCAGAACCTGGAACAACAATTAATGAAGAAAAGAAACGTGTGAGGGCTTAATAAAACCCATCATTGATATATGAGAAAAAAACTGATGCTCTATGTTTTTCTGGTGTGAAGAGCTATAATTGTAGGGCGATCGCTCAGAGTTTCAGCCCTAAACACAGGCCAATAATATTACTCATTTCCATTTCTTCATTCTGTTCTCAACTATATTGTATAGGTTATCACAACTAAGGAGCAATCTCCGTAGGAAGATATACCTTTCCAACAGGATAAGAAACTGGGTAACAGATAATCATCAAAATCCGCACTAGCCATGCAAAGTTGGCACCTACAGCAAGACCGTATCTACTACAAATTGCTTGCGGAATAACCTGAAATCAAAGAGGCATTGTTATTTTTATTAAAAGGGCTTTACGTCATTCATTGGATACAAATAGAGGCTAAACCACTGAACCACAGAAAGATGGTAAAATGACATACCTCCCCGAAAAACAGAACGAAAGTTACAGAGAGAATGATAGCAACAAACTGATTGAATAGTTTATCTAGGTATAACGGCAGAGCCTGCAGATTGGAAGTTTCAAAGCCAGTGGCTGTAAAAAGTTAGACAGGATTTAAGAATCAGTATAATAAAGTGTATGCATAACCCAAATCAAGCATAAATAAGCATACAACCAGTCACTAGCCATTTCACGTGACAAAGAAATTAGAGAGGCACGTCCAGGAAAAAAAAACACGGCAATTTGAAAGAAGCTATTCTCATCTTCCCAGTCCAATATTTCGTTAAAACATGATGTTGCCCACTTGCAAGAAGGTTTTTTCAATGGCATCCTTATTCGAAAGGACCCCGATGCGATAAACTTTTCTATAAGTATACGTAAAAAATGGAAACAAAAAAAAGTACCAAATTTCTTCCCACAAACTTACTCGACGAAACAACTCGTATAGAAGTTGAAATGCTCAGAAACATAAAAAACAAAATAAAAAAATAATTAGCATGGTACTGAAATGAAACCAGTCTACGTAAAGCCAGTCATATCAAACAGCTTAAACTTCTACCATAATAAGTGAAAATGATAATTAATTACATGAAAAGGAATCAATGCAGTCTAATTACCTCCATGGCAACAGCATTACAGAGAAGCAGAGTGACAAGAAGCTGGTGTTGCTTTTTCACCACGGGAAGTATAATAGCTGCATATACATACATACGACGCAAAATGATTAACGTATAGTGGAATGCGAAGATCGAGAGGGAAAGGATATAGGAAGGAGAAAGTACCAGCTTGAGCTTTCTCAGCAGGAGAACCACTCCGCTCGAGAATCTCGAGGTCGACGAGACCAAGAGACATGAGACCGAGGGTAAGACCGGACATAATGCCGGCGAATAGGACGAGCAAACACGAGATTCCGGCATAGGTGAACCACCACACCGATCCGAAGGGTATGCTTTCGTTGCCAAGCACCGGGAGCGAGTGGTCCCGCGTCAACACCCGAGCCACCATTAATGCACTCACCACCCTCATCGTTTCACTCCGATTCCAATTCCGATTCTGGTTCTGATTCCGATTCCAATTCCAATTCTGAAAAATTTGTTAGGATGAGTCGTCGGGCGATCGGATTGGATGGTGATCTACAACGTGATCCACAACACACCGCAACGCTACCGAATCACACAACAGATCCACCTGACTACTTTATTGGACCATTCTTCCTTTCTATGCAAAAAAATTATCTTCTTTCACTATGGAATATTAATTTATGTCAAATTTTTGTACGGTTGAGAGGGGGAGTGAAAAGTTCTTTTTTATGAAGATATAAAAAAAATATCTCTTATGATTTCTTAATAAAATAATAATTTTTTGAACAAGCAAGACACCTAAGTACTTTACTCAGAAATGGTAAATAAAATTCATGAGCAATGAACAAAAAATAATAATTAATTATATTAATAGTATGATGCTCTGCATGTGTTGACAACTGGTCAACCACACCCAAATATTAGGAAAAAAAAATTTGTCATTCATGTTATTAATTTATTTGGCACCTCTCATTTGTGTGTTTCAAGTTTTTTGGCACCTTGTACATTAGTCTTTTGAAGCATGAGTTATCCACAACATTTTTTTTCACACTTTATTATCACGTTGAGCGACTTCATCCAACGTCTTTACTACTGTACGGAGTAGATCCATCGGTATAAAACTCAATATGGTACCATAGTGTACATGCAACACAAAATGTATTTTTTTTAAGAGGACAAGGGATTTGATCTAATGATTTCTATTTAGTCCAAAAGATGATTAATTAGAAGATCGGGACCATCTTCTGCAACAAATTTTTTTGTTTCTTCTGGCTCTCTTTTTTAAAACTAAAAAAAAACAGTGAAATGTTAATTTCAAGAAAGTGCAACTGTTTTCACATTCAAAATTGTAATTATTTCTAAGTCTAATTTGGAACAAATTATTACATGATGGATGATCATTGATCACTATATTAGTTTTAATCAAATATTGTATAAATTAATTTATAAAGTTAAAACTTCCAAAACCACTTTTACGTAATGTTTATATTGTTATGAAATTTTTTTCAATGTTATAGTAATATAATCATCATCATCAAAATTATCATTTCCATCAAAATTATCAGTTATAACTATCCAACTGTGACAACAACAATGATCATGAATAATGAGAATTTTTGGTAGTAATAATAATATCATTGAATAAAAAAAAGTTTTAATTAAAGTTAAAAATTTATTTAAAAAGAAAGTTGTTGATTCAATTGATGTTTGCTGTGATTTTTAATGTTATATTTAAATTGATGCCATGTGTGCTTTTACAACAATAGTTATAATAAAATTGTTGTTGAATTTGTCTGACAATGATGGAGTATTGAATTGTCATTGTGTACCATAAATTTTTTTATAAAATTGGTTTTCATGTATATCTGAATACAAGATAATGTTTATAACAATGGTCAATGGTCGTTGAAAGTAAACATACAACAACAATCATTGCTATAACCATTGTAAATTAGTATGGATAATACAAATTTATTACTATGGTGAGTAATTCCTGTCTAATACACAAGATCATGATTACAAAGGACATTGAATCCATAATAATGTGTATTTATTACTATCATCATTAATTCACAACTATTGCAATTTAAAATAGTGTTAAAACTCAATACAATTATTTGAGTAACTAATCATTGTCATTTTATCAATGAAATGTCCGAATACTTGAATATATGTTTCTGATAAATATATATTTAAGTTAAAGATATAGAAGTTTTAAATTAGATTTCATTAAATTTTGGATAAAAATATTCATAATCGTATTTTTCTTTTACATGACAGCGTGATAAAAAAAAGTTGTTTAATATATAAAAATTTACTTTAATAGATATTTTAATTTTGAAATAGAAAGCTTATTTAATTTATATTGTTATTAATAACTTGATATTTGTATTATTGTTAAGATTGTTAGAGATTGTAAAAGAAAAAGTGAATTGTCAAAAAAAAAATTGAAGACTCCATGTTCTTGCAGTTGTGCCCGTTGATTTGTCAATCCACAAAGTCCAAGTATGTCCCAACAATATGACTACCTTTTGTAAAGCATATTGGATGATGTACCAACTAGGAAAAGCATCAAGATGCTTTACTCCAACATCATTGTACTTTGCGTCCTTTCATTGCACGTGTCTCTACAGACTGAACAATTCTTCTCAAAGCACAAAACTAAACTAGTTGAAACTAAAATTAAAGGTAGAAGTATCTTTGAAAAGATGCTTTCAATTAAATCAAAGGCAACAATTGATAGGTCATAAATAAAACCAACCAGTGGATAGCAGTGCCGAGCCAATTTGTTTCATCATAGCTTGAGGAACTGCTTACTTAAAAGATAAATGGAGAACCTCAATTTCTTTCTGCGACTGGTTGTAAGTAAGAGATATACAGGACATACTTAACATCACTAAATTGGAAGATTCAATACCAAAAAGACATGACATTAGTGATATGTTTGAGCAACTTTGCTCTTAATAGAAAATTGTTTTTTATATGGTCAAAGATAGTCTCTCAAATGAATAAACTCACCCTTGAGGAAGAGGAGATTGTCTTTGGGATCTTTGGAGAAGACCCTGGCTTGTGGATCTTCTTCCATATTGACCCCTGCTTCTTGTTCTTGATCACCAACTTCCAAGTATATTTTTGGTTTATAGAAAGGCTACTATGTATACCCACACATTAGTGATTCTTTTTGCGATAAATTTTAGTAACTTTTCAAATCAAAGGGTCTCTCATTCTGGGGCTATGGAGTAGAATGTGTAGCATTGAACTTTAGACCCCTCAAGTGATCCAATATTGTTTAGCCGTTCCATCAAGGAAATTATAGTGTCGAAATTCAACAACTGCTCATATGATTAAAATTTGTAGGCTGTTGTCCTCTTCGAATTGTTTGATGGTCCAGGCTTTGCAATTGTAACATAAATAAATCTGCCATCAAAAAACTGCAACAAAAATTCAGCCAGCAGGTCAAAATCATTTTAATATGGATGAGATAGGATATCTCTTATAGTTGGAAACTCTAAGAAGTTGCACCTTTCCATTCATCTCTTGGACAGCCAATTGCGCAGACTCTTCCTTTACAAACCAAATAAATGCAAATCCTAAAGACTTTCCTGATTCTTCATCTATTGGAAGCTGGACTGCCATAAGATAAAATTAATTAAAATTAACGGTCCTTTATAGATTCAAGACTGTCAAAAAGTGAAAGGATTTATTATTACCGAGATTAACTACTCCAAACTCTGAAAACACCTTCATCAATCTTCCTTCAGAGGTTGAGTGAGGTAGCCCTGCAATGGCCCACCATGAAAACTTCAGTATAATGATTTTCATCACAGAAAATGCCGATAACTTATTAAGACTAACATTGCAGATAGCGGACCAATCAAATATCGACTCAACAGTTTACCATTGTCCGCATTCAAAACAACAGTCGTAAAGATTATTTAGTAGATGATTGGTGACATGACATCCACACAAGATATTAGCAAAACGGTAATAATACTTAGTATTGAAGAAAAGGCACACTGCCCAGGATAGTCTATACTCTCAAAAAACTTGTGAAATTCTAGTATGTAGTTTTGCATTCTTAATAAAGCTGCAAAAATGGGTCATGTTCGAATAACCTAATAAAGTGTGCGGGCTGGGCTAACCAAATCCAAGCCTGAAATTTGGTTAACTTTTTCTGATTCGGCTCAAAGTTGGGGTTGCCAGCCTTTGGACCATATCACCATGCAAGCATATCAACATTTTTTTATGTTAAGAACTGAAGGCCAACTGCCAATAAGCTAGTTCCCTAATTTGTTAGGGTTCAAAATCTATATGTGAGTTTGAGTCCTTTGTTGAGGAAAGAAAAGAAAGTTGAATAACGTACAAGAAAAAAGACTTACAAATCTATTATCTTAAGATTTTGGATTAGAGAATATCAATCTCTTACGTAAATTGAGCTCATATTTCATTGGAGTTGTGTATTAGTGTACAAGTATGGATTCTTGAAACGTGCCCCTCCACAGCTTTTCCTAAGGAAACGTCTCTTCTAGCTAGTTTGACACTAACCAAAAGAGTGAGGTGGCATTTGAATACTTCTCATGGTTACTAATTAGAGGGATATCATAGGTCAGACCCATCATTTCTATAAATTGGAGGATACTAGGCTAGAAGGGAGGCATTCAAATTCGTAAGTTTTTGCAAGCATAGAGCAATATTGACGTCGTGTCTAGTGTCTGTAAGTTATCATTGATTTAAAATCATTCAACTCATTCTCATTAATTTGCATTTTTTTACATATTACACTACAATGACAAAATGCTAACTGAAAGTAGGCCATAATTGGGCGGGCCTTAAGTAGCTCGTGCCAAGATTTATCATCTATAATTCCCAAATAAACAAAGAAACTCTATTTCACTTACAATTCTTTTAACAGTTCAAGCTTCAAAGGGAGCTTCTCTCAAAAGTACACAATTAACTGTTCATTCGTCCTTGATGTGATTAAACATATATAATGATCTTAACCCACTGAAATTCAAGACTAGATATGACCCTATTTGCTCACTTTGGCGACAATGACACATTAGATGAGACATTTCCCTATATCAGAAACAAAAGTTTCCAAATAATAGTCTGCACAATAATGACAGGGAATTTCCAATCAGATAGTTATACAACTACTACGTATGTTCCTTTTAGCGGCATGAAATCTGCCAAAGCAAATTAAAGAACTAGCCTCTTGCATTAGATGCCCAGAACGAAAAAGAATGTAAACCTTGTATTGCGCGCAAGCTAAATTGAAGCGCAAGCTATTGGAGGGAGGATTTCAGTGAAATAAAATAGAGATAGAGCGAGAAACCTTACCTTTGACGAAGATTTTGGCTGAAGAGGGTAAATTGGATTCGACGGAAGAGGTAGCGCTAGAGTTGCAGCAAAACGACACGCAGCGAAGAGGAGCTGAGGTAGAAACTGATGGTGAAGAAACGATATTCGGTTTCGTGACCCATATCGATGGCTTCAAAATTCTGAACCGCTGAAGCGATACATGTTGAGGTGGACATGAATTCAGTAATACCTGTTGAGCCATTAGATTTCCAAACTCACACAACCCTTTCGGTATGACTGTGGTGTAACAGAAAAGATAACTACTACCAAATTCTGAACCCATGCTAATGTAATAGCCCATATAGGTAATCAGGCTATTCTCTGGGCCGATCAAAACTGAAATAGCCCAAAACATGAATATATGTGATGGGCCGGCCCCGAGGGAGTAACCAAGCACGATTCTTGAACATGGAAATGCTGAAGCAAACCTATTATTTTCTACATTCACAGACTTTAGGAATCACCAAATAATTTCTCACAATTCTTTCACTATACAGTATTTCTAATTGTTGTTTGGGCTATTTATAATTTGTATTTTTTTTAATTAACCTTGAAGTTTTGTTTATACACTTTTACTCATTTGTGAAGGAACTTTAATATATAATAACTAAAATAAGAAAAACAAACTAATCTCCTAAAAAAAATAAACTAAGTAAATATGGAATATATACAAACTTAATTTCATATAAAAATGCAGATTACTCATAGTAAAAAAAGACATACATAACTTAACCCCCAAGAAAAACATATAAAAAAAATTAACCACTTTAAATTGTATGAGAATTCGATTTTCTTATGCAAGAGTAGATTTTCTTGTGATATATATAAATCTACTTCGAAATACAAACAAACCCATTTTTAATTTAAGATTTTACTATAGTTACGTATCTTATTAAGAAAGTTTATTTTGGATCGATAAATTATCTTCTTGTTTTTAAAATACATTTTAAAAGCTAAAGATAGAGAGGTGATATCTGGTTGAAGAACAGAACTCAAATTTATTATTATAATGGGTAGAGTTATTGTTTAATATGGTTTATATGTTTAGTTAATCCCTTTACATGCGCATGCAACTTAGGCGGCATAACATGATTGCACCAAATCTTTCTCCGATACTAAAGTTATATAGTAGCGAGCGTGACAAAGATTCACTGTTACCCCACAAGTCAATATCGGATCGAAGTTCTAAAAGGAATATCGTAATGCGAATGAGTCACTTTTGCAGGCTTCAAAGATTCTTCATCTTGTCTTCAGTATACACAGATTATCGATTATTTGGAGTATGAAAACCAAACAGCAGGCTAAAGTGAAGAAACAAAGACTTCAAAAACCTACATTGTTATCACGTTTCATTAATATATAAATTAATTATATATGCACAAACGCATGCAATTTGCAAATCTAATTAAGATAAGTGTATTTGGGGATACGATGATGATGTGACAGACCCGATTAGATTTTGCAGGAAATCCAAACCCCAATCCAAGATATACATAGGAATAGCATTAATTAGATTATGTAACAAAGATTTTTATGGAGAAAACTTGACCTAACAAATACACTATAAAACTAAGTCGAAGCTTGTATTGTATATATAAAATAGTGAGGTCTGATATTGGTTGAAGATTCTCTCCAATGACCAACCCCCAAAACCGTGTGATAGCTAGCTTGCTACGCGTTTCTTAGTTGTAAAACGTGGTTGTAGGACAATCACCCACTCCGGGTATGGACCAATGCTAGAAGATTCAAGAATTACGACAAATATTGTTTCGTGATCTTAAAATCGATACTTACATGTGATGTAATCGAGTTTTTGTTGATAAATTAAAAAAACAACAATGATATGTTACATAGAAAGAAACTGATTGAAATGAAAAACCGTAAAACTTGACCAGAAAACGAAGGAGGTGAAACGAGACAAGGTGAGGGACCATAACAGAATAAATAATTTGCAGGAAGGTACAAAAAAAAGGGGTGACCAAGACCCCAAAATTGGCAGCTCCTACCCTACGACTCGATTAACAGGTTTGTCTGAGCCACCCAAACATGCACACGTGCACACTATTATTGGTCGTAGTTATTATTTGATGAAATGGGAGAGTGGGTAGAGAGTCATATTTAAGAAAAAGAAACATATATGTAGTAAAGTGGAGCATGCATTGTGATTATGATCTTCAAACTACAAAATGCCGGCACCGTCGAGTTTAAGTTTCATCGCATTCACTGTATTATTTACTTTTATTCACAAGAAGAAATCGAAACTAAGTACTTTTTTTTTCTTCCTCGTCGCTGTCGCGATCGCTTCTTCTGAGCACTCTGGTCGCTGTCTATCGCATCTCTAGCTACAACTGCATTGGCACATTCTTAATGATTTTCCACCGACAAATACGTTTATCTTTTGTTACGTTTTAATCATTTTTCGTCCACTCTCAAACCAGTATTGTATTTGTATATCGCTGTTGTTACATCAGCAAGCAATTTGAAGTTTGCAACTTCAAAAAGAATATTGAGTTATTGTAATTTAGATAATAATTTAAATATTAAGTATACGATAGCGTGATTACTCTTGAAGGTGATATTGAGTTATTGTTATTATTATTAGGTTATCTTGATTCAACAATTTAGTTTGAATTCTGAGATGCGATAGCTCCTCCACTTAAAAATGGATTACAGAGTGGACACATTTTCGTTGGAATAAGATGGCACTATTTACGTAATTGACGAGGAACAGTATATTGTGTTGTCACTTAGTAACACCCTTTGAACCTTCTTCTGTCTTCTACACTTAAAAACGAAATGCACAAATAAGATTTTCCTTCTGAATATGATGAGTACTTTCCGTAAATGACTAAAAAGAGGACTATACTGTGACTCAGGCACACCTCACACAATGTGTTGACCTCAAAGATGGGATTGATGGGATACTTTCATCTCTATATTATCATTGCCAAAACACCCTTTGATTCCTTTTTTGTCCTCTATCATAACATCATGCAAGTGTTCATCAATTCAATGATCATTTTAGAGACAAAGAGGGTTTTTTAGAGATGCATCTCAATCAACCAAATAACTATCCTACTATGTAGACAAACAGAAAGGATAGAACAAATGGAAATGCAGGGCAAGGGTGTCCACTTATTTTTTTGTCATAATTAATACATATTTCTTTTTAAATCTTATAAAAAGTATTTATTCTTTAAATTCTATTTTTTGTAATTTTTATTAATTTAAATATAAATACGCAATGAAGAACTTTTTGATTATTTTAATTAAATGTATTTTATTTTTATATATAAAATTCTGAATAGGAAAAATTACACCGAAAATATTATATCTTCTAAGAAAACGTTTTTTTTATGTATATTCAAGTACTGTAAAAAAGGTTACTATAAACCTTGAAAATAAAAATATTTTAGAAACATTTCTAAATAAATAGATAAAATGATTGGGTGATATACCCTACTTGATAAATGGTTTTAAAACACCATCAAAAAGATAGTAATTGTGTTTTCTCCACTCTGACCAGCGTTTTGTACCGTTATGTATTCATTAGTATAGACCGACACTTTCTGGATAAGAAAGTGTAAAAAAATAGAAGAAAGAGAAAAATTAAAATTTTAATTGTAGAAAGTTATTTTTATTTATGTTAATTATAAGTATTTATTTAGTTAACCCATGGATCCTACACAAACAAACATCAATTATTGTTGTAGGTTGCATATATTTATATTATCTCGTGACGAATGTTAGGTGATCGAATCAAGTCATAATTCAAATTAAATTCTTAATAGGATAATTATTGAGAAAAAAATTATTATAGATGACATTAATAATCTTATGGTAGAGACTAAGTGAATCGAATCACAATTGAATTGTGACGTTTGAATTTATGTTACATATTTAAGTAGAAAGAGTTATGTCCTAATCAAAAAGAGAATAATTCACCAAATAATGAAATTGCATATTTTTTGTTTTCAAAACTATACAAAACAACTAAAAGCATGAATGAGATGAAAAAACGCAAGATGCACGAACACCAAGATCCTCCTCAAATAATGGAATTGTGTGGTTATAATTGAGAAAAGTGTTTTCTCAGTTGAGGAACAAGAATGTATGGCAACGGTTCAGGGTGATGGAGAGTTGATTATACCTATCTCATTTCAAAGTAAAGATTTATATATCTTTTTTGTGTTTATTTTTATTGGATATGAAATTTATATATTATTCTTATTTTTATGGGGGTAGTATACATACTTTTGCATTGTCTTAAGCATTAATTATATAATTTAAAAAAAGAATTCAAAATACAAAAATATAATATAATATTGTTAAAATTTTAATATTAAAAATATATATTTTATTTTTAATGGTTAAATCTTACGAAAGCAATTATAATTATATAATTATTAAAATAAAGTATGAAGTATAATAATTATATAAATGTTAAATAATTATAAAAAATAAATACATATGTGTTACATAATAAGATGTCTTTTTAGCTATGTCAATCAACACTCAAGATCACATTTAATTATGTAAACACTTACGATACACATTCAATTATGTAAACTACTTTTGCATAACATGGAATAATTAGGATATGTTGTATTGAACACAATATCTTATTGACTGTCGTAAATTATAATTAGGCAACATGTCACATTATAAACATTTCTTTTTTAATAACTTCAATAATTTTATAAAAAAAAATATTTATCCACTGATTTATTGCATTTTAAACTAAATAATATTAAAATTACCAAAAAGTTTAGAAAGGTTATGTCAATGGAATGATTACTCCAACTCATACGTCAAAGAATACATGACATAAATTCAAAGAATTTGACCTATTTTACAACAAATGTTTGTCAAAAAGCATTTGTAAGTAATAACGGAAGGAATTTCGGCTTATCGTTAGAATTTTTAGATTTTTATTAGATAAGTTATTCTTTTAGTAATTAAATCTTTATAAACTTTTTCACTAATTAAATAATTTCTTATATTGTCTCATTATATATATATATATATATATATATATATATATATATATATATCGAAAACATTTTTTTCAACGTATACGTGTTATTTTTTTATAAAAAATTATCAAATCAAAAAAGTTGATTAAATTTTTAAAAGTAATTATATAAAAGATAAAATTATTAAAATAATGATTTTAGTTTTAGGAAAATTATTAAAAGAATAAAACTGGAACACAAGACATGGATACCAAGAAATAAATATCTTTTATATATCGTTATAGGTTAGTGTAAATAGATGCGCGCATGACCCTATATTTTAAATATCTATATTATATTATAAGTTAATAATAAGAGCAGTGAGAAATATTTGATGTTACTAACAAAAACAATAAAGAAACAAAGAAAAAAAAGCTTGTAATATTTTATTCAAAATCAGATAATAATTATATATATATATATATATATATATATATATTCATATATTATATCATTTAAAAGTGGAAGTGAAACGCTATTTGAATATATATTTTTTTCATTCTTTAAAACGTGTTATTAAAATAAAATCATAATAGAGTTTTACGTTTCAAAACAAATAATATCAAGCATTACTTTAGGTTTAAAATTGTATAATAAATTATTTACAAACAAGGAGAAAATTTGTTTCATTTACATGTTTATCACCGAGATATTTTTTGAGTTATAAGACAACCCTACATACGGATAACGTAAAAACTCTTTTTTGACTGGTGGAAGTATTTCCGCACGGACACAATTTTAAATGCAAAGAATCAATATCTAGAAAATAAATATGAGAGAGATCTCAAAACCTAACCTAATGTACTCTTTAAAGCACAATAAAAGAAGGCCAAAGTAATTAAAATGTCTAGAGTTAAAAGTGTCCACAAATATTTATACTCCTTAAGTTGGATCAGAGAATTACAATAATAACGAATAACAAGTCTGGTTTAACTTGATTTCTAATTTATTTATAACATGTAATAAAAAATAATAATTATGACGTGACCTAATAATGTATATTAAGAAATGAATTTTATGTTTAACTTCAATATTATCAAATCTGTTTGTAAAATAAATTTTGTAATTTTTTATAATAAGTGATACAATAGATTTAATAAATAATAAATTTTTTTACAACAGATAATATAATAGACCCATCAAACAATAAATTTTACTAAAATATATTTTAACATATGACTTTGATATTAGTTTAAACTTCAACTTAACCCAATTTTATAAAATCAACTTAAAATATAAAGTTTATATTAATTTATATATTATAAACTCGTTTTTATCTCGAATTAATATGTAATTTTAATATATGTGTCGATCTGGACTTCCCATATGTGATGCATAAGGTGTAATAATCTTGAACTTAAATGATAATGATATATCTATAAATTATTAGAGATAAGTAGCAGAGGGGGTTGAGAGCATGAATTGCCAATGAATCGCTTTCATCACTTACTGAATTATTATTATTATTATTATTATTATTATTATTATATAAGAACAGATATATACTATGCTTTTTTTTACTTGGCAGATATATATTCTATGCATGTTATTTGAGGTGGAGAAAGATGCCTACTGGCACCAATATTGTAAAATTATTACTCCTTTTTTTATCTTTTCCTTTTTCTAATGGGATGCGCTTATGCGGAGTCAAGACACTACGCTCCTTTCCTATAAAGCTCATTTTGACCATTCATTTCTGTATACAGCCTAATCACAAAAATTATTTACCACTTTTAAATCATTACGTCTTCATACTCTTCACAATTCATTTTTTTAGGATATATCAAAATTTTAATTTATGAACACTCAATCAATAATAATTTGTTATAAGTGGGAGTATATATATATAAAAACCAAACTGTGTTAGTTATATATTGGTTGGAATCAGGATAGAGACAAAGTCCACTGCCACCACCATATTTAACCCTTTCTCGCTTTTTTTTTGTCTCTTTTTCAAGATTCGCCATAAACACTGGCATAAGAATATATCGAGTAATTAGTTTAGTTACTCACAATCAATGTACCTGCAAAAATTATTAATTCTATTGATTTAACGTGTAGAATCACTTGTCAAATTTTATAGAAATTAAGCCTACATGTGTAATATTCTTCAACAGAAATTTTACGTGACAGTTTTAGCATACATACAAAGTGTTCAACACTTTCATCATCAAAACAACACAATTAATTCATATTTCATGAAAACGCCCCTTCAGATATTCATATTCCAATCACAATACATAGCTTACGTAACTACGGAGTTCATAATGAATTATTAGAGATCAAAAACTCCAGTGCTAGCTACTTCAGAGAAAGAGGCATCTTCAGAAACAAGAGAGGATCTATAACTATGGATTGGACCCCACGAAGAGACAACATTACCAAGTTTAACGCAGGTGCACCGCACCCTATCCCTATCGGTACGGAAGATTTCACATAAGTCAAAAACAATACAACATACTCAAATATGCCTCATTCTCTACTTTTATTACTATTTTTAACGCATTATATTATGTACTAAAAAGATAACACCAAATTTTCCTAATTTCTAAATAAATTTCATGAATTATGCGGTATCTTGTTTCTAAAAAAAGAAAAATTGATTCTTTCAGTTTGTTTTTTGATGATTAGAAATCATAACATTGAAAAGAAAATGTAACAAAGCATTACTGGTTCAAGTTTGCTTCAATGGTCACATAACAGTTAATTAGCGAACAATGTAGTGGGTATAAGGTGAGGTTTCATTGATATAATAACTAACTCGTGGATCACTGTTAAGTAGTATTTGGGCGATGATAGTAACACGTTACTCATATTGTAGGGAGTAACAAAAGATTATACATATAGTAAGTAAACCTCTTCTTTTTTTTTTGTGAAACCAAACAAAACTAAAAAAAAAAAGATATGTGAAATGGCATGTAGTGTCATCGGAGGCATGTCAGTGGTGACGTTTAATTTAATTTTCTCTATAGTGCTAGATTCTGTGGCGGCCTATCGCTAGCGAGTTGCGGCGGCGGCGGCGGCCATGGGCGGCGAAGAAGAAGCGATAACAGAAGCAAGAGCAACATCAACATGCGCGTCGTCGTAGAGGAAGTTGTGAAGAATCCTTCGGCTTTTGGACAGCACGTGATCCTCCCACGCTTGCTCAGCTTCTTGGGGAGTGCTCCTGAGGAAAACCTCGGTGGCGTCGAGGCGGTGCATGTTCCGTTTGAAAATGGCGTGGAGGCGGTGGATCTTGTGGAGCTGTCGGGTGGCGAGGTTGCAGTTGTTGATTTTGATGGAGGCAATGGCAGCCTGGAGGAGCTTCTCCCTGGTCCTCTCGTCGGCGCCGTCGGCTTCCGCCTGGAAAAAGGAATGAAACTCGGGGACGCCAATGGCCTTGCGAATGCCCACGGTGTAGTCGCGGTTGTGGTATTGGAAAAACGGTCGAACCTCGTCGACCTGGCCGGCTCGGATCATGCGATCCACACGTGCGGCGAGAGAGGAGTGGAGGACCGGGAGGGAGACGTCGACCCAGAGGAACAGACAGTGGTAGCGCAACCGAAAGTCAGGGTAGTGGTTGACCAGGGCGTCGAGGAAAGAGTTGGAACCACCGGCAATGATGGGCAAGCCGTCGCGTTTCAAAATGGAGGCGACGGCGAGGGTGGCGTGGCGGCAGAAGTCGTCGGCAGTGAAATCAATGTTGGGTTGGACAGTGCCTAGGAGATGGTGTGGGACCCCTCGGCACTCGTCTTCCGTGACTTTGTTGGTGGTGATGTCGAGACCTTCGTACACCTGCATTTTGTCGGAGTTGACTATCTCCGCTGGTGGGAAGTGCGTGGCAAGGTCTATGCCAAGCTTTGACTTTCCTGTCCCCGTCGCTCCCATTATGACCACAACCTTTTCCTTGTTCCGCTGCCTGAACAACGTCAGCGGAGACATCGTGAGTCCCGGGTTGAAACTCGCCACCGCCTTGCACACCGCTGACACAGATACCATGTTCATGCTTTGTCTCTCTTCTCTAAACCTGCCAAGTTGACCAAACATTTTTTATTCACTCTTGTTATCCTTTGCACCACCACAACCAGCTCATAACGGATTACTTTAATTCATCTCAACCCAATCATCGTTTTTTAAACTCCCAACAAAGAATCTAGCGACCAGGGCAATGGATCAAATGCCCAAGTAAAAAAAAAAACAAAAACAAAAAGAGCTTGGTCTGCAAGCAATGTCATTCATATGAAATGGATGTAAATTAAGCAGAGTGAGAAGGATTAAAATCTTAGAATTTGATAGATATGGCGCGGACGTACCTTGAATATTAATTGTAAACTCTGGGTGTGGCTTCCTTGGTGGGTATGCTTTCTTGGCACACGGCACACTGACAGAACGGAAGAGGATATTAGATTAATTAAGTTTAGAAAACAGAAGATGTTGTGGGAAAGACTGCATGGGTACGATGATTCTTTTTTTTCTTTTTTCTGTTCTTTTCACGATTAATCAAGACATGGGGGAGAGAGGAGGTTGTTGAATTGAAAAGGGAGAGGAGAGGAAAACGAAAATGGAGGATTTGTGAGCGAAGTGTATGACTTTTATGGTATGGAAAATGCAGGTTACTCTGCTATTTATACCAAAAAAAAAAATATTTTTTATGTTCAAAGAACAGTCCATTAGATAGAGTGAAAAAATAATTGAAAATTTAGAAGGAAGAGAAAGAAAGTTAAAAAAATTAAAATTTGTCCCTTGTGAGAATGGAGAGAAAAAATAAATTTTTAATTACTGGAAAGATACTCACGTCCATAGAGTTATAGAGTTATGTCAATTTGATAACTACTTTTCCAAAAGTGTCACTTTCATCGTCTTAAATTTTGAGAAAATGTTTCAATTAGGTTTCTTCTAAATAGAGATGACTAATACTGTTAATAATGTATCATATGTCAGTATGTGTTTTTTTATTTTACTTTTCTAAAAATATTTTACTTTTTTTTGTAAAAAAAAATGTTACATGTCAGGTCCCTGGTGTGACACGTGATATTGTCAGTGTCACATGACAATTGGAATGTCACGTGTCAGTTTCATTATCAAATGTCATTGTCTTAATTTCAAATTTATTTCCAATGTATGTCTCAATAATTCAATCTAGTTCCTAACGTGTCTCTGATTCAATTTTGACTCAATTTTTTAAAATAATTAAAATTCATTTTTTATAACATTAAAACTAATTAACTATAAATATTTTTACAAAAAATTAAGTATTGTTATTTATATTAAAATTTAGTAGTAAAAGTCATTTTATTAAGTTATTTTTAGTAAAAATAGTATTAGTATAACATTCATACAAATAAAAATTTTGGTTTAAAATTATTGAGAGACAATATTGTTTTATTCTGAAGAAAAAAAAAGTGATAAATAACAAAACATGAGTTAATAATATATAACAAAGTAATATGTTAAAAAATCGTTTTTAATAAAAAAACATTAGTATAACATTTATACAAATAATAATTTTGGTTTGAAATGTGAGAGAAAGAATATAAATATTAGTACTTAATTTTGTAAAAATATTTATACTTAATTAGTTTTAATCTTATAAAAAATGGATTATAAAAATATTATAATTATTAAAAAAAATTGGGACAAAATTGAATCAAATACACATAAGTAAGAGACTAGATTGAATAAAGAAGACATATATGAGGATTAAATTGAAATCAACATTTGATAATAATACAAACACGTATTGCCACGTGTCATTGATAATGCCACATGTCACTAAGGGACCTAACACATGGCGTAATTTTTCCAAAATTAAATAAATAAATAAATAACACACATACTGACATGTGGTACGCCGTTAACGCGTTAATAATTTATGTCTGAAAGGGACCTAATCGAAACATTTTTTCAATTCAAAAATTGTGATGTAATTGACATTTTTTAAAAAACGGATAACAGATTACAACACCTCTATTAAAATAGGTACCATCCGAGTAATTAAAGAAAATGAAATATAAATGACTCCCCTATGTATAAAATGAGATCATTTCAAATAGACTGAAAATGAGCATACATATCATAATCCTAAAAAAAATGTAAGAGAATGAAACGGTGTTTTTTTGTTTTTATATATTCTTTCAAACAACTCATTTTTAATCTATTTTTCTCGTTTTTATTTCGTTTCGGGTTTTTTTTCCTCAATTTTCTTTCTATATACCAATACAACGACATTAAACGCATGGTTTGAAAATAAGAAGAAAAAAAGAGAGAGCAAAAAGATTAATAAATGTGAAAATATTAAGAGAAGAAAAATAAGCAGAGAAAAATTGAACATATGAATTTAAAAGCTTGTATCGTGAAATTGAGAAAAAAAAAATTATATATATATATATATATATATATATATATATATATATATATAT
>Ga0099822_1002114_pt1 | contig 24357 bp, 12 predicted proteins | sample CowpeawhiteBW_FD_76839 | JGI IMG/M metagenome (GOLD analysis project Ga0099822, IMG submission 76839) | Root nodule microbial communities of legume samples collected from California USA - Cow pea white BW | ecosystem: Host-associated > Plants > Roots > Nodule | place: USA: California | collected... | reverse complement strand
TTATTTTTTTTTTATCTCAGCGGTGTATGCGTGGGCCAGCCGACGCAAACAATTTAATTTGTTATGCGTGGGCCATCCGACGCAACTTATTGGTTGATTTGCGTCGGCCAAACCGACGAGAATTTAAAATTAATATTTTTTTTTTCATTTTTACGAATAGATAATTTTTGTTTCTAAATAACATTTTGGTTATTGTCGGTTTTGCGTGGGTCTGGCCGTCGTATTTTGCGTCCTACACTGATCCGACGCCATAATTTGGACGCTAAAACCGTGCATTCTTGTAGTGAATATATATTTAAGACGTAAACTAATTTTGAAATTTCAGGAATAAGAAATTGAGTTAACACTTGAAAAAACTCGAAGAATTCCATGAAACAATTGAGAGTTGAAAACATGATTTTTTTTTTTTGAGTTAAATTTGATGATTTGATTTGTTAGTAAAATACAAGACCTTGAGTATAAGCACCCACCCGTTTTCTTAAGGAATAAAATAAACCCAAATAAAAGAAATAAAAAATATAATAAAAAAAGACAATAGTATATCCTCAATGAAGGACTCGTAATGTGTTTGTACAAATCAGTTGAAATCAATTCTGCTTTCTAAGGGTGTGAAATGTAAGATTTTATAATTATATTTAGACATCAATTAATATTATAAAACCAGTCTGGTGGGAATAGAATTATCTCCAACCATATATATATAAATAATTTTCTTTATTGGTAGATAATGTGTGATCTTCAATGACGCGATAGATTTTACAATAGTTAATATGGTAAGATACATTTTAGGAATTTATATTTAATTATGATATAATTTTACAGAATATTAATTTGCATGACTAGAAAGTAAAAACTATTGTCCACTTGTATATAGTAGTATCTTTGTAAACGACGAGAAGTAAATATAAAAACGCAAAACCCGAATTCAGTATATGGTAAATGAATTTCGAAACCAACTCGATTAATGTATCTGCTTTAGTAAATTCATGCAACTTTTCTTTTCTCACAGTAGGTGAGTAGGTTGGTGGATTAGCGGCATTGAGTTTCATAGGTAAAAATGATCTATTTTTGCAAAAACAAAAACAAGGGAGAAACGTAACATGACAAGGAAAGTGGTGAAAAAGTGGCGTGAGAATTATAAATGAGAATAGTCTTGTCGAGAGAGGACTCATACTCAGCGTCAGACATTCCCAACTTTTGAGATTAGCCAATCAAAGTGCTGCCACAACTAACAGACCCTTAAATCAGTACTTGCTGCAACTCCTTTCGCGCAATCCTTCACCACATAGTCTTGAACTTGCATTAATGCACTATAAGAGCCACCAAGTGTTGTAGCAGAGTTCAACCACACACTTCAAACAACCATGACTTCTACTCCCACTCACCACTTTCATCTTGAGGATACCCGCCAAATAGAGACTACCCTTTGGGTTCTGGAACCTCCCAATCCACCACCTCTATGGAACAAGCTACTCACACCACTCAAGAAATCCATCTCCTCTTTTTCATCCAATAACAAGCCTTTCCTTCAACGTCTTCTTTCATTCTTAAAAACTTTGTTTCCCATCCTTTGCTGGTTCAAAAATTACAAGGCCTCAAAGTTTAAAAATGATTTGCTCGCCGGTTTAACTCTTGCCAGCCTCAGCATACCTCAGGTGTATATTCACAAACATTACTTCTAATCTCATGGCAATGCATCAGATATACACCATTCATTACTCTTATCAGTCTTATCATTTTTCCATTTGGTGTTGCAGAGTATAGGATATGCTAATTTGGCGAAGCTTGATCCTCAGTATGGCTTGTGTAGGTGTCTAATAACTTCATTTATATTTATACTATAAAGATGTATATATGGTGTTTGAAATTTTGTTTCTTTTGTCTACATTCAGACACCAGTGTTGTTCCTCCTCTTATCTATGCTGTGATGGGGAGTTCAAGAGAAATAGCTATTGGACCTGTAGCTGTAGTATCATTGCTTCTATCCTCCCTAGTCCCCAAAGTGGTAGATCCTGCTGTTGATCCTGATGCCTACAGGAGTGTTGTCTTTACGGTGACCTTGTTTGCTGGAATCTTTCAAGCTGCATTCGGTATTTTCAGGTGGTTTCCCCATCCGTTCGCTGCGAGATTTCTTGTGAATGTGTAGGTTTCCTTAAAAAGTAAGAAGTTTATTCTTCAAATCTGCAGGTTGGGGTTTCTTGTGGATTTTCTTTCACATGCTGCACTTGTTGGATTCATGGCAGGCGCAGCCATCGTTATTGGTCTGCAGCAGCTGAAGGGGTTGCTGGGGATTACTCACTTTACCAACAAAACTGATGTAATATCAGTGTTGGAGTCTGTATATAAGTCACTCCATCAACAGATAACATCAACAGAAAAAGTCAGTAGCCTAGTTAAATGATTTATGTTATGGGAGAATTTGGTTATTAGTTTCAGTACAGGAAATAAATTATTTTATTGATGACTTACGAAAAAAGAAAAAGAAAAAACTAATAATGATGGGAAGATAAATTTGAAATTTTTGAATGGAACAATTTATTTGGATTTTGGTTATATTTGACATTATTATTTATTTTTTGCATTGACAGTGGTACCCTCTGAATTTTGTCATCGGGTGTTCATTCCTGATATTCCTCTTAATAGCTCGATTTGTGGTAAGTAATGAAATTTCTTGTATTCCTATTCCACCACTATATTTTCTCTGTTTGATTTGAGGTTCAATGTGTATGTCATTTCAGGGCAGAAGAAACAAAAAACTTTTCTGGTTGCCAGCTATTGCTCCTCTTGTATCAGTTTTACTATCAACTTTAATTGTTTATTTGTCAAAAGCTGATAAGAATGGGGTTAATATAGTAAAGCATGTCAAAGGAGGCTTGAATCCAAGTTCAGTTCACGAGTTACAATTTCATGGTTCAAACGTTGGACAAATAGCTAAAATTGGATTGATTTCTGCTGTTATTGCTCTCACTGTATGTTACATTATTTGCTCTTTTATTTTTTTAAAATAATTTTTCTTTTCCCCAACTCTTAATGCAAATATGCGTCAAATTCAGGAAGCAATAGCAGTTGGTAGATCTTTTGCTTCCATTAAGGGATACCATCTTGATGGCAACAAAGAAATGTTGGCAATGGGATGCATGAACATTGCGGGATCTCTCTCTTCATGCTATGTGGCAACTGGTGAAAACTTTGTCTTAATTGCGATTAATTGTTTAATCATTGCAAGTTTGGATTAAAATTGGAAGAGTCTGAAAGTACTTTTACTCGTTACAGTGCACTGTTCTTAAAATCCTTTTGTAATCCAAACACAGTCTTAATCTTAATCTGAATAACTTTTGTGCACCAAACTTATTTATAGTTTGCACTAAACATTTGCAGGTTCTTTCTCAAGGACTGCAGTAAATTTCAGTGCAGGATGTGAAACATCAGTATCAAATATTGTGATGGCAGTTACTGTGTTTCTGTGTCTTGAATTGTTTACAAGGCTCCTTTACTACACTCCTATGGCCATACTTGCTTCTATCATCCTCTCTGCACTTCCTGGGTTAATTGACATAAATGAAGCTTGTTATATTTGGAAGGTTGACAAATTTGACTTTCTTGCTTGCATTGGTGCCTTCTTCGGAGTCTTGTTTGTATCAGTCGAAACTGGTCTTATTATTGCAGTAAGTAGTTGACTCATTTCAACAATTACTGTGCATCAATAGTTATTTTCATCAGGAAGTTACAAGAAAAACCAAAAATACCAGCAGACACAAAAAAACACATTAACAATTAGTTGGCAACTAGCGTAGAATAGAGTTGAATGTGTGACATGACTTCTGAATACGTGAAAGGCTTGGTGTTGTCACTGCTAATTAGTGGGGTTCCATCCATCAAATAATTTGACCTAGATACTTCTCTTGTCTTGCTCATACCTTCCTTACTTATTAGGCTTCTAGACCAGACTTTGGTCCACAGATTTGGCTTTATATGGTTGTAATCCAAATCCACTACCAATTTTGATTTGTTTAGCGTATGTCTTTTCAGTAATCACTTCCTAGAACACTTGTTAGTTATGGTCATTTCACTCTTTATACATTAAATCAAATTAAAGGTCAAGAAGTAGGATCAATAATTGATAGTGTATCTGACTGTGAAGTTTGTTTGTGCAGGTTTCAATCTCCTTTGCAAAGATACTGATACAATCAATCAGACCAGGGATAGAAGTTTTAGGCAGAGTTCCAAGAACAGAAGCATTCTGTGATGTTAGTCAATATCCTATGGCCACAAGCACTCCAGGCATTTTGGTCATTCGCATAAGTTCTGGTTCACTCTGCTTTGCAAATGCTAACTTTATTAGAGAAAGGCAATCACCTAATTTAAAACATTATTTGGAGAGTTTTATATATTTAATTACCAAACTTTGAAATCAAAATTATTTAATTCTTTCCAGAATACTGAAGTGGGTCATGGAAGAAGAAAACGAACTTGCCAAGGGAAGGGTCCATGCAGTAATCTTAGACATGGGCAGTGAGTCTCAGAACTGATGATGACCATAATAATGAATTTCATGGAATTTATTAGAACCTTATGAATGACCCTTTCTCAATTGTCTTTGATAGATCTCATGAATGTTGATACTTCTGGGATTCTAGTACTGGAGGAACTGCACAAGAGGTTGCTTTCGCGTCGCGTACAAGTGAGTCTGGCATGAATATGCATCTTCACAGAAATTAGCATTGACACATAATCAAATTTTATTAACTCTTTCATAAATTAAAAACCTGGTTACGTAGTCATGAGAAGATTAATCAAAATCATGAACACCTACTGATCTTAATCTTAGAGTATAAGATCATGTGATGATTTCTCAGCTGAACTGCATAAATTGAAGTGTTTTGGTGTGTGCTTTTGCAGTTGGCAATGGTGAATCCGAGGTGGCTAGTGATTTACAAGCTGAAAGTGGCAAACTTTGTGGATAAAATTGGAAAGAAATGGGTTTTTCTTACTGTTGGTGAAGCTGTAGATGCATGTCTATCTTCAAAATTCCCTGACCCATGATTTCACTGGCCTTATCTGTAATGATGGATGCTTGACGTTGTTGGCTCCCACTGTTAGTGGAACTGTGTCCTGTACGAAAAAAAGTCATGTATGCGAGGGTGTTGTTTCACGGAAAGACACCTTGCATGGACAATTTTGCTAGAAGCAATGTCAAACAATCAACTACAAATAACATAAGCATTTGATTGGTGAAAAAAAAATCCAGAAAAGGAAATATGTAAAAATAAAATAAAATTTAGTGAACTTATGTCGCAACACCCATCATTCTCACACTTAGTTAACTAATGTGAAATTAAGATAATAAATATGTATTAATAAATGAAGACTTATTTAGTTTCTATATTTTTATTAGATTTAATTTAGTATTTATTTTATTAAAAGTAAAATAATATCAACTTTTTCGTTTCATTAACTTTCACAATGTTTCAATTGTGTGACATATGAGTAATTACTTTTATTATAAAATTTAGGAGTGATAATATAGGTTTGGCCAAATCAGTTCGCATGTCTGCAAAAAACATGCGGGGCGGGTTAGGATATTGAGCCCGCTGACTCGCAGAAGCTCAACCCACAAAAGATTGCAGCTCATGCGGGTTGGCCTGCTGTCCCACATAAAAAATACTTGTACTTGTGTATATTGATTACTTTTCTTTTGGATTTATGTATAAACATTTTAAATCCTTGTATGACGGAAAAAGACAAGTATTATGTATTTTTTAATGTACTAAAATTTGAAGAATACATCGTGTATATTAAAGTACGAATATGAATATGATGAAAATATTGAATTATCAATTTATGATACAACTCCTCAAAGTCTTTGTTTAATTTTGTAGACTTGTTAAGGTTTTCCAATTTGTTGAACATTGAAAACTTTATGATAATTTTTTTTATTCTTTTAAAAAAAGAGGCGGATTAGCTCGCAGACTTGCCTTTATACAAAACGAGCTAGATTTTTTAGCCCACATTGAAAATGCGGGGTGGATTGTGATGATTACATTGCTACTCCTAATAAAATTTTCCTTCCTCCAGTTGATCTTTTATACCGGTTGATTTTAGAATCAGTATAAAAAATAGATTTTTTTGTACCGATTAGTAAAAACCTTTTATATCATTTGAACTTATAATCGGTATAAAAAATCTTTTCTAACTGATATAAAAAGATTTTTCACACCAGTGAATTCAATAAAATTCAAACCATTCATTCAATAGAACACTCGTTAGGAAGAGAGTAAGTTTTATTTTATAAACTTGTTCTGTATATTTAATTTAATTTGTTTTACCGTATTTACACAATTGTATTTGAACATGTCTATGCTTCTACGATGTCTCAGTAAAAGTGAATAAAAGTTTGATAAAAGAGACACATATTGTGAAAATTTTCATTCTGAGTTGCTTACCAACACAAATTGCACGACCAACTCTCTTCTACTTAAAACATTGCTTAATTTGTATAACGTTATGAAAGTGTACTCAATATTTCGATTTAGAAATCGATAATCATTAATAAATATTCTCTACTAGATTCAAATCAAAATAACTAAATTTAATGTAGTACATTTTTTCATTTTTTGTTTTTTGTTTTTATGAGACCCATTACTTTTCTTTTTACATAATATCCCTACTAAATTAATGTAGTACATTTTGTTTTTATTACTTTCATCACTCATAATTTATATACATATGATTAACTTTGCAATTTTTCTTTGAATAATTTTTCAAATTCAAAATAAACTTTACGTATTATTTAGAGGACTGTAAACAATATATATATATATATATATATATATATAAGTGATGACCTAAATTACTACGACTAGGGGTGGTAAAACGGGTCCGGCCCGCCTGTGGTCCGTCAAAAACGAGTGGCCCGCCACCAATGGGTTGGATATTGTAACCCATCCCATCTTAGGGCGGGCTGACCTATCTTTTTTTTTTAATTTTGTTTATAAATCTATTATATATATATATATATATATATATATATATAAATTTATTTATATAATATAAAAAAATATTATTTTTTAATTATTTTTAGTTTTAAACATAAAAAAATAAAAAAGCGGGTTGATGGGCCAGGACGGACTAGCCCGTTTTGGCTCGCTAAACTGGCAGGTTAGGCGAGCCGGGCTACAGTGAGTTGACGGACTGAAAATTTCAACCTGACCCGCCCTTTTTTTGACGGGCTGGCGGGCCTGACCCATTTTGACATCCCTAACTACGACCAACACTGGATTAGTCATTTTTTCTGTTCACAGCGATATTAGATGGTTTGAAATTATATCCACAATTTGTCACCCATTGTTTACATTTGAACCATCTCTTTATATCCCTTTCCCTTTTTTTCTCGCAATTACTTGATAACTAAAATAGAAGAAAAATATATAAAGTGGAGTAATTGCCTTAGACTACTTACGTAGTATCAGATGTTTTCATTGATTCCATGATATGTAATAATTATTGCATATAATAATCGCTCTTCTCCACTTAGCTGCAACTTTTGTCTTGATTGTACTCCTCTCAATGTCTCTCCGCCTTGATTATGATTCCCTCAAAATCTTTTATCTCAATCAATTTTCTTTTAATGTCTTAATAGTGTTATCTGCTTAATTTTTTTTCCTCAATTCTATTTGTCTTGGCATATATCTTTTCCATCCTATGTATACTTATTTGCTTATTTATCTTTTCGCTTTGACTTACACCTCGATGCCCTCAACACTTGGTGTAAGGGATTTCCAAAGACTAGTGCATTGAATAAACTAATACATTTTGCACTTGTCTCTCAATAGAATATGGTATACACCCTTACTCTACTCAACCTCAAAAGTCTTGGGTAAATTCTTATACCATCTACCTGGCATGATCCTTTTTCATACCACCTCTCTAGAACATAGGAACATCTATCCACTCTCACTACTTATCTTTTTTCTATGAGTCTAATAATTAGTAAAGTTTGAATAATCTCCTTTGGAATCACCATTGAATACTCATGTTATAATCACACATCATAGTATTTTCTCTTTAAAAATAACTATCTTCACATCATATTCATACCCACATACATATAATCTACCACAACTCTTATTAGATTATGGCATAAGTCCTAAATCTACCTAACCTTACATACTTCTCATAGATTATGGCATAAGTCCTAATATTACTAAGCCCCACATACCTCTTAATAAATTATAGCATAGATCTTGTCTTTATTCGACCCCCGGTGCATTTTCATTTCACAAAAAAACAATTACATAATGTTTTTTATCAAAATTACACTAATTAAATAAAAATGAAATAAATTTTTAATAATGAAGTTGGATTAATTTAATTCAAAGAATTTTTAGTATTTATCCTTTTTTTCATTATAATGAAAAGGTAAATACCAAAGCACCCTTATTAATTAATAACGTATGGAGTATACTTTCCTCAAATATCAAGAACATTAAATATCATTTTGTAATTGAACAGAAATCACAATATCATCAAACGAAGATTAATGAATGTTATTTTGAAGTTATAGATATATAAGATTTGTGCCTATAAATACTATATTATATTTTATGACAAGGGTTGAGATTTATTAATTAAGATATTGAAACTTATATGCACTTGATCACTCTTTTCTACTTTTTTTTATCCCATTTATTCTATACCTTTTACTTATTTGTTTATGAATTTGAATGTCTTTACTTTAAAAATATTGTACAATTATTTATAAAAACTCACAAAGATCCATGATGAAACATTTACCATGAAGAATAAAAGACTTATGAAAGTATGTTGACGAAAATTTATCATCTGTAAATAATAATAATAATAAATAGTAATAGTAATAATAATAATAATAATAATAAGATAATAAAATGTTCTTAATATTCTAGTTGAAAAAAAAAAGAGAAAATCAAACCGAATAAAAATAACAATTGGGAGAAAATGATAACTAAAACAAAAAAAAAATAAAAATAAAAACAACTCAACATTGTTGCAAATCATCTTGGCATCTTTTCAATAAGAAAAAAAAATGATGAAAACAAGGCAGACGTCGACATTATTGGTATCTCCAAAATGAAATAATAGTTTAGGGGCTTAGTGGGCCTGTTGGGCCAACATATATTAAAACAAGAGAATTATAAAGGTATACCACCACTGCTTTGCAAAACTGATATATACAAACAACATCGTTCAAGGTAATATTTTCACACACAAAATTATTACATAGCCTTTCTGTTCTACTTGTTTCATCAAATTTTATTTATATGTGCAAATAATATTACTGAAAGCTATTGTCTTTGTTTCTAATCTATGAGAATGGTCAGAAAACAAGGAGTTTTAGAGTACACGAAACTGTCATCATGCATTAGGCTACTCTTGAGAATTTCCGGCACTTGGCACCTTGGTTTCAGCAAGCACATTACCTCTCTGCATGAAGAAAATCATCACTTGTCATAAATTCTGAAGTTCTTTTACTGTTCAACATCTAAAATTGGCTAGTAATATAATTTCTTTCCATAGTAACTCATTAGAATGTTGCTGTACAACAACACAACTAGTTACTGACAAAACATGATCGGAAAAGTCCCACATTGGATAAAAAAAGACAAAGTTAAACACTATATAAGAATAAAGACCCATAACAACATTGTTTTAAGGTTTTGGGATAAAAGTGGTATCAAAGGTCTTATATGTGTAACACTAATGTCATATACATATGAACCACAATCTTTAGTGAATTACTATAATCATAACCCAACAAACTTCTGCATAATAGAAACTGGTGTGTAAATATATACAGTGTGTGTGGTTTAGAGAATCGTAATTACCTGGTGGTGGTTGTCTGAAGAATCTGAGATGGGGGTCAAGGGGTTGACCTCGCCGCTCAAATTCCATGTCGTAGACCGCGTTATCAAAATGCCTAAATTTCAGAATCATTAATTTTCTTAGTTTCTTCTGCAGTTGTGAGAGTTAAATGCGGAAAATGATAGAAAGAGCAACAAAGAACATGGTTTTTTGAGGTGCGGAGTGTACCTAGGAACAGAAGGGGGGTTCGGCGGTACAACGTTATTGGATTCTCTTATAACTATACCGCTGGTAGGCCTTTGTGGTGGTCTTTGTGATGGAATCGATCCACGTCTCGCTGTTTCCGAAGGAAGCCTCAACGACTATATTCAAATCAAACCAACCAGAACAACCTCATAATCTCATTTTTGGGTTCATTCATACATTCTATATATCGCAGTAAATAGAAAAACAACGTATCCACACTTGCATGGCGAGTAAACTGTTTTTTATTTCTAAAACTATATACACTTTTTGAAATTTCTTCAGTTTTAACGTAACAACACATTATATTTCCAAGACCTAAAATAGTTGTTTAGCTCTTGCATAGTAAGTGCGTACCTTTGCACGTTCAGTATAGGACTCAATTGGTTCGCGTCTTTTTGGAGGACGACCACGACGTGGTGGTACATAAGGCACCTGTCATGAAACATCCATGTTTCCATGTTTAGTTTATTTCCAAGAATTATGGTAATTTTTGCAACAACTATACTAATGTCTTGTTATAACTCGGTTGTGATTGTACATGTTGATTATCGTAGCCGTAAATGAAAAGATAGGAAATATTTTGGATAATATTTTACCCTTTCTGATGGGAAGCCCCCGGTTTGGTCAGTGATGGCAGGAATACTCCGACTAATCATCCGTGATGGATTCATATTTAAAATTCGCTGAATTGCGTCGGAAGGGTCGATCCTATATATGCACACATTCAAACACGTAAATAAAACTTCAAGTGTACAATAACTGGAGAAAAGACTTCTATTTATGCAAATTAAACACTTCAACACTAGTGTACTCTTTATTAAACTACTATATACATTTCTATTTATTAAATACTTCAACACTAGTACTCTTACTCATCTGATGAAGTCCCTGGCTGTGTTCCCCTGTCGCGACTGGTGAGGGCTTCATTTGCTAAACCTGTAGCCCCTTGCTGCAATCTAGTTAAACATTTTTGACGATTTTAGTAAACTTGTTATGGAGAAATGAAAACATGGATAGCAAATGATAATAACATAGTGTATAATTTGACGCCATACAATGATATCATTGGTATGAACACAATCCCTGTTGTTTCAGATGATATATAAAGAAAATCATCCTGAATGAAAACTAAAAAAAAATCTGATACCTCAAAACGGAGGCATACCCAACCTCCCTGGAGTTGGGAACTCTTGAACTTGTCCCTTCAGTTAAACTAGAACTTGAATGGCCCAGAAACCTTGAAATAAGGGTCTGTGAACTTGTGCTAGTCTGCCTTTGTAGATTGGAAGTTGTCATCCTTTGGTTGTAATCACCCATCTGGGTCCTATATTTGAAAAATTAATTAATCATTTATATATAATATAGATCTTAATAATATTAATGGCTGTTGATAAATTGGTTGCTCACCACTGTTGCATTGAAGAACTGCTTTGTTGCCCTTGAACACTAGGCATCATGACTTGGGGAAGATGATGATGATGATGATCATACAAATGGGGATAACTGCAATAACATAATATTATCTTTGATAAATGGATATACTTCTCCTTTTTAAAGGAATTGCATTTTTTTTTAAATTTCTTTTAAATTGTATGTATAACAAATTAATTACAAATAAAAGAGATAAAATTACTTTGAATAACTCTTTCTTTCCCTTCAACAATAATCTATCAGCAATTATATAAAGTCTTTTATTCACATTTTTAAAGAAATATTTATTTTACATTAAATTGAAACTGTTTGATAAAGTGTCATAATGTAAAGATTGTATTAGTAGATTTCAAAATTTTAATAAAATTGAGCACAAATATATAGAGAGAGAGAGTTGTTGAAGACATTATGTTCTTAAAACTTTTTTCTTGTATCGTGACATCTCTATTAAAGAAAACGAGAGATAAATCAATAAAATAGAAAGATAAGTTAATCAAATCTAATTGTATTTTTCTGAACTTATGTCATAAACAGAAAAATAATTTTTGTTAATATTATGTTGTTTTTTCATAAATAAAGCGGAAATTTTGATGCCAAACATTTCATACTTAGGAAGCACCGAAGATCCAGAACCAAAGGAACTGCTTGATGTTGCAAATAGGCTAGGGTTTTGACCATATCTAGCAACTGAGGACCCGGAAGGAGCTGCAAGATTAGGCGTCATAGATCTATAACCTGGTTGAAAAGTGTTTGGTTGCATTGTTACCGAACCAGGCTGAAGATTTGAGAACGGCTCCGACCTATGACAAAAAGCAACAACAAGCTTGGTACTTTGTGCTGTTCCATGATAACAATATATGGATTAAATATGTTTTTTTCCTTCATTTTCGTGAATTTTGTAATTAGTTTATTTTAAAATTTTGGACTAATTTACTCTTTTATTTTTCGAAATACGTGAATTTAGTTATTTTAATCAAATTTTGTTAAGTTTATTTGACATTTCAAATGCGTTTCATAATAATATTTGACTTAACATTAAAACAAAAATGTGTCAAATATTATAAACAACTCAAATACAATCCTGAAATACGTACGAAACATCAAATAAATTCAACAAAATTTGATTAAAAAGACTAAATTCACGTATTTTAAAAAAATGAAAGATTAAATTGATTCAAAATTTCGAAATGAACTAATTCCAAAATTCACCGGAAAAAAAGATATTTAACCCTAACGATATATTACATTTCATGTACAAGCTGAAATGCTGTTATATATATATATATATATACCTTGGGCGCGTGGGGTAGACAGATCTTCTAGAATCTTGAGAATGTAAATCCAGAACCTGCTGCAGATTAGAGGCATGGTCTATTTGATTCTGCACTTGAGTGAATGGCTGTGGGGATCTGAATAAAAAATAAAAACAGTTAATGCTTTTTCTTGTAAACATGTTAATCGAGTAATTGCAAGAAGAAGTTGAAGAATGGAATGGTACTGCGTATAGCTGGGTGCGTATTGTGCACCATGTACATCAGAAGCAGAGAATTGAAACTGTTCGGGTCTGCAGTTAAAAATTCAAATTCAAATTCAAATGAACGCCGTTATGAAAACATGGAAACATGTTTAGTAATAAGGTTAAACAATTAGGAAGATACAAAACTGTGAGTCTCACAGACACCGATAATGATGTGGGGTTCCTGTGTGAGACATTCAATTTTGTTGTCGTTTGTGGTTCAAAAATTTTAAGTGCGTTGCAAACTGGATAAGTACTAAGCAGAAGTAGAAAAAGTAAAAGAGTACCTAGAACTCCACGCAGTACGAGAGTTAATGGTATCCTCGTTTTGCGTTATTAACGTAGATCTTACGTGTGGGGCAAAAGGACCACACCACTGTCCCGTTTCACTATTCGCAGATCTTCCCTGTACATGCATACAAGTATAGATATTGACAAAAAAAAAACACAGCCTATGGAATATATGTACTTCAAACTTAGACATGTTTTTTTAACAGTTATACTCACAGGGTTCTGGTGGAGCAGTGCTGGGTAAGAGGATGATTGATTAGTGTTGATAACATTGTAATTGTTGTTTCCGATTCTGCTAAATTAACATTTTATAACACTGGTTATGATCGATGAGATAAAAATGGATAATTCAGAAAATGAAATGAAAAACTTACGGAACCGAATTCGCATTTTGCAGTTCAGAGAGTTGATCGAAATAACCAGCTAGGGTCATGTCTTGGGTTTGGAGAGATGGAACAGCTCCATCTAACATTAACCCCTCCTGATTAATTACGATTAAAGGAAAGTAAGATTACTTTAAAGTTGCATATACACGTGGAAACATTATGAGATAAGAGATGTAGTAATTTTTCGTTCGGGTAGCAGTAAAAATTGTTAATTTACCCCAGATGATGATGATGGAGGGTTGTTTAATTGTTGTTCACTAAGAACTGGGATGTTTGATTGTAACGGAGGAAGCGGGTTGGGGACGAAAGTGAGAGGTTCTGCAGTAGAAGCTTGGTAAGACCATGTTGTGTCCATCATTTCATTCATTGGCTCCAAAAGCTGTATAATCCATGTAAATTAACGATCATTCTCTACGTGCACAAATAAACATTTATAGATTCTTTTTTATGGATAATGTATGCAAAGTGCGTTGCTTATTCTATAAAGAAAATTTTAATAAACAGTAGCAGAATAATGGTAAGTGTGATGTACACATACTTTATTTGGAAAAAAATAAACATTAATAATACTTTATTTGGAATAATAATCAGAGTTTAAAATAGTTAAGTACACAACAATTATATACTTTATTTGGAAACAAAAGAAACAGTTGCGGCATCATTAGGGTTAGAAAGCATGAAAGCAAGCATGAAAGCGTGTGGGTCCTGCAATTAAAATATCAAATTATATTTATTTTTTATTAATAATATTAATATAATTGTATACACGTGTGTCCCTTTATTTTCCAAGCAATTAAACAAGATAAAAGAAATTGTTCTGTCTTTCTTTTTGTCCTTCTGTTTAACAAAAGCTGTTTTATAAATCATCCCTTTACCACCTTCTTTTCTTTTTCTTTCTTTCCTTCCTTTTCATGGTTTTTAGTTTTTTTTTTTTTTTTTTTTCCTTTTTTTTTTTTTTTTTCTTTTTTTTTTTTTTTTTTTTTTTTTTTTTTTTTTTTTTTGCTTCTCCATTCCTGCTATGCATGACCATATATAGTCAGATTTATAAAATAAAATTAAAAGTTAAGAAAATTACTGAAGCGGGAAGAGGAGGCAAGTCAATTTCAGAATTAAAATGTTCCATTAAATTTTCATCGTCCAAACCAGTGAGGGGAGTGTCTGTCTGTAAAAATGTTGGTAGGAAATCATCGTCGCTCCAGTCACAGAACATATCAAGGTTGTCTGCTTCAAAATCTCTGTCCATGTTCTGTACACAATCCATTTGTGAGTGACGAGAGACAGAAAGAGATTCAGATAAAGGAATAAATAAGAAAAGAATTTTCTGGAGTAAATTAGAAAAGAAATTACTCAGAAATACCTCAAATGTTAAGGAGCACCTAAAGAGAGGAAAGAAATCAGAGATACTATAAATGATGGGGAATGGTATGAGAAAAGAGACAGAGAAAAATGATACACATTGATTGAGTATTTATAATAAAGCTGGTGCATGCAATGGAAGGAAAAAGAAACCCTCACAAGATAAACTACAAAGATGCTTTGCTGTCAATAAAATTTGTTTGTCATCTTTGTGTATTTTATATAAAACATATTTGAACAATTACGCTCTGCATTTATAACGTTTTAATGATGTATTTTATGTTATGATGATATAAAATGTGACCTCTCCCAAGAGAGACAACAAAGGAAGCTTTGCTGTCAACAAAGCATGGACCTTCCATAATCAAATACCCTTGTCTTCTTTTTGTGCATTATACTCTGTGCAAATAAACTTTTAAAATTATAATGATGAAATAAAATATGTCATAAAGAGTTTAACTGCATGAAACTGAGTGTGTTGTAGTTAATATTTCTCAGAAAAAAATACCTCTTACAAAGTTGCAGATTAATAGCATTGGGTCCACCAGAAGCAGGTTGTCTAGATTTCTGAAACTGCGTTAGAGGAGACTCAGAATTAAACTAGTTATTAAATGGCAGTGATACATATATGTTGACTTTTGCATGCATAAACCGTCTCAAGAGTTTATAAAATACATTATTGATGCTCTGATCCAAATGACACCCCACCTTTAACTTTTAACGCATAGTTGGTAAAAAAGTATTGAACGATGTGAGAAATATTTAAAATTAATAAATGATCATAAAAGAATTACGCGAAAAAAAAGTAAAAAAAAAAAAAAGTACACAAAGTGATGTTTAAAAGAAAAAAAACACTTTATGGTAGATCATTTTAAATTCCATTTTCTTACTACAATTTCTCTACTTTTTCTTATTATTAATAATAATAAATAAAATAAATTACTGTAATAAAAACTAGCAATTTTTGTAAATAAGATTATATTAGTAAAATATGTAATTGTTAATAAATTAACTCTACTTATTTTTGTAAATAAAATTGGTTTGGTGGCCTATAAAAAAAGTATAATTTAATCATATATCTAAATAATGTGAAATTTTTATCACATTATGTATTATAATTTGAACATATTTTTAAACGGAATAAAATCTTTTAAAAGATGTGATTTTATTTAAAGATGTCAAAATGAGTTTCAACTCGTAAGTTAATTAGACAAATCACAAGTTTGAATAGAATTGAGTTTAGAGATGTCAAAATGCGTATCAACCCATGAGTCAATTTGGCTCACCACAGGTTCGAGTCGGATTAGGTTGAGAAAAATTAAGTTTTTTTTTTTTTAAAAAGTGGGTTGAACTTAACCCAGCTCACTTAACCCACCGGTTAAACGAGTTCGAGCCGGGTTGAGGGTGGGTTGACCCACTTAATCCACCAACATTTTTTTACAAATTTTCTTAATAATTATTTACTATCCCTAATTATATAGGTTCACAATTTCATATTTATAAATGTTAAAATGTTGTTCAATAATATTTGAATAGTTTGAATGTTTAATTAATTTGATTGTCAAGTTATATACGTTGATACTTTAATCTTTAATTATAATCTTTATAGTAAATTACTCAATCAAACCGTCTTATAAACAAATTTTTCTAAATTAGCATGACAAAAGTGTGTACTTTTTTTATTTATATTTTGTTGAATAGTATGACAAAAAATATGTAATATTAGCCATGTTTTCTTGGATTATATGAACATTTTCTTGGAAATAATTCATCATATATTGGAGGTGAGCATGATCAAGATATTGGTTATTGATTTTACTGTGATTGTCATCTCATTGATTGCTTAAAAAATTATTTAAATATATGAATACTTAAAAATGAATACATAAATAAATTTTTTATGTGGGTTGGTGAGTCAACCCACTTAACCTACCAACCGTGGTGGGTTGAGCCAAGTTGCAAAATTTCTGACTCACCATAAAGTGAGTTAGGTTGGGTTCACTCATTTTCAACCCGACTCGTGGTGAGTCAACTCGTGTGAGTCAGGTTGGCTCACTTTGACATGTCTAATTGGGTTGAAGAAAAATTAATTTTTTTAAATGTGGGTTAAATTGGACTGACTCACTTAACCCACAGATTAAACGAGTTATTAATTAGTGACCAATTTTGACAGTAATTCTTTTGGTAGTTAAAATCTTATTAACTAATATTAGTAATCAATTTAGAGGTCTAATTGGTTACTATAGTTTTTTATTCATGATCGTGATTATTTTAGAGACAAATAATTTTTAGTTTATTAATTAGCATCTAAATTAATCACTATACTAATCAATTATTATTTTTACTCTAAAATTGGTTGTTATTTAAGGACTGTCTTATTATAGTGTATATTTATTGTAATATTTGGTAAAATAAATGAACACACTTTGATTATAGTACTATAAAATAATACTTTGATTATAGTACTATAAAATAAAGAGTTGAGCCAATTCTCATTAACTGTACTATAATGAATATATAACATAAATTAAAAATATTAAATGCTCTTAAATGAGTCAACCTATTAATCCACTTAAGTGAATCAACCTATTAACCCATTAAAACGGATTGAGTGAGGTTACAAAATTTTTTATTCACAAAAAATGAGTCAGATTAACTTACTTTTACAATTATAATTTTATTCATGCAATGAGTTAATCCTGACACATTCAAATTTGTTAATAAATACAGATTTATGACAACAAAAAAATTTCTTGAAAAATGCCATATTGGTAGATTATTTTGAATTCCATTTTCTTACTACAATTTCTCCACTTTTCTTATTATTAATAGTAATAAATAAAATGAATTATTGTAATAAAAACTAGCAATTTATATAAATAAGATTATATTAGTAAAATATGTAATTGTTAATAAATTAACTCTATTTATATTTTATGGATATACAGCATAATAAATTGAGATCATATATCATTTAGAAATATAACTAAATTATAATATATAGGTTGATCTAAATCTCATATTACTGTATTCACTTATAAGGTAACTTTTTGCGTCATTATAATTTAATCATATATGTAAACAATACGAAATCTTTAACATGCTTGAGTTTTTCTAACACAACTTCTTTCCATAAATAAATTGATTCTACTTATTTCATGAATAATTTAAATATATCATAATAAATTGTCTTGGTAATATTTACAGAGAGTAATAAAATTATATATATATATATATATATATATATATCGTTTATCTTTTTAAATTTACTTATATATTATAATTTGATTTACAAATCTTTATCCTCTTTAGCTTTTTTTAACACAACTTCTTTCCAAAATAAAATTAAATATAACATTTGTTTGTTCTTATTTTTACCTTTTCTAAGAATAAATTTTTATTAGTTTTTCTTATTTTTTTGACAAATTTTTTATTATATTAATTCAGTACTAGAATGTTTAATAATATTTGAATAGTTTAGATGTTTAATTTGTTTCTTTGTCAAGTTATTTAAATTGATATTTTAATTTTCAAATATTATATTTATAATAATATTTGATAATATTTTTAGGTGAGTCAATCCATTAATCCACCAATCCATGGTAGGTTAAGTCAGATTACGAATGTTTTTATTCACAAAAAAAAATGAGTCAAGTTAAGTTGACACATTTTTAGCACAATTGGTAATAAGGCAACTTGTGAATCGGATTGATCCACTTTGACATCCATAATTTTATGAGTCCAGATTCTCTACTGTTTTTTTTTTTGTTATTCTCTGTTGAGCATTAAAAATACATTGTATTGATATTTTAAATATCTTTTTAATAAATTTTAAAACGTCAAAATTAATGGTAATCAGTGTATTGTAAAGGTACAATAGAAGAACAACACAACAAAACCCAACAAAGAATCCAAATTCTAATTTTATTCATGGGATGAATTAATCCAAACACATCCAAAATTTTTTAATAAGTACAATTTTTATGACTACAAAAAGAATTCCTGAAAAATGCCATTTTAAGTAAAAAAGAAAAAGAAAAAGGAATCTAATTCTCCATTAAGAACACTCACCTTAATTTGAATTGCCTTTTGTTTGTTAATAATATTCAGTGATATTTCTTCATAAAATGTAATAAATATGGACTAGGAAATTCAGGTCTTTATAAAAAGGAAAAAAAAACGCGCATGGAAACAAAATAAAGAAAATTCCTATTTTGAAGACATGCAAAATATGCTTTTCTTTTTGGTGTTCTCTAATATAAATATTCTTTTTACAATCGCAGTTGAGTATAATTAACTCAAAATTAAGTATTTCTCGCTTAGAACGTCTAGGTGGGGGAAACGTAAAAGGATATAATTAAATTGATAGCAAGAGAAAGTTATGGAAAAAAATTTGACCCCATCCTTCAAATAAAAAGAACTTTATGTAAATTAAAAAAAAAATCAAATAGTACTAATTTGTAAATAAATATTAAATTTTAAATTCTATTGTTAATATGATACTATTTTGTTAAAATTTAATAGTAAGTTATATATAATTATAGTCCATTACAATAATTATTATTAAAACTATACATATATAATTTTTTTTATGTTAAAAATTTATCATATTTATGTCATTTATTTAAAAAAAATTCATTAAAAAAAAATAATTTAATATATGTCAGCAATCCGAAAATCCAGACCAAATTAATCCACTGTCCGAACAACCTGAATTTGATTAATTTAATAAATTAAATGATCAAATAAAATTATAAAATATTAAATTTAAATTATATTATTGGTCAAGTTGAATCCAAATTTAATTAAACACGACATGCTCACCCTATTCACAACAAGTTTAAGATTAAGATATGTGTACAGTTCTGACATAAATAGCAACATCACATGTTTAAAATTTTTTATATTTTATTTTTGTGTTAATTTGTTAAAAAGAATTGTAAGAAAATTTTCTTTTCATTATTTTTTCTAAAAATTTTAACTAACAGGTAATTTTTCTGTGAATAATTATTTCTTGTAAATTATTTTAGAGATAGTGTTTTATATAACATATTTTACAAAAGAATTGGTAGTAATTTTGTATAATTCTTTTAATAACAAAATATAAAATTATTTCTTTTAAAAAAATATTTAAAATAAAATTAACAAAAAAATTTAAGTCTTTTTAGTAATTAACGTAATTTACTCTGATTTATTAGTGGGTTAATTTTTCCACAAGAGTACGTTACATTTTATGTAACTTATTTCTAAAATATAAGGTGAAATACTATCTAGATACCTAGGACAGAGTGAGTAGACAAGCTAAATAAAATTTTGAGATCGCAAATCAACGGTTTACCGCGGTTTAGAGTAGGGATGAGAAAGTTCAAAGTTAATTGGAAATGATGGATAAACAAAATTTAGTAAAATGGATAATTATAGCTGGTTTCAGATAACAAAATAAAACTTTATGAATATCTGACTAAATTCAGATTTATATTTTAATATTTTTAAATTTTTAAATATATTTTAAAATTTAATTAAAGATAATATTTTGTTAAAATTTAGGAGTGAGTATTAAAATTTTATATTAATTAGAGACCGACCGAAAAACTAAGTTAGTAATCAAAACTTAGGTACTTAATTTGTAGTGACAAATTTTTTTTATAGTCAAAATCATGATAATTAATTTTAAAAGTTAATTTAGTGATTAATTAGAATTTTTTATATATAATAATAACTATTTTGATAATTAATAATTTTGTATTTTATAAATTGGTATCTAAATTAGTTATTATAGTTACTTACCGATTATTTTTAACTTTTAAAATTAATTTTTAATTGAGAATTTGTTCATAGTACAAAATTTTGATTAATCCAGAAAATTAAACAGTAAAATATAAATTTTAAAATATTCAATTTGAATGATATTGGATTGGTGAGGAATCCGAATTGGATCAAATCCGACCTATGAACATCCTAGATCAAGGCATGAGGGTCCACTTGATTATGTAGTGTTGTTAATGTCTGGGGATATCTGAATAAAAACAAGCTTTGCATGCATTTTGATTTGTTGACCAGTTAATAGTAATTATGCTGAAGCCTGCAGTTAAAATTCATAATTCAAAATGAACGTTATTATGAGCACATGCAAACATATTTAATTCTTAAGTTTCAAAAATTAGAAAGATACAAAATTTTGAGTCTGGCACTAAAAGAGAGGCAGGGTCCATGTGAGACATGCAATTTTTGTTGTCTTTTTGGAGGTTTATAATTTGTAAGTGCATAACTGAATAAATATAATTAAGTAGAAGTAAAAAGCGTAACAGCATAAGAGTTACTGATATGATTGTGAAGCGGAAATAACGCAGGTCTTTGGGTGGGGTTATCCATTCACCGCCCTTGCATGTTCCTGCATACATGTCCAGATATTGACAAAAATATATGCTCAATAAATAAGGTCCACAAAAAACAAAGGCTTGTGTGGGACATGTTTTTTCGACAATTATACCAGGGTTTGGGTGGACCAAGGCTGGATAAGCGGATCATTGGTTAATATTCTGGTTTTCTATTATATTTGGTATGGAAAGTTGATTCATTGGGTTTTGCGCGTCAGAAATATGTATAGCTTGATGCCTTCGAGAACTTACGCTCACAGAATTTGAATTTTTTACTGATTTTTTTATATTATATTTCTGTTGTTTTTTTAAAATATAAAATAAAGTTAAATATGTTTTTATTATTTCATTTTTAGTGAATTTTAGAATTAGTATATTTTAAAATTTTAGAGCAATTTAATTCTTTATTTTTTGAAATACGTGAATTTAGTCATTTTAATCAAATTTTGTTAAATTTATTTGACATTTCGAACGCGTTTCATAATAATGTTTAACTTAACATTAAAGTAAAAATATATTAAACAGTATAAACAACTTAGATACAATCCTGAAATGTGTACGAAACATCAAATAAACCTAACAAAATTTGATTAAGAGGACTAAATTCATGTATTTCGAAAGATGAATAACTAAATTGGTCCAAAATTTCAAAATGGACTAATTACAAAATTAACTGAAAGTTAAGGGACCAAAAACATATTTAACACTATAAAATATACTCATAATCATTAATTTTGAAATTTCAAAATGTATTAAATTATTTTGAAAGTATCAAAATAGTGTATTTTTAATACTGATCAGAGGATAGCACAGAAAAGCTCCACATAAACACTGAACACCAAGATTATCCACTAATATGAAGGCTATGTTAACATTTTAATAATAATTATTGCAATATTTTGAAGTTGTTCAAGAAATAGTTAATGAAACAAATAAATTGTGGAGATAGCTTTTAAAATTAGGGTTAAATATGTTTTTTTTTGTCTTTTAACTTTATTTGAAAATTAAAATTAGTCTAGTTTTGAAATTTTGAACCAATTTAGTCTCTGATATTTAGAAATGGATGGATTTAACCAAATTTTGTTAAGTTTATTTTGACGTTTCAAATACATTTCTCAGCTAACATTAGGTGAAAACAAGTCAAACGGTGTAATGAATTCAAATATCATCATGAAACGTGTTTGAAATGCCAAATAAACTTAACAAACTATGATTAAAAGAACTAAGTTCACGCATTCTAAAATTGAGAGACTAAATTAGGTTAAAGTTTCCAAGATATGTACTAATTCCAATTTTCTCTTAAATTTAAGTGACAAAAAACATATTTAATAAATAGAGTCAGATGTGAAAGTAGCAGTTGAAATAAGTATATCGAGAATGCTAACCAGTGCCCATTGATTAAAGAATAATTAATGTGCATTAGTTTGGTTTTATTATTTTTACATTGAAAACCGGAATAATTAAGTCCATTAATTAAAATAATATAAATACATATAACCAATCTTATAAAGACAAAACTATCCTTTGAAATTTTTAAACAACTCTTATACAAAATAAGCACTTTGAAATTTGTAAGGTTTCTACTAAAAGTTTAGGTAATTAATTTTTTTTATATTGATAAATTCATGTATTTATAATTAATAATTTAAAATATTGAACTATTGTTTTTTTTAATACAAAGATTTTGTTAAGTTAACAAAGATGTTACACAGGGTTATCAAATTAGAGAAAAGAAATTTAATGAAGTTTCAAATTGATATTTTTTTTTTTGTAAACTTTTAAGATGTGTAACACTATTTTTTGTTGGTTTTTATATTAATTTAAACTTTTTTATATTTAATTGGATTTTAATTTTTAGAAACATTAAAATATAATTATTTTATTAATAAATTAAATAATAAAATAACTATATTATTTAATGAACACTAAATAAAATATTAAATACAGTTGTACAATATTTAAGAGTATTTTTGTCCTTTAAATATAATAAAACTGTATTAATAGTTATTAGGTTAAATTTTATTTATTATCACAATTAACTATGAACTTTTATAATATTTAATGTATATTAATCGTTCTTAACTGGTACCTTTAGAACACTAATTAACACTAATTAACAAGATCCTAAGTATATTTTGAAGTTATCTACATCAAATGTTAGTATATACAAGTATTTATAGACCTATTTCACTAACACAGTTATTCTAGAAATTGAATGTTAGTCACAAGTTTTACTGAAATGTAAAATGTTATGGATTTTTACCTCATATCTTAGACTTTTCTACATTATTCTAGAATTTGCATATTACATTTTAATGCTTTTTGTAAAAATATTTGCAATTTGATTTTCTTTTAACGTTTATATTTATCTATTTTTCTGATGAAATGATTTTTAACAGATATATGTTTTGTTCTTCTGTGATGATGCCCTAGAATTTTTGTCATTGTTTGCTTCGGCTGTAACCACATATTATGATTTAGTTGTTGATTGTACAAAATTGACTTTCCTTTTTGATATTCAAGAAAATATTCTTGATCAAAGTAAAAAGACATAGACTGAAGTGTTTTTCATGTTATCTATCAACTGTCCAATCACCATCGTTATATATGTTGTACTCTTTTGTTCGTTATAAATATCTTAAAATTCTTTTATCTATGTAAAAATGTATTTAACTTAACTTTTCCGTGAATGATTATAAAAGACTTGGACCAACAAGATGTCTGAATCTGAGAAGATCTTCGGCCAAAATAGCTAAATTTAAAACTGAGGGTGGAAGAAACTAGTAATTGGTAATCGTGTTATTAACCATATCATTGAGCATATATATATATATATATATATATATATATATATATATATATATATATATATATATATATATATATATATATATATATATATATATATATATAT
>Ga0099822_1002110_pt1 | contig 24369 bp, 19 predicted proteins | sample CowpeawhiteBW_FD_76839 | JGI IMG/M metagenome (GOLD analysis project Ga0099822, IMG submission 76839) | Root nodule microbial communities of legume samples collected from California USA - Cow pea white BW | ecosystem: Host-associated > Plants > Roots > Nodule | place: USA: California | collected... | reverse complement strand
AGTGTGTTATATATATATATATATATATATATATATATATATATATATATATATGTGATTAATATATGTACATGTGTCTTATATGATTAAACTGTTAAGCTCACCGTATTTGTTTGTGTTTGACGATGATTGTGTACACGGTACACGTGAGCAGATGATATGCAAGTGGTTCTGGTGAAGCTTAGCCACAAAGAGGGGATAGCTTGGGAGTTTTATGTTTTTATTATTGGTTTTGAAATAATTTGTAAACATTTGCAAGATGTTTTTATATTATTTTCGGATGTTATAATTTATGGATTTTGCTTTACTTTGGACGTTAATAAAAGATTTAAATTTTTCACATTTTGGGAAATGAGGTATTATTAAATGCAGCGTATTTATTTATTTTCTTCATTTTATTAAAAATCCGTAATACCCAGTCGGGATGTTACACTCGACATAACAATCAGATGCATATGTACTTCCTACAACATGGTTAGTGCATTCTAACCGTGTAACATTAAAATCATATGGTACAACACCTGGAGAGTCAAACTTAGAATCAACATCGAAATTAGAATCAGAACCATAATATGAATCACAATCAACACCAATGCATGCAAATTCAGACAATTCAGACACAGATGCATATTTCATGCAATTCAAAAGGTGGAAATCAGAAATATGTCCATCAATAACATCATCAATGATATCAACGTGAAAAATAGCGTGATGCTCAAAAGGATGTTTCATGGCATCTAGAATATTAAAACGCATAACAATATCATCAAACTCCATGGACAATGGACTTGCATGGACATCAATCTTGGTTCGTGCAGTTTTCAAAAATGGTCTACACAGGTCCACACTTGCAAGTCCATGAAACTTTGACAATAAACGGATTAATCCAGTTTTTAAAACATAAGGAACTTCTTCCTAGGGATACTGAATCAACAATGAGTCATAAGTGAACTCAGGTGTAGTCAGCTCACTCATTGTCCTCTCTTGAGGTGGAGGTTGAGCCATGTTATCAGTTTCAAAATAAATGTCAAAATGATCAGAATTTTCAGTATGCATAATATGCTCAAAATGATTAGAATGCACAGAAACAGGAGTATTAGGTGAATCAAGAAAGGTCACAGAATATGCATGATGCACAAATAGATTCCTATTATGCCTAACTCCTCTATGGAAGGTTCTATCAATCTCAGGATCAATAGGTTGTAAGTCACTTGGATTTCCCCTAGTCATGCACCAAAATACATTAATTCTAGTGGTATCGGCATAACAAAGGGTAAAACTATAAGTATACTCAAACAAATTCCAAATGACTTGAAAATTGGTAAGATTGTCTCTTGAGTGATCACACAGTACTACAAAAACAATCAGCTTAAAACTCAAAGTATAAGTATTTTTAAATTTTTTTCAAAAGTGAAAAAAATAAAGAAAAATCATAAAATATATTGATGAAAAATAGAAAATGGCATTTTCTAGAGAATCTGAGTTTGATAACCGGCAAAGAACATTCCACCCCAAATGCATATAAAATAATAGTGGTTCTGATAACCAGAGCAAAAGTTATGATCCTCTGCAGTTTGACTGAAAATCAGTCCTAAATTTTTTTGAATCTCTCAAACCACACCATACCAGCTGCTCCAACCATTTTCCCATCAAGTTCAAGGTCTTAGAAGTAGGGAACAAAATTTCAAGTGAAAACAAGCACCGTAGCTACTAGAGTTCTACACTATTCATGCACTATTCACTACTCTAGAAATGACAATATTCATGCACTATTCACTACTCTAGAAATGACACTATTCATGCACCACAACACTATTCACTATACAACACAAATAACACGCACACTACACAAAACACACAGAAACACTATCACAATGAACATATACCAAATCAACCACACTTGAACGACACAAACACCAACACACTGAACACAAACACACTGAAAATTTTACTTTGAACAAAAGTATTGGTTCCTGGCAAGGACGCCAAATTTAAAACAGATAAATGCAATATGTGGTAACCAACAAAAGTCATCTCCCAACAACCAATGTTCTTGTTCAAAGCTTCATTTTCCAAACAAACACAACACCTATAACACAGAGGGTTTGGCGATTCAGTTTTAACACAAAATTACTAAAACGTAATTGTAGTTTTGATTAAATAGTCATGAAAACAACAATGATTCCTTGCTTTGAATGAAATTTCACTCATCACAGATTACAAACTGAATTGGTTTCGTTCACTAGTGCAAAATAGACATAATAGAATAAAATATTAAATCAGTTGTAAGGGAACCGATCTAAAACAAAATGCGGTGGCAATTTTGTAAATAAAAGGAAGTATATTAGATTGGGTGTTTATTTAACGGATCTAATATTTACATTTTAGATCAGTTGCAAGGAGAACCGATCTAATATGTAACTATTAGATCGGTTAAATAAACAACCGATCAAATATCATTACGTGAAAACCCTTTTTTTGTGTACTTCCTTTGCGCCTCCACTTCTCTTTTTCTCTCCTAGGCACTCTCATTCTCATTTTCGCAACCATGGTCACAGCTCGTCATTAGGGTTTTGGATACAAAGCTTTTCATTGCCATTTTTGCGTCCAACTATCGTTTTCACCTCTTCTTCGTCCATTTCACCTCCTCTGTTGGTCTGCCGCTGCACCATGTGTTGTAGCACCACTCCATCTCACGCTGCACCTTCAGCCCAAGTATTAGATCTAGCTTGACTCCTTCCGCATAACCACTCCCAAAAATCGTTCTATCTGTTTCGTTCTTGATTTGAGGATTTGTTTTTTGTTTTTTTCTCGTCAGATTTGTAGAGTCTTCTTCACAACGATGTCACTATTATTCTTTGCACATCTTTTCTTGACAAATCTGAACTGTATTTGGGATCTAAGATCAAAGGCAAGGATGATGAAAATTTGGAAACGGACGTTGATAAACATCGTTGATGTTTCAAAAATGTTTTTTTGGATATTAGATCAATTGTTGCAGAACCGATCTAATATGTCTCTGACATATTACATCGGTGTATATTAGATCGGTTAACCGATCTAACATGTGCTTCAGAACCGATCTAATATACATATTTTGTACTAGTGGTTATTACTCATGAAACTCGTTGTTAAACAACTAAGCGGAGGTTAACCACGAATTCAACATGCAATTAAGCAATGCAAACGTTCATGAATTTGTCACAGTTCATCAAGCATGAAAAACAACTAAAACGAATTTCCCACTCTGAAAATTAGGCATAAACAAATTGGGTTCTTCAATTAAAATGAAAATCCAAATCCACAATGAAGAAATAAAAAACCCAACCGAACAAAACATTAATCTCAAGATTTCATTCCATTCTTTGCAAGGAATTCGAATCAACAACAAAATACGAACTAAAATGTATAGTTAAGAGGAGAAAATAAGATAGAAAACGCAAATTCAAAGAGATAATGTGCAGAAAACGTTACTAATTGCTCCAATTTGTGGAAGAATCAACAAAATGAATGAACTTTAAACATGGGTGCTCTCCAAAACGTCAAAACAGATTGGGGGAAGAAGAAGAAGTGGCTGCCATGCTAGAAAACCCTAAAAAAATGTGGTCACATAAAATCTGCCACTCCTATTTACAAAAATGTCATTCTGCCTCTCAGAATTACAAAAATGCCTCTATGGGCTGAAAATGTTGGCCCAATGACGTGGACAGGCTGACTGACATGGCGTAGATGTGGCAATGATGTGGAAATGACGTGGCAACTCTCTTCAACTGAAGATTAATGTCCAAGCTTCAAAATTGCTTAACCCAAATACTTAAAAATAATTAAAAACAAAAATTCGGCCAAATAATGTGAAATTAACCCAAATTCGGAACAGTGACCCAATAAAGCCCAACAGATGAAAACACACTAAAGATAAACAATTAAGCACTGAACAACTATCAAATTGGTACACAAAGGATAGTGGAATGGAGGAAAATAATGACTCATCACACCAAATAGGTGATCATCGCAAAAGAAAGACAAATAAAAAGAGACACAAACTGTAAGGGTAAGCTAATTTATAAAAGAAATAAGCATATAACATTTAAACATGTTACATTATAAAATAGCATATTTCAATCATTCATAAAAAGAAATTCCAAACATATAAATCAAACTTTCTAGACTCAATTATCTAGATTTATGCATTGACTCGCATATAAAAGTTGTGCAACTATCATAAAAATGGATTATGGCAAAGGCCTTGACTCCACTTGGCCTAACGAAAAGTGGATTGCGGCAAAGGCCCTGGCTCCACTTGGCCTAACCAACATGAATCAATTTCCTCTGGACAGGGTAAGTTACTTATGGCATCGCCAGATTAGTGGTCCCACTCCTAATCCTGCTATAAGAACCTCCTTCAACTCTCACCATGTAGGCCACGACACTCTATATGAGTTTGTAAGCCTAGTAGAGAATAGGATAGCTTTTGACCAAAACATATCCCAAGCCAATGCATAATAGCCTACTAGTGAGGATTACACTTTTCCATTAAGATCCACTTTCACTCTCTTACCATCATCACATTTCCTTAGAATCCAACAAGTGAGTTCCACATGTAACTAGTGGATATCTCCACAACCTGTGGATTCAACTACGAGAAATATATATCAAACCATATAAATAAAACAACCATACTCATCACATATCAAATTCATTAACATGCAATCATTAATTTAGAAAAACACTATAAGGCAAAATAATACTAGCTTTCTTTACCTGACAAAGCAGCTCAATCGGCCCAAACAACTCAATAGACTCAAGGAACACCAAAACACCTTTTGCTCCACAAGACACTCTATCTATTGATGATTAAAACGTCACATGCAACCAAAGCAGGGTCACATGTAAGCCAGAATAGAGAAGACCCACAAGAAAACGAGTAGAAGTTCAACTTACATGGTTGAAGAATCTAATAGAATAGAAAAGAAGAGCTCGCCAAGAGGATCATCCTAGCATTCTCCGATCTTCAAATAGATGAACAAAATGTGAGAACTTCTAGAGAGAAGTCAAAGAACTCTAGAAAAGTGGTTTCTAGAGGGATGGTGTGTTTTTAAAATAATTAAACTCATTTATAACAAAATTATTTATACTAAAACCTTTTAATATTATAATAATCGAGTCTCACTATTTTTAAACCACTATCAATTCTAAAATGACATTTTCTACGGTTTTACAATACTAATAATAAAAATAATAAATAATAATAATAATTTTTCTAGTAGTTCTTTTATCATATCAATAATATATAATAATAAAATTGATATATTACATATTACTACTAATAACAGTACTAACTTTACTACTAATGATGTTAATAATATTAATAGTAATAATATATAATATTAAAATATAATAATAATAAAAAAAATAATAATAATAATTTTTTTAGTATTTCTTTTCTCATATCAATAATATATAATAATAAAATTAATTTATTACATATTATTAATAGTAGTACTAATTTTACTACTCATAATGTTAATTGTAAGACCCATTTTTTTCTACTCCTTATATTTAAGGGGCCTGCCCGAATCAGTTGGGCCTAAGGTTGGCCCATAGGGTGCCCAAAACTCCTAAACTAGCCATAACCCCTCATTCTGCTCTTTTCAAAAAAACAGTTTCCCATCCCCTTTCCCTTTTGCTGCTACGTGAGCTTTGCTAGGGTTTTGCTTCCACTATTCATTGAGCTAGAGAAAGCTCATTTCATTCCACGTAAGTTGCTTCTCAACCCGTACCCTTTCTTTTCTAAGCTCTATTTCATGATTTCCAACAGAGGTGAACGTTGATAACCTCATTTTAATCCATACCATTGTTCCCAGCTGTCAAATATGCTCCTGGAGATGTTTTGCTCGTTGGCTTAGGTGTCGATGTCTTAGGCTATCTCACTCAGGCGAGGAGGTCTCGCCTAAGTGAGAGAACGCGCAAGCCACTATTCCCTCTTTTCGAGCTCTCGCCTAGGCGAAAGGAGCTCGCCTGAGTGAGAGACCCTCTTGCCTGAGCGAGACCTTTCTACCTAAGCGAGGAGTTGGGCGAGGATGCGTTCTTACTTTATTGCTTCTCTATTTTTGGATGTTTGGCACAAGCTTGATTGAATTACTATTTTAAAGCATGGGGTGGGTGAATATGCATGAGTAAATATGGTTTATGGGTTGTGAATGATAAGTAAAGATGGTTTATGGGTTGTGAATGATGAGTTTGGCATGTTCTTGGCATGTATTGAGTATCGAATGATCGATTATAAAAGTTACATGGAATTGGTATTAGCATGAAAGTTATATTGGTTAATGAAATGTGTTATTGTTATGTTTAGGGTGTAATTCCACGATAGTTTCGTGGTGGTGTCTCATTGGTTAGGGCGTAATTCCATAAGCCTCTACGTGAGACCTCATGGTGGTGTCTCAGTTGGTCGGGACGTAATTCCATGACCCCTGTTAGTGGGAGTTCATGGTGGTGCCCCATCTATATAATTTAGTAAGGATTCAAGGTAAGGATTGCATCCTGACACTCTAAAGAGACAGTTAGTGTCACGTAAAGTGTACTGACTCAAGTGGTGAGAGTAGCATGAGGCCTGAAACACTTTAAGGGCTAACCTTGTGTGTGGGGCAACGAAACACAGTAACATTTAGCTCGGTAGAGCCGCTCGGTAGAGCCGCTCGGTAGAGCAGTAAAGGCCACCACAAGTGCAAGTATCCGCTGAATCCGACTAATTATATGTATGCGGATGAGCAATGTCGTGAATCTTAGTGTATTGTTTTCAAGCCATAACATGATTGGATTATGAAATTGTATGTAACTGTAAGATAAATGGTTTTCTACTCTAGCTTACCCTTTTACTTGTTTGTATGTGTGATGTGTGGTTTTTCTCTTTTTGCGATGATCATCAATTTATTGATGTGAGCAGATGTGGGAACCATTAGTGTTCATCCGGGTGATGGAGATACCGCTGTGTAGCCCGGCTTGTGGTTGGATCTCATTCCTTCAAGTATCGCTTATGGGCATTGTCACCTAGGTGTCTAGTCAATTGTCAGAACTTTACTTTTGTTTTATATTTGGCATCGTGGTATGCCTTAGTTTTATTTCTGGTATGTTCGGATGGCTGCAAGACCCTCATACTTTAAGCCTTGTGTCCTTTTGATATTTTAATTTTGCGTAATATTTTATTTTAATAAATTTCCCTATTAAAATGGGATGTTACATTAATAATATTAACAGTCATAATATATAATAGTAACATATATTAAAAATAATAATAATAATAATAATTATTATTATTATTAATAATAATAATAATAATAATAATAATAATAATTTTTCTAGTACTTCTTTTCTCATATCAATAATATATAATAATAAAATTAATATATCACATATTAATATTACTAATATCAAGTACTAATTTTACTACTAATAATGTGAATAATATTAATAGTAATGATATATAATAGTAACAAATAATAATAATAATAATAATTATTTTTATTATTAATAATAGTGATAATAATAATAAAAATAATAATATTTTTTTAGTACTTCTTTTCTCATATCAATAATATATAATAATAAAATTAATATATTACATATTAATATTACTAATAACATTACTAACTTTATTATTAATAATGTTAATAATACTAATAGTAATAATATATAATAGTAACATATAATAATAATAATTATTATTATTATTCTTATAATACTTATATTGGTTATAATTTTATTACTATCACTACAAATAATATTATTAATAATTAGAAATACTAATACTTATTAAAATATTCAAATAATAATATTATAGTTGAAATCATAAATAAATGAAAATATGAAAACAAATGGACTTTTGTAGGATTTGAACCCGAGTCCTTTTGTACCAGAGTTTTAAAATGACGAAAAAGTTAATTTTTGTGGCACGTGTCAATAAAAGAAAATGCGTAATGTAGTAATTTTGGTAGTATCTTCTTTTCTTAATATGTAATAGTTGTAATAGATGCTATACTTGACAACACACTTTTTAGAAGTATGTTAATGACCAAAAAAGTATTTTTAATTTGAAAAGAGAAAAAGTAATCAAAGGATAAAACAATGAATGTAAAATTTTATTTAGTGTGAAAGTAATATTTTCTATTAAAAAAATCATGGTAACTATATTTGAACTTTTTTGGTAAAAGTATCAATTTGTTTTTATTAAATATATGTTTGAAAATGAATTTTGACATTTCAGCTTGAGTGACACTCTAAAATTCAACAATCACATGCCCTCATGTGAAATATATCATAAAAGAAGAAAAAAAAACCAAAGACATGGGGTATAAACCAAATCCATGTAAAAAAGAATATACAAGACAAACCCACTACAAAATTTAAATCAAATGAAACATAGGGAGTTAGAACCTATTACAAAAAGATGTTACAAATCTTTAACTTCGTGTCGTGATAAATCTTCATATATTTTATCCATCTTTCCTTAAAGAGTAACAAACAATTTGAGCTAAGGTAAAAGCTTGACAGATCAAAGTAGAGTCACACTCAATCCAAACCATATAAAGCCTTAATTTCAAAAAAATATCAATAGCAAGGATAACTTGTATAATTTCAACATATAAAGACTTTTGTATCCCTAGAAAAGAAGAGAAGCCACCAACATACTCACTATTGTTTTCTTAAAAAATGGCTACATTAGTAGAATGATTTGGACAACGTCTAGAAGCACCGCCATGGAGGTTCCCTTCATTAGTGGGTTTCCCTGCCATGGAAGTTTTCCTTTGATGTCCAACTTGAAATCTAGAGCTTGATGTTTCCTTATAGTAAAGGATTCTTAAGACGTGGTTCAGTGCCAAATTCGCTACTCAGTCGTAGGATTAAAATTTACGTTTCTTAGTTCATCTTATTGACTTGAGCTACAACTTTTAGGGTTAGCACCAACGTTGTAATTTCCTTTATTTACCTACAAAAATAGCACAAATGTATCATATTCCACCTTTAATGGTTTCTCAATACCACATTCTGTATTTATATGCAATTATGGCAATTCTAATGATTTTTACATTGATTTAATGCAAGTGTCTACAATTGTTGTAATGTTATTTAACTCTTTTAAGTCTAAATTTATAGTGGATCCATCAGTTGAATGTTTAGTAGGTTATCCTTTGTATATCATTTTGGGGATTTATTGTTTTTACCGATGATGACATATTCATTCTTAATCTAATATTTGTACTTTCTTGTACTATTTCTCTTACTTAAGTATTATAATTTTATGGATCTCTAATTATATTTTCTAATATCCATTCCTCAAGAATTTTACTTATTACTTTATCATGACTTAATCTTTTTCAAATTTGTATAGATGATTTTCTAAGATTAACTTCTACTAGTATTGTCTCATCTTTTGGTGAAGATCTTAGAGCTTTATAGTATAATCTATCTTTGTAGCTCTATAATAGTATTTATAAATTATTTGTATTGGACCTTATAGTTTATCTACAATTTCATATGGGATTTGTATATATAATTTTATTGCATTACTTGTCTTATCATTTCTAATATTCATAGAAAAATTTGGATAATTGTTGAAGAAAGCAAAACCATCATGTAAATACTTTCTATTATTGTAATTATTGAATCATTAAATTTTTTAAGTCTTATGTCTTTTATTGGACTATTTATTCCCGGCCTATAGTTTGGCTTTGCAGCTACTTGAATTATATTCATCTTTAATGTGTTGATTTAAAATATGGATGTTTGAGATGTTAATAACTTTTTTATTCTTAGTTCCTGGATAACTATACTCTAAAATATGGATTTCATCTTGATTTGTTGCCCAAAATTTATGTTGTTTATGTTGGCAAAGAGGAAGACTTAAAGATAAAAAGATCTTGATGATGACAAGGAATCTCAAACAAATATGGGAAGACAAGTTATTTTATGTTTAAAGCTTTATTGTAATAAGTTAATTACGTTTTAAGTAGCGTAAATTAGCTTAGATCGTTATGGAACAACAACTAGCTCTAAATCTTTCAAGGATCCTTTGTATTTTTGTAAAATTCATAATGATAATCGATTATCAATTAGGATAATCGAGTATCCTAAGTTTTGTTCAATTTTCAAAAAAGTCACTAGAATAATTGATTATCTCTATGGATAATAGATTATCAACTCAAACATTTGTTTTTAGAAAATGCACTGGAATAATCGATTACCACTTATAATAATTGATTATCCCTTGTTGTTTTGAACTTGACTGTTTAGTTATGTGACCTAATTTTCGAACCTCTATTTAAAAAAATGTTTTCCAACTTAGAACTTGCCTTTTTGAGAACCAGAGTTCTAGTGCTGTGACTACAAAGTGTTCTCTGAATTTTCCTAAAAATGGCTTTGAAAAGCCTAGTGTGGGTAGAGCGGTAAATTTTTCTAAGGGGGTTCTTAGAAGATTGGATGTTCTTGTTGTTACTAGGAAAGCTAGTCGTTTCTCTATGTGATTTAGAGGAAGTGACTTTTCATCTCTTGTGTCTTCAAGAGAGGTGTTTTATAATCCTTTATTCTCTTAATATGATTGTACTGTGATTATTATAGTGATTAAGTTAATCTCTTTGTTTAAAGAGATTAAAAACTAGATGTAGGGTCTTTTGATCCAAACCAGTATAAATATCTGTGTTGAATCTTCTTCCCTATCTCTTTAATTTACCTGGTTTTAAATTTAAAGGAACTAAGACTTTAATTTAAACTGTAAAATTTGGAATTTTTTTTAAAAGTATTAATTTTATTAATAAACCAATTCACCCCATCTTGGTTTTTCTCCATTACCACATTATACCGCTGCTCATTTGCATCAATTGGTATTAGAGCTTGCTTTGATAGTTTTTCAAAAATTTTTGAAAATGGTTAGACAAAACCAAACTTTTGCTAAGCGCGTGTTTATAAATGGACCTCTATTTTTTACAGGTGAAAACTACCATTTCTAGAAAGTTAGGATGCAAATTCTTTTGGAATCTGTTGATAGGGGTATTTAGGATGTTGTGATAAATGGTTTGCTTGTTCTTGTTAATGTTAATTATGTGTAGGAACCATAGCCTTTTTCACAATGGACTATGGATAAAAATAGACAAGCTCAATATGATGTTAAAGCAAGAAACATTATTTCATCTACTTTGACCCTTGATGAATTTGATAGGACATTTATTTGCACTAGTGCACGTGAGATGTGGGAAATCTTGCGAGTAACTCATAAAGGAATGGACGACGTAATATAGGCTCGGAAGAACTCTTTGATCCAAGAATATGAAATGTTTCATATACAACAAGGAGAAACTATCTACGATGCGTAGAAGCGATTCCCACACATCGTCAATCATCTCATGAGTTTAGGTAAAACTTTCAACACTGATGAATTACATATAAAAATTCTAAAATCTTTAAACAAGACTTGGCAACCAAAGCGACAACCATTATTGAGTCACAAAATCTTGCAACAATGTCATGGAAGCTCTATTTGGAAAGTTAACGGAGGACAAGCTTGAACTAGGAAAATTAAATGATTTTAAGGAATTACAAAGTAAATTTGAAAAATCTCATGAAAAAGAAGAAATTTAAAAAATTTCAATTTCAATTTTAGAAAATAAAGAAATTGAAATTGTTGAATATGCATCTTGCAAAACCTATGTGTTTGATTTAAATATTTTAGAAAAACAACTTGAAGATGCATTAGAAAATAAAACTTTTGAAAAACCTGTTTTTAAGAAAAAGAATCTAAATAGAAGCACGTATGTTCTTTGTAATAAAATTAATTATAAAAGAGCTCGGAGAGTATGGGTAGAAAAAGGAACTGCTTACTCTATGAATGCATGTGTTTCTACTTGTTTTTATTACATGAAAAATGGTCATACATCAAATCAATGCAATATCAAACATTTTGGTGTTCCAAATTGGAAGTATGATTGGGTGCCTGTTGTTAAGTAATTGTTTTATTGATCTAACCCCAAGAACCCAAACAAGTTGTTGGGGACCTAAAGAAATTGTTTTCTTGTTTTGCAGATAACTTCAAAATTCAGAAAATCAATGTGGTATCTATAATGTTGATCGAGGTCATACCCGACCAAATAAAACATGTAAATACAGTACTCAAGAGTTAACCCAAGGTCGTCTCCTAGTTACCATTGTTTTCACTCAAAGGTTCCAGATTCAACAAAAGGAAGGGGGGTTGGTTTGACAAATTCAGATTTAAACACAAAATTAACAAAACATAATTGCAAAACGTAATTAAACAGATTTCAAAAGGTATTGATTCCTTGATTCAATTGAAATTTAACCAATCACAGATTACACAATTAATTGTGCTATCCAATTTGCTCCCATGAAACCCGAAATTAATCCACTAAGCGATAATTGACACACACAGATTAAGCATATTGTGAACAACCCACACTCATTAAGCATGATTATAAGTCGGTTTAGGTACAAAAACATAAAATAAAGATTAAGCGTCCATCAATTTTGTATTCTACCATGAAAATGCAACTTGAAGAAGGACAAACCAGAACAAAAATTCAAATCAAAACAAACAACAACCACATGGTTTCATTTCAATTTCTTCAAGGAATCAATACCAAAAGCTTAGCTAAACATGGAATTCAAAAAATAACTCAAAACAAAAACAAAATTACATTACAAGAGTAGAGAAAGAGTGAACAAACACACTTTTTTATTGAATGGGACGAAAACCCTAAGTTGGGTGGTGCTCCAATGGTTTCAAATCACCAAAATCGAAAAACCCTAAGTGGGTGCTCTCCTAAGAACGTGAAAACAGAATGGGGAAGAAGAAAGATTTGCTGCCCATGAGAAAATGACCTAAAAACATGGTCACATCACTACAGACCCACATATTTACAAAAATGTCATTTTGCCACTCATAATTACAAAAATGCCACTATGGGTTGAAAATGGTAGCCTAGTGATGTAGACAGGCTCATTGACATGGCGCTGACGTGGCAATGATGTGAAAACTTTCTCTTCATCTTAAGATTAATGTCCAAGCTCCAAAATTTGCTCCACAAAATACCAAAAAATAATTAGTAACAAAAATTAGACCAATTAATGCCAAATTACTTAAAACTCGGAATAATGGCCCACTAAAGCCCAATTGAGAAAAATGCTCTAACAAAAGACAATTAAGCATTAAACAAGTATCAAAATGGGTACAAAAGGGAAATGGAATAAAAAAAATAATGACTCCTCAAACGTCCCGACTGGAAATTACTTAAATAAAATAATTTCTCAGGTCTCATAGTATCTTGATAGTGGATGCTCAAGTCTGGTGTTTGTGTCATTCAAGTCTGGTTCATTTGGTATATGTTCATTGTGATAGTGTTTCTGTGTGTTTTGTGTATTGTGCGTGTTATTTGTGTTGTGGAGTGAAAGTGTCGTGGCGCATAATAGTGTCATTTCTAGAGTAGTGAATAGTGCATGAATAATGTCGAATTCTAGCATTTAACTTGTAGAATTTTGTTCTGGTAGCTACGGTACTTGTTTTCACTTAAAATTTTTTTCCCTACTTCTAAGACTTTGAACTTGATGGGAAAAATTGATGGAGCAGCTGGTATGGTGTGGTTTGAGAGATTCAAAAAAATTTTGGACTAATTTTCAGTCAAACCTCAAAGGACCATAACTTTTGCTCTTATTATCATAACCACTATTATTTTTTATGCATTTGGGGTGGAATTTAATTTCCTACCCTGCCATATACCTCTTTCTCGGCTATCAAAATCATATTCTCCAGAAAATGTTGTTTTCTATTTTTTATCAATATTTTGTGATTTTTCTTCATTTTTTTCACATTTGAAAAACTTTTAAAAATACTTAAACTTTGAGTTTTGAGCTGATTTTTTTTGTGGTACTGTTTGATTACTCAAGGGAAAATCCTACCAACTTTCAAATCATTTGGAATTCGTTTGAGTATACTTGTAATTTTACCCTTTGTTTTACCGATACCACTAGAATTAATGTATTTTGGTGCATGACTAGGGGAAATCCAAGTGACTTACAACCATTTGACCTTGAGATTGATAGGACTTTCCATAGAGGACTTGTGCATAATAGGAATCCATCTGTACATCCTGTATATTTTGTGACCGTTCCTGATTCACCTAATACTCATGTTTCTATGCATTCGTATCATTTTGACATTCATTTTGAAACTGATAACATGGATCAACCTCCACCTTATGAGAGGACAATGAGTCAATCTCCCGAGGAGGAAGTTCCTTATGTTGTAAAAGTTGGATTAATACACTTGTTGGAAAAGTTTCATGGCGTTGTAGGTGAGGACCCGTGCAAACACTTGAAGTAGTTCTATGTTATGTATTCCACTATGAAGCCTGCATATGTCCAAGAAGATATTGTGTACTTGAAGGCTTTTCCTCATTCCTTGGAGGGTAATGTAAAAGATTGGTTGTACTACCTTGCAACAAGGTCCATCACGAGCTTAGATGACTTGAAGAAATTGTTCTTGGTCAAATTCTTCCCTGTATCCAAGACAACAACCATAAGAAAGGAGTTTCATGGCATCAAGCAACAGTCTGGGGAGAGTCTCTACGAATAATGGGAGATATTCAAGAGTTTGTGTTCTAGTTACCCACACCACCAAATATCTGAGCATTTGCTTCTTTAGTATTTTTATGAAGGCTTGCACCATATGGATAGGAGTATGATTGATGCTGCAAGTGATGGTGCTCTTAGTAATTCGACCCCAGCAATAACGAGGCAATTGATTGAGAACTTGGCCTCTAACTCTTAGCAATTTGGCGCAACAAATGATGCCATTGTTGTTAAGGGAGTTCATGATGTAGGAGCTGCCGAGTACACTTAGAAGTTGGAGAGCAAGATTTATGCTCTTACCATCTTAGTCGACCAACTTGTTGGGAATCAAAGAGCTGCACCTTTTAATGCAAGAGTCTATTGCCTTTGCACGTCATTTGAGCATTTCACAGATTCTTGCCACGCCTTGCAACAAGCCACAACTTTTACACCTTCTAATACTCCTCAAGCCTATGCTGTTAACATTTTCAACAATAGGTCGCCCCAACAACACCAGCAAAACCATGATTTATCAATCAACAGATACAATCTAGGTTGGAGAAATCATTCTAATTTGAGATGGGGCAACCAACAACAGCAAGAAAACCAACAGGTTCAAAATGTGCAGCCACCTCCTCACCAACAACAAAGAGTTGCACCTGCACCACAAGATGCGCCGGTTCCACCTGTCCCTACTAGTACCCCAGCTCCTGCTGCACCATCATCTTCTCCACTCTCCATTTTTAGGTTTTCAAAGCTTTGAAGGTGACCCATGGAGGCACGAACCCTAGGCAATCAACTAAGCGAAAATTACCGTGGATTCAATAGGTCATTAAGCACAACAAATTTCAAGCAATTAACACCCACATATTGAAGCAAGTTGTGACAAAACTCATAAACACTAAGCATGAATATGAGCCATTAATGTGCACACACAAATTTGAGATTAAGCATGCATCACAAATGTATTTATCATTAAAACCCAACCTAAAATAGATGCAATTCTGAATACAACCCAAAAATGACAAACAATCTCATGGTTTCATTTCAATTTTGTCAAGGAATCAATGCAAAAAGCTTATCTAGACATGGAAATGGAGCAATTAAGCACTTCAATTCTGAATTCAAACAAAACAAAACATCAAAAATAAAAAACCCTAACCTACTTCAAACGCAAATTCAAAAGCAAGAGCAAAAGAGAAATTTCAAGGTTTTGAATGAACGAAAATCACTACTATCATATAAGAACCGAAAACCGCATCAATGGGTGTTGTTCCAAGTCAATACAATCCATAAAATGAGATGCCCAAACAAGTAAATGAATTCAAAATGTAAAACCAACATTGGGAGCTGTCAAAATATGCATAAAAACGATAAAAACTAGGCAAAAACGTGAAAAACCGCAAGGAGCACCTCCATGGACACCCACTAAAGCCCAACAGATGAAAAAACACTAAAGATGAACAATTAAGCACTGAACAACTGTCAAATGGGTACACAAAGGCTAGTGGAAAGGAGGAAAATGATGACTCATCAATAAGCCAACATTCGAGGCCCAATAGTGGTATTTTTGTAATTCTGCACCTAATAGTGGCAATTTTGTAAATATGTGAATCTTAGGTGATGTGACCACGTATAGGAGGGGCTAATTTTCGTTTTCCAGCAGCATCATCTTCCCCACTCTCCATTTTAGGTTTTTGAAGCTTTGCAAGGAGACCCATGGAGGCACAAGTTCATTTTTCATGTATTCCACTCATTTTTCACATTTTATGAGTTGTGGACAACACTAATTGTTGGGGTCTTCGTTTTCTACACGTTGGGTAACATTTATATTGAAGCATTTCTGTTTTTGTTGGTTGTTTTCGTTCTTGCCCCTTTCTCTCCTTCCACATTTTTGTTTCTTGTACCAATTTAGGTTTTCTGCACTATTTTGTTCCAATTTGAATGGTTGAATCACAAATTATGTTGAACCCTAATTCGAATTCCATGAAGCGCTAAGTTTACGTGTTGATTCTTTGCAGATATTGAATTGAAACCTTGAGATTAGTGTTTTGTTCGGTGGAGTTTTGTTAAACTCTCCATTCTGAATTTGTGTTTGGGTTTAATGAAGAAACCATTTTGTTTTTGCTTAATTTATAGAGTGGAATCGTTGTGTATTCATGCTTAATGAACTGTAGCAGATTCATGAATGTGTGCATTGCTTAATTACACTTGAGTTTGAGTTAATATAACCATTTTTATTTGTAATCCGTGATTAGTGGATTTTCATTTGAACTAAGGAATCAACACTATTGTTACATCGTTTTTACACATCTGTATTTAAGTTTTCAATTGTGTGTTACATCCGTAAATCTGCCAAACCCCCCTTGTGTTATAGTGTTGTGTTCATCTTGAAATTGAAGCTTTGGACGAAAATTTTGGTCATTGGGAGACAACTTGGTTCAACTTTTATATACTACATTTAATCTATTTTAATTCGGTGGGGTACACCCCCTATCAAATTTGGCGTCGTTGTCGAGGACCAATGGTTTTGTTCTAAGTAAAATTTTTAGTGTGTTTGTGTTTGTATCTGTTAGTGTTTGTGTTTGTGTTTGGTATTTTGGTGTGTGTGTGTGTAGTTCAGGTGTGGTTGAGTTGGTATATGTTGATTGTGGTAGTGTTTTTGTATACTATGCGTGTTGTTTGTGTTGTAGAGTGAATAGTGTCACGGCGCATGAATAATGTCAATTCTAGTGTAGTGAATAGTGTTGAATATTGTTCGATTTTAGCATTTAACTTGTGGAATTTAGTTCTGGTAGCTACGGTGCTTGTTTTGACTTGAAATTTTTTCTCCCCACTTCTAAGATCTTGAACATGATGGGAAAAATGGCTGGAGTAGCTGTTATGGTGTGAGTTGAGAGATTCAAAAAAAAATTGGACTGATTTTTAGTCAAACTTCAGAGGACCATAACTTTTGCTCTTGTTATCAGAATCAACATTATTTTTATGCATTTGGGGTGGAATTGAATTTCCTACCTTGTCGAAACCCGCTTTGTCAGTTATCAAATTTAAAAAAAAAATTAAAAATACTTGCACTTTGAGTTTTGAGCTAATTATTTTTTGTGGAACTGTTTGATCAGTCAAAGGATAATCCTACCAATTTTAAAGTCATTTAGAGTTAGTTTGATTATACTGGTAGTTTTACCCTTTGTTATGGGAATACCACTAGAATTAATGTATTTTGGTGCATGACTAGGTGAAACCCAAGTGAATTACGACCCATTGACCATGAGATTGATAGGACCTTCCATAGAGGACGTAGTCATCTTAGGAATCCATCTTTACATGCTGACTATTCTATGACTTTTCCTGATTCTTCTCATACTTCTGACACTTCTCATTCTGTTCATTTTTTACATTCTGAGAATACTGTTTATTCTGATCATTCTGATTTTCATACTAATAATATGGCTTAACCTCCTCCACCTCATGAAAGGACAATGAGTGAGCTCACTACACTAGAGTTCACTTATGACAATTTATGCATTCAATATCCTGAGGAGGAAGTTCCATACGTGTTAAAAACTGGATCAATACACTTGTTGCCAAAGTTTCACAGCCTTGTAGGTGAGGACCCGTGCAAACACTTGAAGCAGTTTCATGTTGTGTATTCCACCATTAAGCCTGTAAATGTCCAAGAACACCATGCCTACTTGAAGGCCTTTCCTCATTCCTTGGAGGGTAATGTAAAAGACTGGTTGTACTACCTTACAGCCAGGTCCATCACGAGCTGGGATGACTTGAAGAGATTGTTCCTGGCCAAATTCTTCCCTGCTTGTAGGACCACAACCATAAGGAACGAAATTTTTAGCATCAAGCAACAATCTGGGGAGACCCTCTATGAATACTAGGAGAGGTTCAAAAATCTTTGTTCAAGTTGCCCCCACCATCAAATCTCTGAACATATACTTCTACAATATTTTTAGGAAGGCCAGCACCACATGGATAAGAACATGATTTATGTCGCAAGTTGTGGCGCTCTTGGTAACATGACCCCAGTTGCAGCTAGACAACTAATCGAGAACATGGCTTCCAATTCTCAACAATTTGGCACAATCAGTGATGTCATAGTTGTTAGAGGAGTTCATGATGTAGGGGGTAGCCAAATACACCAAGAAGTTGGAGAGTAAGATTAATGCTCTTACCCCACTGGTCAACCAACTTGCTTCCAATCAAAGAGCTCCAGCTACAAGAGTTTGTGGCCTTTGTACATTCGTTGATCATTTCACAGACTCTTGCCCAACATTGCAAAAATAGGCCATTCTTCTTCTACACCAGTGGATACTCATCAAGCGTATGCGGCTAATATTTTCGATAACAATAGGCCCCAACACCAGGATAGAGGAATCACCCTAATCTGAGATGGGGAAACCAAGGCAACCAACAACAGCAAAACCAACAGTTTCAAAACACGCATTCACCTCCTCAACAAAGAGTTGCGCCTACACAAGCTGCTCCTGTTCCACTTATACCCATACGAGCTCTAGCTCCTGCTGCACCTGCACCTACACCTTCTACTTTATTGGAAGAGTTGGTTAGAGTGATGACACTTCATAATATGCAATTCCAGTAGGAGACTAGAGCCTCAATCCAGACTTTAACAAATCAAATGGGGTAGATGGCTACGCAACTTAATCAAGCATAGGCTCAAAATTCTTATAAGTTGCCATCAAAGACGATGGAGAATCTGAGAAATATGAGTGCCATCACATTGAGATCTGGGAAAAAGATTGAAGTTCCCACTCCTGAGCCTACACCTCAAGAGGAAGTTCCCACTTCTTATTAATGGTTTTTCTAGTTACTTTCAAATTCATATTGCACCTAAGGACAAAGAGAAAACCACATTCACCTGCCCCTTGGCACTTTTGCCTATAGGAGGATGCCGTTTGGCCTATGCAATGCCCCTGGCACATTCCAGCAATGCATGCTTAGCATTTTCAGTGATTTTCTTGAAAAATGCATAGAGTTGTTTATGGACGATTTTACTATGTATGGATCCTCTTTTGATACATGTTTAGACAATCTCGACAAAGTTTTGAATAGGTGCATCCAATCTAACCTTGTTTTCAATTTTGAAAAATGCCATTTCACAATAGAACAAGGCATAGTTTTAGGGCACATCATTTCAAGTAAGGGCATTGAAGTTGACCCTACCAAGATTTCAATTATTTCACAATTGCCTTACCTCTCTTCTACGCGAGAGGTTCGTTCTTTTCTTGGCCATGCAGGATTTTACAGATGCTTCATCTAGGACTTTAGTAAGAAGACTTTCCACTGTCCAACTTATTGCAAAAAGATTTGACTTCATTTTTAGTGACGAATGCAAAGAGGCTTTTGGTTGCCTCAAGAAGGCCCTGACTACCACTCCGATCATTGAGGCGCCCGATTGGACAGCCCCGTTCGAGCTTATGTGGGATGCATCCAATTATGCATTGGGGGTTGTTTGGCTCAAAGGATTGATAAGCAGTCGAGGGTAATCTACTACGCCTCTAGGACATTGGATGCTGCCCAAGCAAACTACACCACAACAAAGAATGAGCTTTTTGCGGTTGTTTTTGGGCTTGAAAAGTTTAGATCTTATCTGCTTGGTTCTCCTGTTTTTGTGTTTACCAACCATGCAGCTCTTAAGTACCTATTGAAGAAGGCAAAATCCAAGCCTCGGCTGATTAGATGGATGCTCTGGCTCTAGGAATTTGATTTGGAGATTCATGATAGGAGCAAAGCATAAAACTTCGGTGCAGACCACTTGAGCAGGATTGAGAGGTCTGATGATGACGCTTCACCAATCCGGGATGACTTTCCCGATGAAAGTTTGTTGACACTCTCTGTTTCTTTTCCCTCCCCATGGTTTTCTAACGTTGTGAATTATCTTGATGCTTTTGTTTTTCCTCCCCTAGCATCCATAGCTCAATGTGATAAACTCAAGAGCGATACTAGGTATTATATTTGGGATGACCCCTATTTGTGAAAGATGTGTAATGATCAGGTTACCAGGAGATGTATTCTGGACCATGGGATTGACTCGATCCTTCAATTTTGTCATTCATTTGCACCTGGATTGTGGATTTTAGTGGTGCACGATCTTCAAGATGCGTGGAGGATTTGCAACACAAGTGAGCAATGCCTCAACAGATGCCTTAACAACCCATGTTATTTTGTCAGGTCTTCGATGTTTGGGGTATAGATTTCATATGCCCTTTCCTATTTCTTTTGGTTTTACTTACATCTTACTTGTTATTGATTATGTCTTAAAGTGGGTGGAAGCTAAAGCCACCAGGACTAACGATGCTCAATTTTTTATAGACTTTGTCAGGTCTCACATATTCTGTAGGTTTGGAATTCCTAGAGTTGTCGTTAGTGACTAGGGCACCCATTTCTGTAATAGGTCCGTGGGGGGCTTTGCTTCGAAAGTACGGGGTTATGCATGAGATTTCCACACCATATCACCCCCAAACTAACGGGCAAGCTGAGATATCAAGTAGAGAGATCAAGCAGCTAGTGTAGAAGATTGTGCAGCCCAATCGAAAGGATTGGAGCAACAGACTTGAAGACACTTTCTAGGCTCATAAAACTGCTTACAAGGCACCTATTGGGATGTCTCTCTATCGGGTTGTCTTTGGTAAGTCATGACACCTACCAGTGGAAATAGAGCACCGAGCCTACTGGGTTATCAAATCATGCAACTTCTCACTTGATCAAGCTGGGGAGTAAAGAAAGTTGCAACTGAATGAGTTAGATGAGATTTGTTTGGAAGCATATCATAACTCTATGTTCTACAAAGAGAAGACCAAGAGATTCCATGATAGCTCCAAAGCTAGGAAGGAATTTGTTGTTGGTCAGCAAGTGTTATTGTAAAACTCTAGACTTGGTCTCATGGGTGGTAAGTTGCAGTCAAAGTGGATTGGTCCTTTTGTGGTGACTAATGTTTATCCTTATGATGCAGTTGAGATCAAGAGCCAATCCACCGATAAGAGCTTCAAAGTGAATGGGCATCGTCTGAAGCCATTCCTCAATAACCCTGCCTTGGTGGATACTATTGTAGAGGAGACTTCCTTGCTTGACCCCACTTCTATTTCACCATGATTCAGAGAGTTTTGTTTTTCCTTCCTTACTTTTATTACACTTGTCCAGGCCCATCTGCTGATGTTTCATTGGTTGATACTATGCTGAGTCAGATTAAGACAATGCGTAGTTTAAGTGTGGGGGAGTTTGTTTGTTGTCGTTTCCTTTTGTTTGTTTCCATTTTGTTAATTTGTGTTAAGTTTTTATTTTCTGTTTGGGACACTCACTTCACTTTTGGAGGATGAGTTGTTGGTTGTTTTGTGCACTGATATCCTTGCTTTCTCTTTGCATGTCAAGTTTATTTTGAATTGTTTTACCCTGTGTGAGAATTTGAGCCACTCTCTGTTCTTTCTTATGTGATATATGCCTCTTGAATGCTTACACAATTGCCTTGGCTTGACTCTTTCTGATGCTTTTCTGATTCACATGCAAGTTTGGATATGATTTAGGCAATTTTTTTCCGATGAGCCTATAGCCAGATGATCCTACCTTGGACTGTTTCCGTTGATAGCCCTTTTTGAGCTTGCATACCCTTTCATTGTTCTACAGCTTATTACAAGCCCTTAACCTGAAAAACCATGATTCATCCTACCTTATGAAATTTTTGAGCTTTGGAATTATTTTGGAAATATATGTTATTCTTTAAGTGTGGTTGCGCACAATAACTGTGGTTGTTCACACACACTTGTTTTGTTCATGGATTGCTCATTTGTACATTTTATGTTGGACTTGAAAACGGTTATTTCTCTACTCTAAAATGAAAAGAAAAAAAAATGAAAAATGAAGAAAAAAAATGAAAAGAAAGAAAGGAGGTTTGGGTTTTGTAACATTCTACGAGAATTGAATATGGAGGTGTTGGAGTTTGGAATTGCTTTGATGCTTGATTTTGACGTATTTCCCCATTGCTCCTATATTTCCTTTGGTTCTTTTTAGCCATTTATCCATATGTTCCACACGTTGTCCTCAACCCCATTACAACCTTGAAAAGTCCTTCTGATCTTGATTTGCATGCGTTTTGGTTTGGTTGTTGGTTCTAGCGGCTTGCCAAGTCTGTTTGATTTTCATTTTTCAGGGGATCTTTGAGAGTAAACAGTAGCATGGAGATTTGAGTGATATAGTGCATATTTTGTGAGGTTATGTAGCTTTCAATTTACCCTGAGTTGAACTGAGTACTTGACATGTTTTGAATTGCTTGGATGATGTTCATGAATACCTTGCAGCTTTGAATCATTATGTGCTGGATGTGTTTCCATTTGTCTGTTTCGAGTCTATTTGTCTTGTGTCTCTTTTTGTCTCTCTTGTTATGTCTGTGATGTCCTTGCTTTGCTTTAATTTTTAATTTTGCCTAGGAGTGCAAAAGGGTAAGTGTGGTCGATTTTGATGAGTCATTATTTTGGTGTGATTGTGTAATATATCTAATTGTATTGTAAATATGTTTATTTCGTTAGCTCACCCTATCTGCTTGTGTGTGGTGATGATCGTATACGCGATATACGTGAGCAGACAATGTTGCAGGTGGATCTGGTGAGGCGTAGAGCCGAAGCGAGGCTAGACTTGGGATATTTCATCATGGATTTATGTTTTTATGATTTTAAGTCATTTGAAAACTCTTATGTTATCAGACTTTAATTTTATAATGGAACTCGTTTGGATTTTAGTTATTGTCATGGTTAAATAAAAGTTTTAAAATTTCCCATGTTTTTGGGAAATAGATTTATAATTAATGAGATTTTAATTTCTTACTATATTTTATTTATTTAAATCCGTAATATCCGTTCGGGATGTTACATTCTTCACAATAGTTGGAGAACAAATAATTGTTAGACAAATGTCATCAAGAAGGGGGGTTGAATTGATGCTTTTAAAAAAAATTGTCTTGATATCTATACTGAAGAAAATATCCTTTTTTTTAATTATTAATTAAGTGTGTTACCGGAAGTGTAAAAAAGAGGTAAAGGAAAGAAGAAATTCACACACTGGTTCAGGTATAGCCAACCCTGTATCCAGTTCCTAGTCACCTCAATGTGAGAATGACAATCCCAATTCACTATCTTTAGATTATTTCAGTTACAACCACAATGACATAGTGAAACATGCAATAGAGAATTTCTAAAGATTGATTAACACTTATCTTGAGCCCTTTCAAGATGTGACAACACCTTCCTTCAATCACACAAGGGATGAAACACCTCCTCTGTACAAAACAAACAATGAAAATTACTACTAAAAAAATGATGCATTGTCTCCTGGAAAGTAAGAGTATAAAGATAGAATGCTCAGCGGTAAACTCCTTTCACAAGTGAATTCTCGTTACCAACTTGAATAAGAGAGGAAAAAACTCAACCAATATTTTTGTGCTTCTCAATAGTAGTGTGTTATGTGTTTTCTCATTCTCAAATTGGGTTGTTTAAAGAGTTTTAATTGAGTTTTCTTAAAATACATAATTCAATTAATTCAAAAATAAAATCAAATAAATTCGAAAATCAATTTTTATTCTTTGTAGAAAAGATGATTTTTAGGAGAAGATATAGTCAAAGAATACTTGATTTAAGAAATAGTTTCAATTCAAAAGATATTTTTATTTTTGAAAATCTATAGAAACATAATTTAATTAATTTCAATAAAATCAAATAAATTCGAAAATGAAATTTTATTCTT
>Ga0099822_1002105_pt1 | contig 24382 bp, 11 predicted proteins | sample CowpeawhiteBW_FD_76839 | JGI IMG/M metagenome (GOLD analysis project Ga0099822, IMG submission 76839) | Root nodule microbial communities of legume samples collected from California USA - Cow pea white BW | ecosystem: Host-associated > Plants > Roots > Nodule | place: USA: California | collected... | reverse complement strand
TCGTCTCTTCTTTACGTTCTCAGTTAGAGCTTTCTAGTGAGCTCGTTTTGAACTTGTCCTACTGGTTTCAGTTCGCGAAGCCGTTCCTTAAGCTACTGTCCTTCACCGCTCGAGTATCGGAACCCTAGCTAACATTTCCCAAGTATGGGAAGCTAGACTATTCATTTGTGGTTGATAAACTGTCTGGTTTGGTTCATCTGTTGCGTGCATGTGACAATATTGAATGTATATGGAATTGTGTTTGAATGTTTGGTGTGGGAGTGTACTGTTTCTGGGTTTGTAAGTGTCGAACAGTGGGAGGAACCTGTCATGTTCGCCCAGGCGAGCTCATCTCGTCTAAGCGAGAATTACAGGTCCTCGCCCAGGAGTTTTCCTCAAATACTCGCTTAGGCGAGTTGATTGTGTTTTGAGCGAAAAACCATCTCGCTCAGGCGAGATGGCCTCGCCTGAGCGAGCCCTCGCAAAAACTCCCAGGCCCCTTGACGCAATCTTGCCTAAGCGAGAGCCTGCTGCTTGAGCGAGGGCACTCCCCTCGCCTGAGCGAGGGTCTCTAGCTTGAGCGAGACCCGCTGTAGGTCGCGCTGTTTTTCCATGGTTGGTGTTTGTGAACTGTTTGTGGTGTGATTCCACCCTGATTAAAGTATGAGACTCGATAAAAAGCATGGAAATTTGTAGTTATTAAACTGTATGTATGATTTGGAATGAGGTGGGTATGAAACTTTAACAAGATGGTTGGTACTAAAGGGACATGGTTGTGGTATGATGATATAAACTTGTATTCGTGCTCCAGCAGGAGTGAGCTGGTATTGATTTCGCTGTGGTATATGAACGAGTATGATTTATAAAGGTTGATTTGAGGTTATATGTATGATGAGTATTCCTTTGATGTTGATTATGATGTAGTTCGTGTGAGTGCGTAATTTCTTGGAGTCTCTAGGTGAGACTTTTCAGGGTCGCGCTTCAGTGGTTGGGACGTAATTCCATGGCCCCTGTTAGTGGGTGTCCATGGTGGTGCCCCATCTGTATAACTAGGTAAGGATTCAAGTTAAGGTTGCATTCTAACACTCTAAGGAGTCAGTTAGTCTCACTCAGAGCGGGCTGACTACTGTGGTGAGAGTAGCAGGAGGCCTAAAATTCTTTAAGGGCTAACCCTGTGGTGAGGGAAAATTGATCCATCGTAACACTTGTAACACATAACTCGTGGGTGAGCAGAGGTATCCACCACAAGTGCGGGCATCCGCTGAATCCGACCAAGTTATACGTATCCGGATGAGTCAAGTTGAGTCGTAGTGTATTGATTGAGAGTCATAACATGCTTGGATGATGTATGGATATTGAATGGTGAGAACTATATTTTGGACTGTATGATATATGTTGTTGGCACTAGCTTACCCGGTTTATTGTGTGATTGTCTTGTATGTGGTTCTTCTTTCTTGCGATGATCATCAATTAAATTGATGGGAGCAGATGAGCGAGGTTCCAGAGGTCAGCAAGGAAATGGAGATTCCGTTGCATAGTCCGTGTGGACTAGTTTATGTTTCCGTATGAGTTTATTTAGGGTTGCGACCTATGTATTTGTTCGCCCTTAGATTTATGCACTCTGGTTAACTTTTCCTCTAGTTTCTTTTGGGCATCGTGGTGTGCCATGGGTTGTTTGGAGTGGAGTTTCAAATTTCCAGACCACGCTTTTATGTTATCAGTCTCGTGACATTCCTTTAATTTCACGTACTTAATTAAATGGGGTGTTACAGAAACCATATTTAATTTCTATATAAATGTACACAAATATTTCTATCAAAATTGATATGTTTAAGTAAGTATTTTTAACAAAACTAAGTTTACTTAAATTTATATTTTACATTGAACTTGATTTAAAATTGTTTTAAAGTTGTTAATAGAAAATAATGTTAATAGAAAAAAATTTATAAATTATATTGATAATTTATTACATCATACTTTAATATTATTTTTTTATTGAAATTTATATTTCAAATAATTTTATATTTTTAAAATGTTTAAAGTTCAATAATTTTCATACAAATGTTTGAGTTGGTGTAAAAATAACAATTATAAAAATTTTAAAAATAATTTTAACTATTACAATAAAAAACAAATAAATTTAAATTTTGAAAAAAATTTTAAGTAAAAAGTTGAATGTGAAACACAAATTTAAATAAACTTAATTATGTTAAAAATATATAATAAAAATATATCAAATTTTATAAAAATATATGTATAACATTTATATAAAAATTAATTTTTGTTTCAATTTGGAGAGGGACGAAATTGCACAATTTTTACAAAAATTGTAACGAAATTGAGCCAAATTAAAATAGAGGAACTAAATTGAGAATGAGAAAATGACACATGGCATAATATTGACATGTGGCATTATCATTACTACATCACTCTTCACTACCACGTGACACGACGACAGCTTGACACGTGTCAATTTTTTTTTTATTTTTTAACAAAATTCAAATAAATTAATAATAATAATAAATTCAAAAAATTCAGGAACTGACACGTGGCACCCTTTAACACTGTTAGTATACCACTAGGGAAAAGAACATGATTGCATCAAAATTTCTAAAACATGGAACAAATTGAGATAAGAAAAAAAATAAAAGGATCAAATTGAGATAAGAAAAAAAATAAAGGAACCAAATTAATATTTTACTACAAAAATGGAGATCAAAGCGATAATTAAACATCTTATTTTCAATCAGCCTTTTCCTTTCTTCACCAATTTCATCATTAGAGATTTTATTATCTGCAGGTTCCTATTCCCTTGGTTTCTCTTAAAATTTATTTAGAATTGGATACGTGTTTCAAATTAGGTGTAAAGTATTTTTAGAATGAGTAAGGGTTATATTTCATATCATTGTTTAGCATGATTTCTTAGATTTTAAAAAATATTTATATATAACAAACTTTATCGATTTAAAAAAATTTATATTATATGGTATTATGTATCTATTGGTATTGTTCATTTAAAAAAAATATTATTAGTGAAATGCATCTTTATACTCTTCTAATTCTATTAATTTAACAAATAATATTAATATTAATATATTACAATATTGATTTGTGATTTGGCACTAGCATATAAATATTTTCATTATTATGGTTTATAAATATTTTGAGTGTTTTGTGTAACTTTTTTTTGTTTAATTACATAATCTGGTTAGATTTATAGAAGGGGTTTGAGACCTGAGCCTAACTACATAAGACATTGACACCACACTCAATTCAAAACCTGAAGGTAATGGGTTTATGGATTTTTATCCTTATATAGTGCTATATTTTCTTATTTCTAACCAATGTGGGACTTAGACTCACACTTGAATTTCTAACGTACAAGAACTGGAATCATTTGTCTCAATTCCTCAAGAACTAGTTAAATTATTTGAAAAGATAATTAAAGTTAAGCATTCTAATACTACCATCAAAACATAAATATCACACATAATAAACGTGATTTTTCTTCTTTAATAATTTATGAAAATAAGGATGTATGTATCTAATTAGATTTTGGATGATATTGGTATTTTTTTTTAAGTTCCAAAAAAAATTTAGTCTTTTGGAATGATGTGTGGATTAGGAGAACTCGATTTGGTCGAATGATATGTTACCAACTAAAACTTTGGTTCTTTGAAAGTTGTTGGACCATTTACCTATTGATTTTGATGTTAAAAAAAATGATTAGTTTTATGTTCTATGTGTGAAAATAATATTGATTTTTTCTCCCATTTGTTCTTTCGTTGTTTTATGCAATTGTGAGAATGGTGAAAGAAGTTTTTCAGGATTTGTAGTTTTCTCCTTTGGATGTGGTTGTTTAGTTTATGAAATTTTCTTGTAGTTTTTTGCTTAAAGTGATTATCATTATTGTAGGTATCTAGATGATGAGAAATTATAGTAGATTTCGGGATCTATTTACTTTTCCTTCTATTGGTTTTCAAATTAAGAAGTTAGTGCATATAGTTGAGAATAAATCTAATAAGTATATGAATAATATTGTCTATGATTTCTTTGTGCTGAAAATTTTAAAGTTGGATGAATATTTGGGTAGTTTTTGTTAGAAGTGTGCTTTAAGCCTAACTCAACCCAACAAAACTGGCTTGTAAGATGATGTTTGTACCTCCCTTATATATTATAAAATTGTCTTTTCTCTAATGGATGTGGAACTTACAATAGTTTTTCAACTTTATTAATGGTGCAGACTTCTATTTATGTTAATTTTATGAAACCATTTATGTTTTAGAGAATTATTAATCAAAGGACATTCAAAGACTTTGGTTGAAGATTGATTCTTCTTTAATTTTTCAAGAATTTTGGGATTAACTAGTGGTTTCTTAAAGTCCTAACAGAAGATAGTGTAAATTGACAAACTTTCTCTAAATAAAATTAAAATATATTATTCTTTTTTATTTTTTTAACTAAAATGAAGTAATAAAATAATATAGTTTTACCCAAATTAGTAATTTGTGAAAGTTTGTAAGAAAAAACTTTGTTAACGTATATTTTCCGTGTCAAAATTTATAACAATCTACGACATGACCTTGTTTAATGAATGACTTTATAATTATTATTTTTAAATTATTGAAATGTAACTTCATCACACCGTTACTAAAAGTAAATATCTCATTAACTCAAAACTTACATGTAAGGTACTTTAAATATAGTTAGTGTCATTTTCAATTAAATTATAAACTATACCTTAGAAATTTATGCTTTATTAAATACATCACATTATTTTTAAAATTAAACTGAAAATAGCATAATAAACTGCACATAAAATACAGCATATAATTTTTTGTCTTTGTTTTAATTAAAGTTTAATATTATAGATCAACAATTTACGACGACACTTGCCAAACTAGCAACGTTGTAGATTTTGAAGAGCACACTGATTTCAAGAATCGAATCTTCCATATCACAAGGCGCCATTAATTACTCTGCTTTGAAGCTTGCATGTCTCACGTTTTCTTCAACAACAGTAAGAGATGTTTGTTTTTCTTCTCTTCAGTAGTAACATCATAACTCACGCAACCATTAATAAAACAATATAGCTTCACTTCAATTCAAACATGGTTTTTATTTCTCTTTTTTCTCCCTTTTTCACAACTTTCTAGAGTTTAATTAGCTGTTTTGAAAGTTGAAAAGCAAAGAGAATTTACTCTAACAAATTCAACACATGGCCCCATCATGATGTCTATTATTTTACCTATCTATAAACTAATTACAATTATTCCTAAGAACAAAACATTAACTTGATGTATAAGACAAAGCCATATGCAAATATTGACTGAAGATTAGGGTTCATGTGGACAGCATTTAATGCAAACAGAAGGAATAGGTCTTAGGGTTTCACAGCTACCTACACTTTTAATTTCAACCTCTCTTTAAATGTTTTAAAAATTCACAAGGCCTTGGTCTATGTCAGATCATTAATGCCATTAATTATCTAATTTAATTTATATTTTCACAATAACTACGTACTGATATGGAGACGAGTAACGCAACATGGCCACCTATGCATGGTTTGCATTAACGACTATGCAAACATGCAAACATTAATTTTATCTTTCTAAAATACAACTCATCCAATTTCTTTATATATATATATATATATATATATATATATATATATATATATATATATATATATATATTAAAAATCTAAGTGTGATTCTAAGTCCTACATTAGTTAAAAATGAGAAAGTAGAGCACTATATAGGGATAAAGATCCATAAACTTATTGTATTACGGTTTTGGGTTAAGAGTGATGTCAATTCCTTATGTGGTTGAGTTAATTAGTGTTGTATCTTCCTAGTAAACCCCCCTTTGTAAACCTAACAAGTGGTATCCGAGCCGATGATTAAAACCGACTCAGACAAGTGTAGTAGTGAATCATGCTATTTTTGTTTACACTGTCATGACCGACCAAAGTGTAACTAAGTGTGTCATCCTGAGTTGAAGAGATTTTGTTTATATATGAATTTGATCATGAGATATTCATATCTATAAATTTGAAGGGGTTTGGAAAGAGTACTTTAATCGATATAAAAGATTATTAGATATTAACATTCAACATCTAACCTCCACTATACATAATTTGAGTAAATATGATTGAATTAGCACCACAAATGATTTATGAGAAAATTAGTAAGATATAATTGAACAAATTTTAATTACATGTGACTGAATTGATTTTATTAGATTTAACATGCTTAGATTTATTTTCAAATTTGATTGAAGGTACTAGTTAAGTCTTGAATTCTATAAAGAGATGGTTTAACTTGACAAATTGTGTATTGTTTTTTTTTTTCTTTTACACATGTTTGGACAATCAAATTGTTTCATATTAATATATTTGTTATTACTGAAATAAAAAATCACGAAACAAGACAATCATTCATATTTTACTCAATTATGTTCAAAATTAATGTATGGGGAAAAGTGAAAAGAAAAATGTGAACCCTGAATGTGTTACTTTGTTAGCATAAGAGGGTTCAAATGAGTTGAATAAAAAAATGTGTGCATTATTCAACTTAAACACGCAATTGGTATATGAATATGCATAGAGAGAAGAAGAATTTAAAAGGATTTGCATGTGAAATGCTGAGCCAACAAACATTCATATCCACAACTCTCTTCAACTCTCTTAATAGTAAACAAGACTTTCACTTACATTCTTTTTCTTCAAACTTTAAAATCATAAATTTAATTTATCAAAATCTAAAATTATTACTTTGTATAAGTTCACACGAACTATGAATGGGTATGTCCTATTGTATAACCCACATTATTTTTCTTTAAAATTTTATTGATGTATGTGTTTCGTAAATATTATATATTTAAATATAGATTTTATCCAATGAATTAACTTAATATATATTTTTCTTCATGGAATGCATTTTTAGAAAATTGAATATCTTTCAGCGTGTTTAAATTAAAGTATGTAAAATTCTCCAACTGGATTACATATTATTGGTACATACGAGTGTAAAATACGTAATGTGTACGTAGTTGAGTACATATATAAAAGTGAAGAGTCAAATGTGGACGTAAATACTACACAACTGCGTGCATTGCCAACCCATCACGCGCCTTCCCACTGTTTGACCACCGCCTAATCAGAAAACAAATAAGTAAAATAAAAATAGTACGAAAAAAGGATTTTTCTTTTGTCTTAAAATAATAACACAAAAAAATATTTTATTTTTAAGTTTATCTGTTCAATCAATATTCAACATTTTCTGTATTTTAAGTACTGAGTTTGAAGTTAAACTCACCCTCTTAATTAATTCTTTTAATCTTTTATATATGCGGAACCACTCGATCTTTTCCTATTTATCCTATTTTCTTTCTTACTTCTTCCTCTCTCTCATCACCTCTTACGGTGTTACCCTAATTTTCCTTCATTCTTTGACTTCATTGCTCTCTTATGATGTATTATAATTATAATGCTGCAAATATATCTTTGACTAAACTTGTAATTTACAATATACGAAATACATATTATATATGTTCACACCAGAAGAAGTGTTTTCTAAATAACTTGGTTTCTTTTTTCAAAACATTTAATTAATACTATCATGTTGAAGTGACATAAGATATTTCAGATAATAAATTTTTTACTCCAAATGTTTAACACAATTACATAACTAAACTCCTGGTCAAACTTTTACATTAATTAGAGATAAGGTCAATTTATAATATATCAGTGAGGTGCAAAATAAGATTTTTTTGACATTCTGTTTCACTCGTTATCAGACTGCTAACGGACCACCATATAAATGAGGTGCAAACTTGTCTTAAAAAGAAAAGGCCGGACTCTAACCAGACTTGTTGATTAAGTTGGAAGAATATATATGGTATAGCAGTTGATTTACACGGTTGATTGTGCATGCAAGTTAATTTAATATTTTCAATTCATACTTTAGAAGAAGGGCATGTGCATCTAGCTAGTCTCGATTAGGCAAGCAATTTCAAATCTCACAGACCATTTATAAATAACAAATTTTAGGCTCATTCTCTTAAACCCTTTTCTTCTTTGTGTTTTTGCCTCAGTTTTCTTCCTCTCTCATTGCACACAACAAAAGCATAATCTTGATCCTCTTCGTTTTGCTTTATCAGTGTATATACATAAAAATGGGGGGTACTTCACCTTGTGCTTCTTGCAAGTTGCTGAGACGTCGTTGCTCCAAGGAATGCATCTTTGCTCCTTATTTTCCTTCTGATGACCCTCGCAAGTTTGCCATTGTTCATAAGGTTTTTGGTGCTAGCAATGTCAGCAAAATGTTGCAGGTATTTCTAACTTCCTTCTACCCTTCTTGCAAGTCGTGACGATTTCAAAATTAAAATCGTGAGAACTTCACACAACTTTGTACATGTATGAAAAAGTGAAGTCGTGAAGAATCATAACAAATGTTAATATCTTATATTGGTTTTTCATAAATTAATGTTAACACCAAAACTATCATTATTCTTGATGCCTTCACTTTTTCATAACAGACTACGTATAGTTCTCACTATTTTACTTCTTATAATGGTTATGTGATAGTGTTCACTAAATGTGTTACTTTTGTGTGTGTGTGTGTGTGCAGGAACTTCCTGTTCATCAAAGAGCAGATGCTGTGAGCAGTTTAGTTTATGAGGCAAATGCAAGAGTGAGAGATCCAGTTTATGGATGTGTTGGAGCCATATCATACCTACAGAACCAAGTTTCACAGCTTCAAATGCAGCTTGCAGTGGCTCAAGCAGAGATTCTATGCGTTCAGATGCAGCAACAAGAACCTACCATAACCACACAAGTAGATCAAGATCACAAATCACTGCTCCTATCTGTAAACAATAACTTTGAACCTCTTCCTCACTATCTTAACTTTCCCTCTTCTTCTTCCTCCTCTTCAAATGTGTTCCAAGACCCTCATGAGCCTCTCAAGAGAGAGTCTTTTTGGACTTGAATTTTTTTACCAATAATGGATTTTGAACTGTTACAAAATGTTTTTGTTTCGATTTCAACCATTTTGTTTCTCTAGTCAGAACATGCCTTTTGTCTCTTAGTGCAGCACCCTTTGTTTTATTCTTAATGTTCACACATGTATATATTAAGGATTAAGAAAGAACATTCGAGATCTCACTTTCACTAAAAATAAAACAGAAGATACAACGATTTACAATGTATAAGTAAAATTAAAAAAAAACTTTACACCAACCTATTTTATAGGATTTAGTTGTATGATGTGTGAAATATTAAAATTGTTAATAAAAGAGGAAGTGTGTTCATACAGTTTTTTTTTTTTTTTAAATAGTGAAAAGAAAGATAGGATGAGATGGGGAAAACATGAGATGAATTAATATAAATGTGGTGGAGGAGGGACATGATATTATAAAATATTGTGTATAAATAATAAAAGTTTCATATATATTGTATGAATAATAAAAGTTTCAACGGAAAAAAAAGAAGCAGAATGTACGGGTCAAATGATGCATGTGCAATTTGTCTTACAGGTGAAGTTATTATAATTGTTATATTGAAGGAATCTGGTTGAAGAGACAAAGAGTTATGTAATCATTTGAAAAAGTTAGAACAAATTAAAAAAAGTTACACAATCATATGAATAAGTTAGATTCAACAAGTAACTTTCCAATTAGGGATTTTGTAACTTTTTGATTAATTTTGTGGTTTTCTTTATTATTTTCTACTTATAAAGTAAAGTGTTTAGTCTTTATCTGTTAATAAAGAAATCTTCCTTTGACATTATTCAAAAACATAATGTTCATTTTGAAGCATAATTTTTGAAGTAAATATGAATAAAGTAGTCGTATAGACCATAATTAATATAATTATTAATAGTTAATCACATTTTACAAATAAATATTGCGATTAAACTATTTTATTATAATTGGGAAGATATGTGATTCTTAATTCCTTAAACAAATTGATTTTTGATAGCAACAGAAAAGCGGGAACACGTGTCCACCAATTCAACATTTTAAACTTATCAAAGTTAGAAATGATCACGATTAAAGTAGGATTAGCACATGCGTGTCTATAAAACATATATCATTACATTTGAATTATTTGTTTTGTAATAAGAATTTAATGAGAGAGAAGACAATTATTGACTAAAACAATTAATGATATTTTAATATATATTCATTCTAAGAGATAAGTAGTATTTTTTTTGTTGTTGGGTTCAAGTATACAATAAAATATTAGTCCCCCAAATATAAAAATTGATTTAAATTAATAACTATTTTATGTCATAACAAATTTGTATCATACTTTTAATCACATACTTAAAATATTGAATCACAGACTTTTAATAATTTATTAAAATATTTTATGTCATGTCGTCAGATTATATTCATATAATTAGAACTTTTAACCAAACAAAATTATAAATTTCACAGTTTGAAAATTAAAGTGACAGATATATTTGAACAAACTTCGATATAAATATTTTTGAAAGAAAAAAAAAATTAAAGAAAGTGAATTGATTTTGTTCATGTATGAGTAAAAGAAAACTATTATATAAGATAAAACTAATTTATACTCAAATTTAAAATTTTTAATATAAAAAGCTTTCACAAATTTACTTACATATAAATTCATTTTAATGTATTAAAAAGTTCCTTTATTTTATTTTATTTTCACTTAAAGAGATAGGTTTCAGGAATAAGTTTATTGAAACATTCCTTACTTCCCTCCCAGTTAGTATTTGATTTTCTCTTTGTTTTATGAGTTTTTGTCACTTTCTTTCTGATTCTTGTTCTATATAATTGCTTAAGTTTGAACTTCCATGAATTAATATCCAAATGATGTAACAATAAGAATGGGAAATATACGAAACTCTCCTCCTTAACAGTCAATGTACTATATATGTTTTGATGTGTTTATGTATCATGATGATAATTTATAATTTTTATTTTGGTTAAATAATTGCTTGGGTTTTTAATTTTGATTCTTGTAAAAAAAAAATACCATTAATTAGTTATCGATATTACTACTCTAATCTTATAAAAATGGGAATTTATTAAGTCTCTATGATGTCGAAAGATTTACATTTTACAACTCATTATACAAGAAGTCATATTCACTACTCAACATAATAAACCATACATTGAAATTTGTTTAGATAAATAACTTTCTCATTGAAAAAGTACATATTATGTGCTTTTTTTTATAAATAAGATGATAAAAAAATTTAAATTGTTTGTATAAGTTATAAATTGTAGTTGTAAAAAAAATATAAGATCCAAAACTTGAAAAAAAATAATATATATATATATATATATATATATATATGAGAATAAAAGAATATTCTTATATTATAAGATTAAAAAAATTATCATGTTCATGTTTGTAAGTGACCGTTATAATTTTCTGTTCTCGTCAAGTTATGATAGTTATGATGCATGAATACAATATGTGTATCAGATACAACACATAATCGATAAATATGTTTATTTTAAAAATAATAGGATAATATAGTAATATATATATATATATAATAATTCTTAAAAATATGTTGTTAAATCATGTATTAAAGTTGAAATATCAATACATCATAACCAGTACGATAAAAATAAAATATTGTTGAATGTAAAAAAATAAACCAAAACAAAAAAAGTCCATGTAGTAATCCAAAACAAAAAAAAAAAACAAGCCCATGTAATAATTCAAAAGAAAAGTCTCAACCAAAAATTGTTGGACTTCTTCCCCCTCCTCCAAGCATTTCTTCGACACTCACAAATTTTTTAAAAATTCCTAAAATGACTTTTTAATGTAGGTAAACGAATTTTGATATCTGATAAAAAAAGGAAAATGAATTTAGAAATTGGGTAGGCTTCTTCAAATCCCTTTTCTTCTTTTATCGGATTTTGAAATTATTTTAAAATTATAAGTGCCAAATAAATGCTTGAAGGTGAAGGAGAAACCCAAAATTTTCTAAAGTCATGGTCCTCAATCTTGGGGTCTTTTTCCTGTACCCCAATCTTTTCTCCTGTACTCCCAAAAGTTTAACTAATTTCTACTTTGTTTTTCACGTTAAAAAAGTAAAAGAGTAAATTTTCACTCTCTTATACTTAATATAGCACACACTTGTGAACTCAAAATTTTTAATTTGACATAGCCCCTTTTGTGCGGTAGCAACCCCTTTTCTCTCCCACTTTTTTATTCAGAAAAAGACCATTATGGATGTCAACATTCAATTTAGGAAATTAAATTGTGGACGTCGACATCTAGTTCATATGTTTTGAATTTTATTTTGGACTATTATGGATGTCGACATCCGGTTCAAACAATTGCATTGCAGATATTGACATCTAGATCACATTTTTTTGAGTTTTTATTACATATGTGGATGGTTTATTGGATCATTATGAATGTCTACATCTAGTTCAAACAATTACATTGTGGATGTCGACATCCGGTTCACATTTTTTTAAGTTTTCATTACGGGTGTGACTGGTTTATTGGATCATTACGGATGTCAACATTCGGTTCAAACAATTACATTGCGGATGTCGACATTCGGTTCAGACAATTGCATTGTGGATGTCGATATTCGATTCACAATTTTTTGAGTTTTCATTACGTTTGTGGTTGGTTTATTGGATCATTACGGATGTCGACATCCGATTCAAACAATTGCATTGCGGATGTCGATATCTATTTTGCATTTTTTTTTAGTTTTCATGCATTGAAATTGTTCCATTACGAATATTGCACCATTACGGATGTCGACATTCGGTTCACTTATTGACATATGTGGTTTTCATCAACATCGGATCTATACATCCGGTGTAATGCGTTTTCATTCTCAATGTACCCCGATGCTTTCGGTAAAAATATGTACAAAATTATAATAAATAAATGAATATTTATAAAACTAAGAAAATCATTTAAGACATAAAAAAAATCACAACGCCAAAATACACAGTAACTATAAAAAAAGAACCCAAAATAAAATGAACCGGATGTCGACATTCAATTCAAAGATTGACATTTGTGGTTTCCTTCAACACCGGATCTCGACATCTGATTCCTCGGGTTGACATCCGTTTTTTTCTCATGTACCACCAATAAGTGAACTGGAAGTCAACATTCGGTTCACTGGTTAACATCTGTTTTTCTTTATTTTACATTACGAATGACCATATTTGTAAATTATGCAAACCTGATCTTGACATCTGATTTTGAGCATTATCAAATGTCGACTTCCGGTACATTTTTTATAATTCTTTTATGAATCGGAGGTCCATATTCGATATTTAATCAAGTTATTTATTTTTTCAACCGCTTTCGAGCCAACGAATGAATAAACACTGAACACCTTATATCAACAAACAACCAAAAACATGTATATGCATTACAAAACATTAAAAAATATACATGCTAACGCCAAAAAAGAAATTAAGAAACTCGTATACGATGAGGATGAAGGAAGAGAGAAGAGACATGAGTGCAAATGACCACAGAAGATTCAAAAAGAGAGACCACACCAAAAACTCTAGGGACCACACCAAAAAAATCAGCCACCACAGTAAAACGTTACAATGAAAAACACCGTTCATTGCAAGATGAAAGAAGGAAGAGACAAAGATTATATTTTGAAAGTGAGAAGTTTGGAGATGCAGGTTGCAGTTAAAAGACAACGAACCAACTCATAGTAACTTTTTTTTAATTATCTTACATACCTCGATATGAAGGGTTTTAGGGGTAAAGGAGAAAGGATTGGGGGTACATGGAGAAAGCCCCTCAATCTTTACATAATGGCCCAATATTCTCCTGGACCAAAAGTCTAAGAGAAATGTTCATGCTTCGCTTAGAAGCGAAAGTGCATCGGTAAAGATAGAATTAAGAATAAGGTATTTGGTAGTGAAAAAAGAGAAAATATATAATTTTAAAATAATAAATTACAATAATTTTTTGGACAATTTTTTCAAATTAAATTTATACTTCTGTTCTTTTTTTCACCTTTGGAATGACATTTCTTATCAGACGCGAAAATGTAATGTTCTATAAACTTTAAAAAAATAAAGAATACATATGTAATGAAAAGACTAATGATAATTTAAAATAAACGAGAATTTTGTGTGAAAGTTTTAGAAAATTAGGATGCTAACATAATTCGAGAAAATATTTTAATTCTTGCTTTATTTTATTTTTTTAATCATTAGAAGCAAAAGTTGGGATCATTTTGGGAGTAATTTCATTTTTTTTCTTAAATATACATTTGGTCCCTATTTTTGTTATTTTTATTCAATTTGGTCATCATTTTTGTTTTATGTTCAATTAGGTCCTCATTTTTGTCAAATTGGTCCTTTTGAATAATGGTGTTTAAATAGTTAACGTTTTTTAATAGTATATGCCACGTGTCAACTCCTGTTTTTTTTTTCATATAATCTTTTTCTTAATTTCAAAAAAATTGTCCATGTCAAGTCATAATTGTGTCACTTGTTAATGTTAGTGTCACGTGTTAGTTTGTGGTTGTATTATTTCTTTTTGTTCAATTTAGTACAAATATTCGTTAATTTTTTTTTTCAATTTAGTCCCTATATTCGTTTTTTTTTTTCAATTAAGTCCATATACTCGTTATTTTTATTTAATTTAGTCTCAATTTTTATTAAAATATAACAATTTAATTTTTAAAATTGACAATATTATTAATTACTTTTGAAATTCAATTATAAATTGAATATAATTCTTAAATTCAATTGTTAAATAGAATATAATTATTTAAAATATTATTAAAATAAAATTATTTAAAATATTATTCAAACATCCCACAATTTGTTTGAAATAAGTGTTGTCAACTTTAACTCCTTCTTCATATTTTGTTTACTTGAAACTAGGAATAATAGGATTCTGAGTTGAATTGCTTTGATCCATTTTGAATCTCTTAAAAAATAAAAAATTTAAAATTAAAATTCTTACTTGTTTGATCATAATATTTGTTTTCAATTTATTTTATTTTTCAAAATTTTTATTAAAATGATTCAACTAAATTTTTTAATTAAATTGACATTAACGAAATTATAATTTAGTTAAAAAAATACAAAATTAAATAATTAAAATGAATATTAGGGTCAAATAAAAACTTTAACACCAAAATTAGGATACAAATGTAACTAGAACAACTTTACAAACAGTTCATCGAAAGAAAAACCTTTATTGATCTATAAAAACACACCTTCGGTAAATATAGATGGTTAAATATTAGTAATAACATAAATACAAAAAACATGTGATTAAATAAAAATATACTGAATAGTTTTTTCTATGTCCTCTCTTTTTGTATATTTGGCCAAGGACGTTGCAGAACATAGTGGACCGTGTCTTTTGTTTCTCTCTTAAAAATATTGATTCCTTTTCACCACTTCAAGACACGTATTCTACTTCATCACTATCAATTTTTTTTGTCCTTATCGCCAATTCCAATTCGTGCAATCACTTTCGATAGTCACATTAACTTATTTTATTTTGTTTGATTTCATTTTCTTCTGATGTTTTTTGTTACAATTACCAACCACCAAGGTTGGGTTCAAAATTTATTCATTAGGTAAAAATAATAAAGTAAAAATTAAATGAATACATTATTTTAAAAAATTCAATATAAAATAGTCTTTTATTTTTTATGTCAAAATTTTCTGATATATCTCTCAAAATTTCCATATTATTTCATTAACTTAAGTACTTTTTTCAATTAAATAATCTAACTTTAATAATTTTTGAAAGTTTCACTTAAATTTGTAAAAGAAATTCAAATTCAAAAATATTTTGCTCATTTCTCTGTCATCACTTTTGATAATTTGTTTTGTAAATTATACTTGCCGATTACCCAATAAACGATCCATTATGATATTATTATTAGATTTTTCTTAAGAAATTATTGAAAAAAATCAATATCAGTGAACCATGAACCATCTTGATATTATATTTAAATAAAAACATTAATTAATCGGTTATTATGATATTCAAGTTTCTCGCTTATAAGTATTTATCACTATTTAGTATTTCTTCCTTTTAAATGATACAATAATCTTTAATAATTTATCTTAATATAATAAAGCCACATGGATACACATATGCACACACGTTTCCATTCTTCGTAAGGGATAGCATTTGTGATGAACGATTCTTTTTTTCAGCAAAATATTTTTTTTATCTTTTTATAATAATTTATATTATTTTTTATCGAAATAATTTTAATTAATTTATCTAATCAAAGACAAAAAATATAATAACGAAGATTATCGCTAAAATACAATATCAACATATCACCTTATAAGACATGTACCTAAAAATGCATAAAAAGATATTCTATATTCAAGAACTAAAATCATTATCTTATATACAATAATTATACATAAATATAATAATAATAATAATAACAATAATAAAAGGAACTTAAATAAACAACATGATGAATGATGTGAGAACTAAAAAAGATGAAAATATACAATTTTGTAAGTAGGCCAATGGGTCAACTCGCACCGTCCCACCTTTAGCCCGCGCGGGCTGCGAGCCTATGCGAGACGGGTCATTGCGGGCTAGTGGGTTCAACATCTTAGTCTGTCCCGCATTTTTTGTGTGGGCTTACGGGCCAGCCTGACCCGCCCCGAATTGTCATCCCTATTCATAAATAATATAATATTTCTTTAACCTTTTTAATCATCATTAAATTCCATGAAAGAAACACGTGATAATAATATTAAAATTTTGTCTCTCCTTTGAAATTATATTATATCGATACAAAAACAGGTATTTTCTAAATTTCATTTAATTTTCTTGTTTCTTAAATTTAATTGAAATGAGGTGAGAGTAGGGATGTCAACGGGACGGGTAGAGTACGAGTAATAGTTATACCGTACCCTTCCCGTTGGATGAATATCTGTCCAATACCCGTATTCATATCCACGGGTACCCGCATGCATTTAGAAAAAAATAAAAATAAATATTTAATAATATATTTTAATCGTAAATTCAAATAAAATACAGTACATAACATTCATAATTTTTAAACAAAGTCAAAATAACCCATTTAAATAGTGTGGAATGACAATTACAAAGAAATGATTTTTTTTTAAAACTAATTGATAAAAAAATAACTCATTCAAAATCAATATGTTAATATTTTAATCATGTTTTTTTTTTAAATTTAAATTATAGTATAGCAAATACGGGTATCCACGGGTACAGGTACTATGATACATGTATCCGCCCCGTTAACATGCAAGTATTAAAAATTCCGTTATCCGTAGGTATCAATTTCCTACCCGTTGCGGGTTTTATCCGCGAATACCTGCGAGTATGATTTTTTTTGACATCCTTAGGTGAGAGGGTCAAAATTTTAATATTATCATCTAAATAAAATTATATCTCATATAGTTATTTTTTTATGATTATTTGTTCACTTTGATCTTATTTATGAAATTTTTGAAAATGTCATCATTTTTGTAAATTATAGTATATTTAGTTATTTTTTAGACTTCGTAAATTATTAACGAAAGGTAAGTTATGACCATCACGTATCACTCCGTAGTTTTTTTAATTTTTATTTTAAAAAAGTTATTCACGTGTCAAGTCAACATTGTGACACGGGGTAGTGTTGGTGTCACATGTCAAGCTCGTGTCAGTGTAAGTGTGACGTGTCAGTGTATCGTGTCTTATGTTCAATTTCGTATAATTTTTGTCAATATTAAAAATTTTAAAAATTAAAAAACCACGTGCAACCGTTACTGTACACTTAACAAAAAGGTAATGATTGCAACGAATCTTCAAAAATAGGAACTCAATTGAGTTAAATAAAAATGGGAAGACTTACTTGAGATCTCGTTACAAAAATGGAGACCTCTGCAATTATTTAACCTTTAGTTTATAACAAATGTTTTTTCATATTTAATAAAAAAAATTTAATACTCAAATGTCATCACACAAGCAATTAACAAAATTATATATATGTTCAATTAACATTTTTGGGTTTATGAGGAGGTGTTGAATAAATTATAATGATGTGTTAAATTTAATTTAAATTAATTAAATAAATTCAATTAATTTAAATCAGTTAAATAGATTCAATTTATTTCGACTTATTTTATTTCAACTCCAGACTCAAACTCTGAAAGAGATTACTGAAACATACAATGACTCACATATCGAAACATTAAATTATAGCAATAATTATTTTTGTCTAGCTTAATATACCCATGTCACACCAAGTTGATTTAGTTTACTCACTTTGAAATGGAATAATATTTTCTACCGTAATCGAAACAAACTTAAGATTAAAAAAATGGAATCAAACCCAATTTTGTATTTGATCATTTGATATAGAATGGAATGGTAGTAGGCCTTGGTTTCACTTTCAATAAAACATAACATAATAATTTAATATTATTTGAAACTATAACTATTTTTTATATTATTATTGTAATATTATTGTTACGCTTAGTACATATTTTTTAATAAATTTTTATATTGTTATAATATTATTATCCTTGTATATTTTTGGATTTAAAAGTAGGCCCAGCCCAACATAACAGAAAGAGAAGGGTAGAATTAGAAAAAAATAAAAAACTAAAACCCTAACCTCTGAAACTCAGACAACAAGAAAGGAAATGGGAGTAGTGAGATTGCAGAGTGTAGACGAGAATCAAAATCACAAAATGGAGCGGAGCTGAAAGAAATGAAGTGATAGGAAAAACGCAACAATCAGTGTCGTTTCAGCTCGCTGAATCGCCGCTAAACTCGCGGTTTTACGCGAGTTTAACCGAGTTTGTTCGAGTTTGCAGGAGCCTACAAGAAACTATTCTACGGTTAACTAGGTTCGCGATTTTGGTAACCATGGCCAGTGTTGATTTTGTTTTAAATTATTGAAAAATGGACTGAAAAAGTTCTTGAATCATATATCATTGCACCGGTTGTTGTAAACTTAAAACTGGTGTATATAAACAGCACAAGAAAAATAAATATGCAATGCAGGTGAATTCTGAAATTTGAAATTTTATGGGCTAATTTGACGTAACAGTTGATATAAACTTGTTGATTTTTTCTATCAGGTTCATGTAGAGGAAGCCTCTTTGAGTTTTCCAACTAAGCATTTGTTTCACTGTGTCAATGAGAGGCAATATTGGAATAAGGATCCCAAACCCCACTATTTCAAATGCCACCAGAAGAACGGTAGTTGCATTTTCTTCATCTTCTGGTTTCGGAGATGGCGGTCGTGGTCGTGGTCGTGGAGGATCCCTCCCTGGTTCAGGGCCGTTCAATTTCAATGAAAGAGCTCCTGGTAAGCCTAGTTCCAGTGAGCCCAATTCTGACATCACAGAGTCTCCCATTCCTCCTGGTTCTGGTCATGGCCATGGCCGTGGCAAGCCAATGCCTCAGTCAGGTCTTCCTTCTTTCTCATCGTTTTTATCTTCCATAAATCAGCCACCTACTGGTCGAGGCCGAGCTACTGTGCCTCACCGTCAAAGTGATTTTCAGCCACCTGCTGGTCGTGGCCGAGCTACTGCACCTGAACCTCCAAATGATTTGGGGCCACCAGAACCCAAAAAGCCCATTTTTTTCACCAGAGAGGACCGTGTTTCTCCAACAGCGACAGATGGTGTTCCTGTTGATGTTGGGCATCTTAACAAACTTCCAGGTGGCATACTAGAGGTGTTGTCTGGACTTGGACGGGGGAAGCCCATGAAACAGCCAGATCAGGAAACGCGAGCTACAGAAGAGAACAGGCATCTTCGCCCTCCGCGAGCTCCTGGTGCAGTTGCATCCGACACTTTGCCAGAGAAACAACCAATACAAAGCCGGGACAATGCAGTGAGGAATGCACGGAGATTTTTGTCACAAGGTGAGGATGATGGAAGTGGCCCTGGAAGAGGAAGAGGATTTGGAGATAGAGGTGGGTTTGGCAGAGGCAGGGGCAGAGGCAGAGGCAGAGGCCGAGGCATGGGAAGAGGAGGGTTAAGAGATAGGGATGTGGATGAAAGACGTGGAACACTCAAGGATTCAGAGGATCCATATGCTACAGGGCTATATGTTGGAGATGATGCAGATGGTGAGAAATTAGCCAAAAAGTTTGGGCAAGAGATAATGAATCAGTTAACTGAAGGATTTGAAGAAATGTCTGATAGAGTTTTGCCATCGCCATTGCAGGATGAGTATTTGGACGCGTTAGACATCAATTATGCAGTAAGTGGTTTCTACAGACATCATTATTTATTTCTTGAGAAATAATTAGAGGTAGTGGAAGTATAATTTTGTAGCTTAGCTGCATCTAGGGAAATTCTCTAGTCTTATTTGAATTGCTATAGGAAACTCATTATAACCATCCAATTCTCTATATCTAAGGACAACATTTCTATCGGGGAAGTTGTGAGCCAAACTTCTATTTTAAGTTTAGTACCCATATATTTCCATGTTTAATTGTTGTTCTTTTTTTCGCTTCTTTATTGATTATTGCAGATTGAATTTGAGCCGGAATATTTGGTGGAGTTTGATAACCCGGATATTGATGAGAAGGAACCAATTCCTCTTCGGGATGCACTTGAGAAGATGAAACCATTCTTGATGGCATATGAGGGGATCCAAAGTCAGGAAGAGTGGGAGGTATATTTTGACTTAGGATTCTAATCGTAACATTAATAGCAAATGTTTCAGGGCACAAGTTTTGATACTGACATCTTCTTCGCCTATAATTTTATGACTTGGTTGCTAATATCTTTGTCATATCAATCCTGTGTAGCAAGTACATAGAACAAGTACCGTATCAGTCACTATGTTTTGAAATTGTTGTCTATTTTATAGATGCTAGAGGGTAAAGGCTGTTGTTTTTAGTGTTCTCTACTGTAGTTTATGGGTGTGTCCATTTGTTGGGATCTTTTTCTTACCTAACTTTGTATCCTACTAGGAAATAATGGAAGAGACAATGGCACGAGTTCCATTGTTGAAAAAGATTGTTGATCACTACAGCGGACCAGACAGGGTAACTGCAAAGAAGCAACAAGAAGAATTAGAAAGAGTTGCTAAAACTCTTCCTGAAAGTGCACCATCTTCAGTGAAACAATTCACTAACCGTGCTGTTGTCTCCCTTCAGGTTTGGAACTCTAAATATTGATATTGTGTAGGGCATAAAATGTCTTAATACTTGGCTACTTGTTTTCCTCTTATGTTGATATTCTTATTTTAAGTATCTCTACGGATTATGTTCTTCATGCTCTCATGTCACTCAGCGGTAAATGAACCCCTTTTCTCAGTATAGTTATCTTATAGTTTTATATCACTAGAGAAATTATTTCTCAACAACAGTTGCATAATCAATTGAAATTCCAACAAATATTTGTTATTTTGTCACGAATCCCGAATCTAAATTCTAATTGATAAAATCAAGCTCAAATGTATCAAGAGAATAGAATATGTATTTGATTTTGTATCAAGGCTGAACAGTTGATATTGACAAGGCATAGATAGGTAAATCAATTCTCTGCCTAAAGCTTAATATTTGTTTAAATCTATTAAAAGATATTGGCAAGGAATGCACGAAAAGATTGTTAGGTATTGGAGTTGGCTTTGGTGGAATGAGATAGTTATTTACTGTGTGATTAGAAATACAGGGGTTCCCAAGCTTTAGTTCCCCATATTATTGTAAATTGTGGCATTGTACATTAAAGAATTGATTCAGAACCTTGCTATTTCATGATTGTATGAAGTTTGCAGCTGTTTTGGTAATCAATTTATTGTCTGTAGTCACAAATGTTGCTGGAGTTGCACCAATCTGAATCGGGAAAGGAGACTACATCTAATATTGAAATGTTAATGTGTTGAGGATTTTGTTTCCTGAGTCTGGCATTAATTTGCTTGTCTTGAGACTGATTTATAATCTTTCTTTGTCTTTTTTATCCTTTCATCAATTCAGACGTGTGTGTGTATATATATATATATATATATATATATATATATATATATATATATAAAATCTTCAATTAAGTTCTTTTGCGTTTTTGTTGCCTTTTATTTCAATGAGAAAACTACTGGAAGGAATATTCTGCAATTATTTATGGTTGGTCTGAAATATGATGCAGAGTAATCCAGGCTGGGGATTTGACAAGAAATGTCATTTCATGGATAAGCTGGTTTCGGAAGTGTCTCAGCATTACAAGTAACTTACTTTTCCTTTCAAGCTTAAACATGGTGGGTTTTGTGTGGTATACTGCCATAACTCTTGTAATAATATGAATTATAATGTTTTAGTGTTGTTGCTAACAATTTTTACATCTCTTTATACTTTGTAATAAATGAATTATCATTTTTATTAGACTTTCCAAAAGTAAGATGTGGGATCATAATGTTGATGATTGGGAAATTAGTGGTTATGATTTAATAATTTCACAATTAGTTTTATATATATGTATGACCTTTTCAGAATTCTATTTGTTTTTTAATTATTGATTTATTACTGGTTATGTTTTGCACATATATAATATATATTGATGATTGGGAAAATAGTGGTTATACTTTAATAATTTCACAATTAGTTTTATATATGGATGGATTTTTCAGAATTTTAATTGTTTTATGAATTTTAATGATTTATTACTGGGTGTGTTTTGCACATCTATAATATATGTATGTATATAATAGTTTTTTTTTTTCATTTTATTTAAACATGGATCATAATTGATTGTTAAAAAAAATAAAAGTTAGTAGTTATATACTTATTACTTAGAAATATTTATATTTATGTTTTAATTTCATCAATCAAATAATATTTAATGATTATGTCTTTTTATTCTTATTTTTTCGAAGTATTAAGGACATTTTGAATTATTTTCTAGATAGAAATTAGTAAGAAATAAAAATATCAGAAAGATGATTGTGCAAGTTAAGTGAATGGAAGACATCAAAGATTAGTCTTGTTAAAACTAGTTTTAATTAGTCGGATGGTACTCATTTTCATTTTTATGTGTCAGTTTAGTATTCGAATTTAAGAAATTATTAATTGAGTTTTAACTTTTGAAAAAATGTCTCAATTAGGTTCTTTTCAGTAAAAAATTATAAAATTATTAACATTGTTAACGGTATTGATATTTAAAATGACTTACAAAATTAAGTATTGATATTTATATTAAATTTAGTGGTAAAAGTCATAAATTAAATTAACAGTTTTAGTATTTGTTTGAAAAACATTTTTTTAAAAGTTGAAACTAAATTGACATATTTTTTAAAATAAATATCAAGTTGATACATATAAATAAATGGGTACTATCCTAGTGATTAAATCTTAAAAGTTCGAAGTTCTCTTAACGAAGTTGATGATTTTTCTTTTTGCTCTGGGAGAAGAATCTTTCCATCAAAATCCCTGGATAAAAAAGATAATAGAATAGTAATAATAATGTTAACAAAATGAAGATTAGTTCTAAGAATTTGAATTAAATGAAAATAAATAAATGTGATAGTGCTATGAAAAAGTACAATAACTTAAAAAGTACAATAATTTAATGTTCTTTCAGCTTCAAAGAGACAAACAAATAAAACTGACAAAAGAAAAATATCCACCGATGTTGTCGGCCATCTACCATATTTGATTTGAATTTTTGAATTTTAAGTATAAAATTAATAAATATCAATTTAAAAATTAATAATATCTATATTTATAACAATATCTTAATATATAAAGACTTATTTTTTATCTATATTTTATTATTTCAGTTTTATTTTTAATTATTATTTTAAAAATTAATTATTTAATAAATAATTTATTTTTAATCTATTTTAATTTTTTTACATATTTTATTTTTCTAATTTTATACTTAATACTATTTTAAAAATTAATTATATTTTTTTTTTGTATAAATTTTTTTAGCTAAATTAGGGTGATGGTTGATTTGGCATAAAAAAATTATTTCTTTACCAGACTAGAATTTCCCTTTTTTTTTTGTTTTAGTGAAGTTATTCTCAAACTTTTTGTCTATTCTTATTTTATGCATAAATATATGTTTAAAAATTTTATGTTATTAAGCCATTATTGATTTAAATTTGAATTACAATAAATTGATGAATACTAATTTCAAATATTGAATAACATAAATAATCTTATCTGTTTAAATTTTTTACCTTGTGATTATAAGCTTCATAATTCAATCATGATATTTTGTTACACACCATTTTAATTAGAATTTTGATATGATTAAAACATTGTTTAATTATGTTTTTTGTCTGTAAACAAATTAAAGCTATTACTAATGGGAAATATAACTACATACAAATAACTGAGTAAGAAAATAACTATTATATTGATACGTGAAACGATATATATATATATATATATATATATATATATATATATATATATATATATATATATAT
>Ga0099822_1002104_pt1 | contig 24392 bp, 8 predicted proteins | sample CowpeawhiteBW_FD_76839 | JGI IMG/M metagenome (GOLD analysis project Ga0099822, IMG submission 76839) | Root nodule microbial communities of legume samples collected from California USA - Cow pea white BW | ecosystem: Host-associated > Plants > Roots > Nodule | place: USA: California | collected... | reverse complement strand
TAAAAAAAATATAAAAAAAAAAAAATATATATAAAAAATATATAAAAAAAGAGAAATATATATACAAAAAAAAATAAAAAAATATACACAAAAAAATTATATATATATATATATATATATATATATATATATATATATATAACTGTCATTTACGGTTATTACAATTATAACCTATTTGGATTATGTTGTATTAAATAAAAAAATTTATTTATTTATTTTAATAAAAATAATTATGTATTCTATGGGAAAATGATCATCTCTTCCTGCACCTCTCACCTTTATTGGTTCCTTTTGAAACTTCGTTTTTATTTTTTAGTTTTTGCCAAAGTTTTCCAAACTTTTTGTGACCCCAAAATAACCTACAACTCAAAAAAGAGAAATTTTTTTATGAGTTTTTCCTTTCATGGTTAATCAAATGATGTGTATATACTGTTTGAATTTGAATTTTCTGTTGATTTTTTTTGTTTTTTATTGTGTTTTCAAAACACATTGATGTTCACTGTGAAATTTTAAAATATATTTAAAATTTTAATATAATGTATTTTTAGTGTTCAAAAGATAACAGTACCAAAGAAACTCAGTAAAAAATATGATATTTTTTCTTTTCACTTAATTTTGTACCACTATGTAGTTTTTTCACAATGTCATTAAAATTAGGGGTGAACAAAAAATCTAATTTTCTTGATCCAATCCACTTTTGCTCCAATCCAATTCATTTATAATCCATTTTATTAAAAATCCAATCCATTTAAAATTCATTTAATAGATATGGATTTCACTAGTAGATGAGCCAGAGGTGTTAAAGGTCAGGTTGGGGGTTCGATTCCCACTGGCAACAACCCACCCAGTATGAATGGACGGAGAAGGGTGATGGATTGGGGTGCATTGGGCTGTAGTAACCTAACAGCCTCTGGGGCCCGAGGAGGGGGTAGCCATGGATGTTACAACCCGGACATACCTTACGACCTACATGGGCCTTACGACCCGAATGGGCACGACGACACGAACGGGCCAGACGACCCGGGTGGGCCTGACGATTCAGACAGACCTAATGACTCGAACGACCCAGACGGGCCGACCCAGACGAGCCTGACGACCTACACAGGCCTTACGACCCGGATTGCATGATGACACGAACGAGCCCAATGACCTGGACGGGCCCTACAACCTGGACAAATTAGACGTCCCGGACGGGCCCTATCACCCGGACAGGCCCGACATCCTGTTCATGTCGTCGGGCTTGTTCGTATCATCGGGTCTGTCAAGGTCGTAAGACGCGTGTCGTCGGGCCCGTTCTGGTCTATGGGCCCGTTTGGGTCGTCGCGCCCGTTCAGGTCGTCGGTCCTGTCTGGGTCGTCGGGCACGTCCATTTCGTAAGGCCCGTCCAGGTCGTCTGACCTATTCAGGTCATCGTGCTTTTCTGGATCTATTTTAAAAAATAATATATTTTTCCTGTTGAAGATGAATGCCCATGGGTTGACCCTGACGCATAGGGCTTTTGTAGGGTTTTTGGCCCTGTGGACTTCTTTGATGGGGGCTTTTTTGGCCCTAGCCCACATGGGCCAGGGCCAAGCCTTGTGGGCTGGGCCAAATTGACACCTCTATGGGTTGGCCTGACAACTTAAACGGGTCGTGCTTGACAACCTGTACGAACTGAGTCATGTTGGCCTTATTGACACAAGTTTTAAAAAATTCCATTTAAATTTCTTTTATAAAAAATGGATTTTGAATTTTGAACTTGATCCAAATATTTGGATTGGATTTAAATCTTGATCCAAATATTTGGATCTGGATTTAAAAAAAATCCAAACTACTTTTGCTAATAAAATGGATTTGAGTCAAAAATCTAATCCAATTATTTGGATCTACAATGGATTGGATGTGGATTGGATTATTAAAAATCCAATTCATGTCCACCCCCGATTAAAATTCCATCATAAAAGCAATTGCAACATGATTAAATTTCTTCCCCATTATTTTGAACTTCAGCTTATTTCAACCACATCTCAAGCAATGTGTTTATGTTTATCTTTGAGGCCATCAACTATACTATATAAGTTACAACAAACTATATACTTGATGTTATTATTTGGTAATCAGTAATATTATTTCACCTTCTTTAATATAAGAGAATCTTCATTATGGGAATCTACGACATTTTACACCAGAAAGTAATCATAACAGACACATCTACCACATTTGACTTGCTAACGAAAGTTTCATTGGACCACCTAAATATACTAATGTTAAAAAATCGAGTTATCATATCAATACCACATATAAGTGCACAGAATGAAAACACCCTTTTTCTCTTATCATCATTCGATTATGAAACTTAAAAGGGTAAATTAAAACAAAAAGTTTCTGAGTTAGAAGCAAATAAATAAGCAAAAGTTCACAGTAATGTGTTATATATATATATATATAGTAATTGTTGAAGATGAGGAAGAAAAACCACATTCTAGAAGTAGGGAAGGATTGCACTGCCACTACCAATGGCTATATAAGCACTTATTTGTTTGGGCAAGTGGAGATTGGAGGAAGGTGGGGGCATAGACATGTGGTTGGTACAGAACTTCCACAATGCTGAAACCACAAACCCTAGAACAACAAAGATTTTATTTTCCTTGTCAACCAGAAGTTCATATGGAACATGATTTCAGGACATTTTTAGGGTTAATGACTCAGAGTAATGCTTTGATGGAGACAGAAAATATGAGTTTGATTGTGAACCCTCATGCACAAGCATAGGCTCCTGCTATTTTCTTCCTTAAGAGGGAAAGGAAGATGGGAGAAACTATGGCACAATATTTCTGTACAGTGACTAATGATTTTGATGGGTTTGGCACAAGATGTGACCCATGTACAAATGAAAATGATGAAAAAATGGACAAACTTTATGTGGAACATATGTAATTTTCAAATTAGACACATATCTCTGTCTTAATTTCCAATTCTTTTTACTTTAAAAACAAGAACATAAACTAACTTTTACACTTTTGAAATTAATTAGGTTTAATTTGATCACATTTAAGCAACTTGAAAGACAAGAGTTTTAACATGTGCCATCTTAAATATAGAATATACTATGATGATCCAATAATAAGATCACTTTTATTTAAAAAATGAATTTTAAGTTTAACTCAGTTTTATAAAACTTAGTTTTGCACCTACTTATATATTATTAATTGACCTTATTTCTAGTGATGTAAAACTTTCAACACACCCTCCTAAATTTCAATCTGATTTTGTGAGTGCAAACCTCATCTCACATGTCGGTTTTGTGAGGATTAAGTTAATTATACTTAAAGTTCACTTTTTAACCGAATATGAAAATCATTCTTAGGGCCTATTGTAGTGAAATTTGTAATTGTAGAGTCTATTATTTCACTCGTTATCGGATTGCTCATTAATATCTAATCTCACACATGAGATGTATTTGTTTCAGTGAGAGGGGATGTGAATCTCACATCGACTAAAGATAAGACCAATTCATAATATATAAACAAATGCAAACCTCACTTTAAAATCGGATTTGATAGGATTGACTTAAATTTAAAGTTCACTTCTTAACATATACATCTTAAACTTCCAGATTTGGATCATATGATAATAATAATTATTCTTTATTTATACATGTGTAGGATCTCTAATCTAAAAAGGATAACCTAAGAGGTGATGAAAGATGCATGATGTTGTGAAAGGATAAGAAACCTGGTTAATAAAACACCCCACTAAGCTGCTTTCGAAAGAGAAAGAGAGCATTTGATGGTAGAAGGAAGGTGTCACACTAGCAAAGTCCCACCACATGTGAGAGCAATTAATGCCATGTGTCTCAATCGATTGCTTTGTGTTTTATTCCCTTACCATGTGTAATCAATGGAGAATTAACAGAACCAAATCATATGGATTAGGGCCAGTGATTTTGGTTTCACACCTTGCATATGTTTCAGATTGGTATGCAGTAACATGAGTGGTTCAAATGGATCATAATTTGAATTCAAAATGCTGAGTATAGTGAAATTGTTCAAATATATGTGGATCCAAATTCACAGTAGATAATTTATATTTGCATGGTGGTTTACTGGTTTGGGTAGATTATTCTGGTTTGGAGTAAATTAATAGTATTTTACTTCAGAACAGGTAAAAACTTTACATGAGCATTCAGCCCGGCACCATGCATTTTGTTCATTTTGGGTATTCCTATGAATACAATCTTTATTTCCACATGACACTAATCATCACTTCATAATACAAATTGGTATATAGTTTAATGATGATATTTTATAAAAGTGGCATAATAATTGTATTAAGAAAAAACTGTTACTGATAAGCTTTTACAACAGTAGTATCTAAACCATCTCTTTGAATTAAAATTGCTTTCATATCGTAAATAAGTAAGGAAAATAAAGTTGTGAAAGCGAGTTTGTTTTTCTTTCATTTGTATAAAAAAAACATTTTACACCCTAGAAAATTAATGATAGTTGAGAACAAATGACAAGAAAGAAAACAAATAAGATAAACAAAGAATATTCATTACAAGAAAATAAAAAAATAAATAAAAATTATTTGTTACTAAATTAGTCACCCTTATAAATAAAAATTTATAATTGATCGTTAATTAATTAAATACCAATTTAGAAATTAAGTCATTTTGGTAGCAAAAATTTAGGTAATTAATTTTTAGTGACTAATTTTCTTTTGTAATCAAAATCATGGTAGCTAATTTTAAATATCAATTTAGTTACCAATTATATTTTTTATTCATAATAGTGATTATTTCAGTAACCAATATTTTTTTTATTCTATATGAATTGGTACCAAAATTGATCATTATAGTGAGTAACAACTTTTGATCATTAAAATGAATTATTAATGAAATATTTTCTTATAGTGAATAGTAAAAAGAAAGAAGATTTACTCGTGTGGGTTAAAATTTAGGTGGATAACTCGTTTATATAATATTTTTAAGTCTATATATTCTATTAGAAAAGTAAACAGGTTTTAATACTTGAATAACTACGATCAAATTAAAGTTAGTTGTTTACATATTCACTAATTTATAAGCTTTATAATGAAACTACAAAATTATAGAAGAAAAAAAATTTTCTTTTACATTTTATCTAAGTATTGGAGAGAATGACGAAATAATTTCCACTATAAACACTATAAAAATATAATACAAAAAAGAAAAAGAATGATAATATCTTTATAAATATTGTAAAAGAAAAATAAATTATTTATAAAAAAATAATAACATATATAAATATTGTAATATTATTTTCGTAACCGAGCTCACAAATTTAAATAAATATCTAAATTATAGTAATATCAAAAATTAAAATTACAAAAAAAAAAAAACTAGGGGACTGAGGCCCCAAAGGCCTTAGTGGATCCGTCCCTGAAGACTAAGCACTCTTGTTTGTAAAGGGAAAAAGAAGGGTTTGAAAAAAAACAAAAAAGGGAGTGTAACAAGGGAAAGGGGTTGTAGGAAATGAAAAAAGTTGAGAGTATGTTTTCAATCTTGTTTGAAAAAGTATGGGAAAGGGGGTGGGAATAGCAAGACCCTACTTCGGCTTTTACAGTAACGTGGCTTAGCATGTTTCAAGTTAGTCCTTTTTCAGCCCAATAAATAGCATGAGTTGCAAGCGGGCTCAGTTTGATGCTGGCCCAATTACGTTTAATTTAAGGTTTCTGCTTCCTGCACCCCATACTAACAGCAAAAAGAATACGAAAGACACAACTTTTATTACTTTAAAAGTTAATTTTATTATACCTATGATTTTTTATTTATGAACTCAAGTTCATTCACTCTTTGTCACAACTTAACATGTAACACTAACATAGGAAACTTCCTATAATTTATTTAACTATCTTTTTTGTGTAATTCTGTCACCATAGCGATTAGGATTATAATTTCTAATTAGATAAAGTTTGGTTGAAATTAGAGTTTAAGTAGCGACATCTACAATGAGTCACACTCCTTCACTAGTTATTTTAAAAAAAATCACTTTATAATTAATTAATTAATTAATTAACTATAATCAAATGTGCGAAATCACTTACGAGACAGTTAAGAAATAATTACTCGATTATAAAAAATGTTAAACTAGTCCAATCTACGAAGGCTAATCAACTTCAAACGAAACAAAGGAAAAACAGTAATTAAACACTATCTTATATTTCTCAGTGTCAAATACTTGCACATGTTTTGTCTAATTATTTTTATATAATATTTTCACTAATTTTAAGGTAATCATATTGAAAAGTCAAACAGTCAAACTGAAGTACAACAGAGTCAATAAAAAATTATATTAATATATAATTTTATATATTCATACTTTCTTTTTCTCGTACAACACTATTAGTTAGCGATTAGTATAATTTTGAAATAAATAAATTTAGTATAATATAAAACAACGTAAAAATAGTATATTGATATAACTATAGAATGTTCTAATAGGACTGAACATGAATATAATAAATAAGGCACGTGACTATTAATTTAGCAACAATGAAGAGAAGAGAGAGTAACAGCGACGTGCGTCTGCGGCTGCCCACGTGTTAGGGAGGAAACGTTGAAGGCAGTCACAAAGAAGCTCAGCGCAGACAGGCCCAAGAACACCACTCGATCCATTACATTTTTTTATCTCTTTTATTCCAACAATATCAAATCTACAAAACTTTTTTCTTATAATCTTTTTTTATCTAAAATGCACAAAATACAATAAATTAAATTTCAAACATCTTTGAATTATTTAATTTTAAATTAAAATAACGTATAATTGCTCCTCGTTGAGTTACAGTTTCATTATTAGACTCGATCATTGTATTCTATATATTGTTCGTTTTAGATCTTGGAGCTATGTTACGAAAAATATTTAAATCGTTCATTTTAAAGTCTGAAGCTCCATCACGAGAAATATTTTTAAATTGTCTTTGGTCGATTCCTTAGCAATATAAAACTATTAGGTATACCGGAACAAAGTTTTGGTGACATCGTTAGGATCAATCATCACATCTAAGGTATTGTCTAATTTGGAGTCTGGAACTCCATCATAGTTTTCTCCTTAAAAGTGTCTCAAAATATTGAAGAAGAAATGGATATTTAAACTTTCATTAACTTGACTCCCAAACGATGTAGGACAATTGGGTGTACCATAATAACAAAAAATATTAGAGAAAAAAAATAAAGAAGAAAAGAAAAAACTTAAGAATGTCTTTCTTAACATAACAAACAAGTCCTCTCTTTTTGACCCTTTTTTGGCTCCTACATTTGATGGTTGTTAACTAAACTACTTAATCCAAAACAAAACTACATTCTAGCTTGTGATCTATTTGTTCTACTTAGTTATCATGTCTCCATCATCTCCATGTGTCTCTCGAAGTAACTATGAATTAACATTTTTAAGGAACTATTGTATTTATAAAGTCACAAAATGTTATTGTTACTTCCTTATGCATACAATTACAAGAATAAGAATGCCCTCTGATTCTGACAAAGTTGGTCACATTTTCACTATCAGATGTTTTTATTTTATATTAATAAGACTTTGCTAGAATCCCATCAATGATCAAATATGATGTTTTTTGTGCATCTCTTTGCTTAATTGTTTGATGTTGAAGATGGTGCATCATTTGTCATAAGACTTATCTAATCCAATTTGAATAGATATCGTCGATACGAGACCTCTGAAGATACACTGATTAAATTATCTAAAACTTAAGTATTTGATTAATTTTAATAATATTTTTAATGTTATTATAAACGTATCTATTTTATAGATTTTATATGTTAGTTATTAATCAATAATCTTATCATTTATTTTAAGACGTTGGTTATGAATAATAAATTAATTATTTTTTATCATATATTAGACATAACTATTTTTTATTAATTTTTATATTAATATGTGAAAAATCTAAAATGTTTATGAACACCTCTCCATTAAATCATTAGATGGAACGTAATCTCGTAACTCAATTTTTTTTTCATTTTCATATTAAAGTGTTGTACTTTCATGTATTATTATTAACTTAAGTCTCACAAAGTCTTTTACATATGAACTTTCATTAAATACTTATATAATTACTCTTTTACATATGAACTTTCATTAAATACTTATATGATTACTTATAAAGTTTTTCCTTCGTTTCTAACTTAAACTAATGGTATTTTTCAATTTGTTTAGTTGCATTTAAACATTAGAACAAAATAGAATATTGTTGACGATTATAATCAATCGTAATAACAAAATTTTATCAATAAAGTTTATCATCGATCATAAACATTCGTTGGTAAATACTAACATCTACAAATTCATTGGTAGATGTTTATTGGTAAAAGTCCGTCACTAACATCTATTGATAAAAATGTACAATTGGGGTTCATATTAAAACTTCAATAAAATGTCCTCACATTTCCACCCTCACCCCTCATGAATAAAACAATCTCAGATCTCTTTTACATAATTTATCAAGTATAAATTCATTTTTATTAACTTGGACACCTTTTTCTGAAGGTCAACTTTTGTTTAAAAAGTTATCAACGGGTATTATTTGATGTCTAACCTTTATTTATTTAGCATTGAAGATCTTTGATTCGGTCTCCATCTTGAACATTTAACTTGATCTCACTACTTCATAATTTTATTATATTTCCCATAAAAAAATCTTGACTTTAATTATTCATAATCGATATAGATATTATATATTTAAATAATGAAATTATTGACTTTAAGAAATCAAGTCATATGTTGCGGGGGCTTGGACCACTCCACTACTCCGCGGAACTGAACCATATGTTGATGAAAGGTATCACAATCAGAACATATTATTCTAAGAATAAATACACGAAATTTATAGCACAAAAATTAAAACAATATTTAATATAAGAATAAAAAATACTCATGGGACACTATTTGATTGTAATTCTCAATATTTTAACACATTTAAGGATTTCGATTAATTTGATTCGTAATTATAATGTTAGAATCATGTTAGAAACAGAGCATGGCGAAAGGATAAGGCAGTGTGAATATTAGATTTTGTGGAGGCTTTTATTCAACTTTCATTTCATAAATCATGTCAAATCCACTTTGGATTTGATGACACACTTTTTGGACTTCTTTTATGGCTCTAGGCTCCTCTATCTGTATTCATGGTTGAATTGAAATTTTTACACCAAAGTCTATATTCTATACGTGTGTGCGTGTGTGAAATGACTAATTGGTATCTAGTGTTCAACTTTTAACAAAATAGTACACGTCATTTTTTAACAAAATATTGCCAATTACTAAATAACATATAATTAACATTTTTTTTATCTTACACTCGTATTTTAATTCAGGATTGAGAAAATAGGATATATATATATATATATATATATATATAGTAGGGTTTATTAGAAAAAATATTAACATTGTGGTTTCCTTTATTTAATTTAATAGATATATATATTTGTTATAAATTGATGTGGATGTTTTGGTCCTACGTGGCTTCAACTCCTTTAACTACCTACGAAACAGAATAAAATTTGATATTGTCTTTCTGAAGAGAGCATGGGAACTTTCGTTCTTGCAATTTCCGGTCCTCACAATGTCACACATGTAATAATAATAAATAATAATTAAATTCTGTGGTCTCGCCCATTGATTGCGTAGTCAAAAAGATTCTGATGCTATACTTCTTTTTTCCTTTTGACTTTATTCAAAAATTATTTATACTTAGCGGATATGTATTTAAAATTAATAATATGTTTTTTCTTGAGATTATTCTGAGAAAAACAGAACCTACACGGACATAGTTACAGTTGTAAAAATAGTTCGTAATTAAGCACTTTCTTACTTTTCATAACAATTTTCATATCAGCATAGGAATAGTCATTTTCATTTTGAGACAATATCGTGATAGTTTTTGGTGAAAGAATATTATTAGGTATGTGATTTTCTTAAATACATTAATCTATATTAATATTATTACTTTAGTTATTTAATATTAATATTACAAGAATTTGATTTCTATTAATTGAATTCAAAATTAATTCAAGTTCTTGAAATTGCTTTATAAGATAAGAGTTGTCTTTGTTTATTTAGTCGAAATTTTTACTTTGACATATTTTCTTTAGGTACTATTTTAATAAATGTGTTTATAATTTAAATTTTTAAAATTGAGTTATAAAATAAAGATTGAGCTTATACATTGAGGTTTTATTTGAAAGGAGATAGAAAAGATTCAACTTCAATTATTCGTGATAAATTATATATATATATACATATATATAAAAGATGTCACGTTTTTAATTTAAATTTTAAAATAATATTATATTAGTAAATAAGTTTATGATTAATTTAATTTAATAAAATTGTAAAAAGTTAAGAGATAAAAGAAATTTAACACCAATAAATTGCGAACAATTATATATTAAATATCAAGGTATTTTTAATCTAAAATCTTTGAACAATAAATTTATGAGTTTTTCTTTTAATATAGTAATCATGTGAACATTTTAATTGCTTTTGAATTATTAATAATTTTCTCCTCAAATATGAATTTCTTTACATTAAAATAATTATTTCTTGGACACGAATATATTATTGATAGCCATTCTTTTGTACCATCGTTTTACAAGAGAATATGCTTCTCTGTAACAAAAGACTTTCGATATAAAAAATCTTTAACTCTAAAACATTTTACCAAGTTTATATCATATTTGTTTGAATCCTCATCAAAGTATGAAATTTTCAATGACACTTTTGTTGTAGAAACTTGTTCTTTTAATTTTCTTTAATTCAACATGTTAATATTATAAAATGATCTAGTTTCTGCAGAGAAGATAAGTTAAAGAAGAAAGAAGAGAACAGAAATTAGAAAAGACGTTCTTAAACACCAGTTTTCCAATACGATATTTTCTTCACAGCCTTTACCTAACCACACAATTTTATATTTTCACCTTGCACATGTGCAATTAAAGTTGGACACTCCTCTGCTGTGAAGTGCTAAAGAAATTCTACATTTCTTCTATTCTAATTGCCAAATTCTGGTGTGAAGTAACAATTACAACACTCTAAACCAATGTTCACTTTCGTTTTCTTCTTCTCATTCATCATTATTCAATTTCACACTACCTTAGCATTAAATATACTAATATATCACCACTATCTGGATTAGGGTTCACCTTAGTTGGAAAATATGAATCACACACGTTATATAAAAATCTTGCTTTTCTAATACAAAGTATGTTTGGCTATGAATATATACATGCACCTACTTCGTTTTTTTGCAATCAAAGACTCAAACAAAACAGAGAAACAAACAATGGTTATCGAATTTGGAAGAGTAGAAAGCAAACATTAAAAATGAAGATAATTTTCTTTTTAATCTTTTGACTTTTTTTAGCAGCAGACTATTAATAATATATTATAGCCATATAAGGGATATTCATCTCTTCTACAAAGATATAACACAATGTTCTTTGTATTGTACATATATATGTAACTTCAAAAAATGGTTATTTGATATTTAATATCCACCAATTCACCCACTACCGAATAAATATCTCATATATTTTGTTTTATACACAACTTAAGAAATATTATTTAATATTTAAGTTGCAATTGTATTAAATATTTAAAATCTATATATACACGTTTTACTAAACAAATGTTTCTTATATTCTATTTTCTTTACGAGTCCAATATAAGATTGACTGATTATAAATATAAGTAATACTTGACCTTCTAAATTAAATATAAAAATAAAGATAAGTATACATCTTTCTTATTCTTATACTTATTTTTATTTTAAATGATTAGAACATTGATACTTTATTTTAAATTTTATATCATATTTGATTTGTCAAATATGAAGAGATGTGCATACAATTTTACTTCGAAAAGAAGGATTAATATATATAATCAAATACATCTTCGATGGTTGTGAATTTTATTCTTCATAGCTACATTAATTACTACCCCCAATGTTTTTTTTTATCCTTTATTTTGACATATTTTGTTGCTAATTTCGCTTTCACCCCTAAAATATTGCACTTTACATCTTTAATATCATCAAAATCGTAGTTTCTACAAAAACATATTGCTTAAAAAAACAGATTTTAGCACATATTTATAACTTAAGCAAAAAAAAAAACAAGAATTAAAGCACGATTCACAAAATTATATGTTAAACAAATTACATTCGATTTTAGAACACAATTTCATTAGTTTATTTTTACTTTTTTCAATTAACCGGATTCTTATTTATAATTACAAAAATAATTATAATAATGTAGCTGATAGTAATAAAAAAAATAATGCTGATAGTTTTTTTTAAATTATTAGTAATTAGCATTATTATAAAATATTAAATCATATTTTATTATTGGTACATAATAACAATAAAAAATAATATAAATAATAATGTTTGTTATTGATACATTAAAATTAAAATTGTAAATATAAGTATGGTTTTAGTTTATAAAAATAATAAACTGAAATCGTAATTTTTTTCTACTAAAATTTTAATTTAATCATTCTAATAACATATGATTTTTATTTTTGTAAATATGATAAGAATAATAATTTAAAATTTTTGAAAACAATTACTTAAAGCATGTATTTAAACATGTTTTTAATTTTTTTTGAAAGGCGTGTTATGTAATTTGTTAAAGTTGTGTTTTGAACATGATTTTTGTTAATAAACGTGTACCGCACTTTTCATTTTAAGAAGAATTTTGGTTTACTTTAAAAGGAAAATTGTGAAGTTTATAACGATAGAGCGTTACCAAACACGATTTATTTTTGTTTTATAATGTTTTTTAAAATTACCCGTTTTAGTAATTTAAAAATAAATTGCACTGGAAAAGAAAAAATAAGCGGTAGTTTCGTACGCTATGTGTTGTGTGGCCCTAACTTTCTGACATGCATGCATACTAGCTGTCACCGGCCAATATATGGCTAGAGAGAGATGATTGAAAATATAAAAATCGTTTAAATTTACCTAAAAGAAGTTTTCAAATCAAGATAGAAAAATATAAAATCTATTAATGGATTTCATCACAAGTAAAATTGATATAAATTCTATTAATGACAATAAAAAAATAAAAAAATAATAATATATAAATAGAAAGTTGAAAGGAAAATTAAGAAAATATACAAAGAGATAGAGTTGAATATATATTATATATAAAACAAATTAGGGTTAAATATATTTTTAATTCTGAAATTTGATTGAATTTAAATTTCATCTTTATCTAAAATTTTGATATTTTTTGATTTTCAAATTTAAAAAAATAAACATATATAGTAAGCTTAATCTAATTACGTTATTTTTTTTTGTGTCGAATACATTTTATGCTAATATTTGAATTGTTTATACCGTTTGACATGTTCTTGCTCAATGTTAACTAAGAAACGCATTTAACAAAATTATAATATATCAAATATTAATTTAAAAGAAAATGACTAAAAAAGTATAAATTTATGTTAAGCAATTTAACATTTGATAGAAAACTGATTTAATTAAATTTCAATTAATGTTACTTACTTTAAATTTTTTTAATAAAAGTGCTTATTAATGAGAAAGTTGACATTAATAGACTCAAGTTAAATATTAATAAAATTGATTTAATTATTTTTAAGGCAACACTTTAATTTTTTTAATAAAAAAATATTTTTATTTGTCTCAACTAATTCTAGTTATAATAAATATTAAAAATAATAATATCAGAGTTATTATAACTGTTATAACTGATGTCAATATTATTTTAAGTATTTATATTTATTTAAGTTATTAACACAAATTTTATTTATTTTATTATTTATTTAAGTTAATATTAATTAAGATGATAATTGATATACCTTTGATGTTTAGGTTAGAATAATCTAGGTATTAATATTTATTTAAATTAGTTATCTCAAATTTATTTTATTTTTTTAAGTTAGCATTGATTAATTCAATTAATTAATATATTTTTAATGTTTATTTAAGTTAGCTAATATGTTTAAGTATTTTTATAACAATAAATAAGAGTTATAGATAATTTTTAATTCAACTATTCATAATAAAGATGATCAATTTTTTCATTCAATCTTTTTCTTTCACTTTTTATATAAATCTCTTTCACAATTATCTCCTCACCTCACATTTGTTTCGTCGATATTTGTTTTTTATATCTGTACTCATTAACTAGCACACATCTGATTGTTCATGTTGAAATCATGAAATATTTGAAAACACTACAAAAAATAGAAGAAAAATGTGTCAAGAAAAAGTGAATTAAGAATTTAAAATAGATTCTAACTAGCACATTTGATTCTCGAGATAGAAGTTGGATTATGGTGACTTGAAGTATAGTGGGAACATAAGAAAAAATGTGGCACACGTGTACATCAACGTGAGACACACCACATATGAACAAAGATTATGGTGCAAACTAATAGATTAAGTGCTTTACATCGAACATAATATATTGTTTTCGTTTAAGTTTCAGAAGTGTTTGAGTTTAAATTCATGCGTAATGTCAGCATATTACAGCTTCAGCAATTGACTAAAGGATTCTCCAGTAAAAGCATGAGACACAATATTAATGTTGTTTTTCTGCACTCTTCTTAAACCTGCACATGTGTAAACTTACAAAGAGTATCGTGTCTTGTTTTGGACTTTCCTACCATGTTTTCCTCGACAAGTACAAACACTTTTTTAATACATTTTTAAATTGCCTTTGAATAATTTTGTTTTGGTAAATAAGCTTTTGTTAAGGTTAGAATGAATTGTTATTGAAATTAGTTTTTCTAAAGTTCTTCGAATGTTTGAGCATATAACTTCTGAATCAACCATGTAAGACCCTATTATTTTATAACCTTTAATAAAAAGGGCTGCCCCAAAATTGGATGGGCCAAAGAGCTGGTACAAGGGATAAAGCTGGTCCATAGTTGCCCTAACGCTTCCACCCTTTCATTCTCACAGATCCAGTCGTCAACCCTTTCTCCCTCTCACGAAGAGCTCTGTTAGGGTTAGGTTTCTGCCATCTTCAAGCTAGCTCGAAGTTGTTCTCTACCCCATGTAAGTATTGTGCTAGCCATTCGCGTCTCCATTGTTCCTTTTCATTTCTTCCCATTAGGGTTTCCAGGTAACCCGTCTCGTGCTTCTGTTTCAGTATCCTTTCAGCTCCTCTATACGTCCTTGAGCTGCTGTGTTCGCACGCTTGGTTACCGAAGCCTCATATTTCCCTTCTCGGTACGGGAAGTTAGAGTTCTTAGTTTCCAGTCATTTTGGTCTGTGTTTGAGTTGGTTGCTGCTTGTATGGCTTAATCTTTCGATTTGATGTGTGAGAACATTCTGTATGTTTGGTTGGTTTGAAAACCTGGCTGTTCCAGATGAACCAGTGGCGAGACCTGTAAATCTCGCCCAAGCGAGTCAGTCTCGCCTAGGCGAGATGAAACAGGGAGCTCGCCTAGGGCTTCTGCGCGAAAGGTCGCCCAGGCAACCTGCTCGACGTTTTGAGCGAGCGAGCATCTCGCCCAGGCGAGAGGGGTCTCGCCTAAGCGAGATCCCGTATGTGCTCCTGCTCCCCTTTTCGAGCCCTCGCCTAGGCGAAAGGGGCTCGCCTGAGCGAGCACGTTTCGCCTGAGCGAGACCCCTCAGCCTGAGCGAGGGATTGGGCGAGGCTGTGCACTGTTTGGGTGCTTGCTTATTCTTGGATGATTGATATTGGTTTAGGTATGAATTGTATGATGAGAAACATGTATATAATGGAGTCTTATGTATGCTTGGCATGAATTATGAATTGCGTATGACGGGTTGGGTGTGATCGTGGCATGTAAAATGAATGAGTGGGTTGAACCAAAAGGAACACGTTATTGATATGAGATGAGGCCCTAGATTCATGAGGTGGTGGTGATCAGAGGTATGGATTTGAAACACGATGCGTATGAGGAATTAATCTCAGGGGTTGGTATGGAAATGTAAATATGATTTGATGTTCTCTTATTGCTGAGTTATGAATGTTGGTCCATGTCAGCGTGTAGATTCCTTGGGGCCTCTAAGTGAGACCTCCAAGGTTGCGCTTCAGTGGTCGGGACGTAATTCCATGGCCCCTGTTAGTGGGTGTCCATGGTGGTGCCCCATCTGTATTACTAGGTAAGGATTCAAGGTAAGGACTGCATCCTGACACTCTAAGGGGCCAGTTAGACTCACTTAGAGCGGGCTGACCCCTGTGGTGAGAGTAGCAGGAGGCCTGAAATTCATTAAGGGTTAACCTTGTGATGAGGGAGATTTGATTCATCGTAACAATTGTAACACATAGCTCGGGGGTGAGCAGCTCAGGGTCGAGTAGAGGTATCCACCACAAGTGCAAGCATCCGCTGAATCCGACTAAGTTATACGTATCTGGATGAGTCGAGTCGAGTTGTAGTGTATTGATTGAAGAGTCATAACATGCTTGGTTGTTGTATGGACATTGGATGGTGAAATTATGTTTAACTGTATGATGAAAATGTTGTTGGCTCTAGCTTACCCTGTTTATTGTATGGTTGCCTTGTATGTGGCTCTTCTTTTTTGCGATGATCATCAATGAAATTGATGGGAACAGATGGGCGAGATTCTCGTGGTCAGCAAGGAAATGGTGATTCTGCTGCCTAGTCCACGTGGATTGGACTATAGCTTCCTTTGGACTTTCTTTAGGGCTACGACCCCTGTGTTTCGCTGTTCCTGGATTTGTAAACTTTTAGTCGAACCGTTATACTGTTTTTGGTTGGCATCGTGGTGTGCCTAGTTTTGTAGGAGTGGCGTTATGAACCCCAGGACTGCGTTACGACGTTATCCTTGTGTGACGTTGCCTTTGATTTTACGCATTGAATTAAATGGGACGTTACAAACCATGTTATCAATTGTTCATTGCAATGTCATAACTAAAATTCACCATATCGTTAATTCATAATAAAACTGAACTAATATATACTTATTAAATGTTCATATAAAAAATATTATTTTATATCAATTTTAAAATAGACTAATTGTAAAGATATTAAAAACTTATTTAATTCAATTGTTTTACGAACATTTATGAAAAAAAAGTTTTTATTTATTTATTTGTAAGTAAACGAAGGTTTAAATATAAATTAAAAATTGAATTTTAGAGAAAATATAATATAAAAGAGTTCAAATATAAACTTGAAATATCTTTCACAGAAATCATAGATTTAAAGTTCATCATATAATCACTTACATTCATCTTAGGTTATTTTAGATAATGTAAAACTTTTTAATATATTATTTTCATGGATCCAACTAAATATTACTATAATTAGCTGATTATATATAATTTAGTTTGGTTTATTTTATCTTTTATAAATAGCTAGAAATATTTTATCAAAATCTTAAATATTATAGTCTATTGTTTGAAATTATATGAATATCTTTAAGCATTGATTGAACAGTAAAAATCAAAACTCAACTTTGTAATTGAAATATTTTATTGTAATATATCGAGGAATGATCGTCCTTGTGATATATAAAGCATTGAACAAAGGTTAAACTAGGTGACTTTTTAATGTTTCTACTATAAGAAATTTTATTAAAGAGACCGTAAAAACAATTTATAAAGTAAGTATACGTAAATTATACTTGTAATTAATCTTGATAAATTAAAATTGTGTTCTCTGTTATTAAAATAATAAAACTTATATGTTAGTGATTTTCGATTCATACGAAACTCATGAAATAATAAAATAATAAATAAAAATGCTATTAAAATGATAGAAGTCATATTATAATAATTTTCAATTCATACGAAACACATAAAACATTAAAATAATAAACCAAAAAATAAGTTACATACCATATTTTTCAATTCTTAAAAGTTAATAAACCTCAACTGTCACGTGCTAAGTATTTTTATTTGGTTAACTCCATCATTTGACAACAAACATACCATAAACGTCAATGTCTATATAGGGTTTGATATATATGTCCAATTTCAAAAAAAGAAAAGAGAAGAATGTCAAGGATGTACGTGGCTGAAAGAAGACAACGTACCAATACTTGAAACTCGAAAAATGAAGACAGAAGACAAAACAAGATGTACAGCTTAGAAAAAATTAGGTTTTTACTAATATATATATATATATATATATATATATATATATATATATATATGAGGGTATTTTTGCCAATTAAAGTTTAGCGGGTATGGGTATTCATGGATACGGATATTATGATACTCGTATCCGTCCCGTTAACCTACGGGTATCAAAAATACTTGTACCCGCAAATTTTTAATATTTATTTCTCACCCGTTGTAAAGTATTTAATCGAAATTGAGTTGTAAAGTATTATAATTTTATATTAATTCAATTCTTGTTATAGAAATTACAAATGTTTTTTATTCAATTGTAAATATATTATAGTATTAATAATGTAATTTATAATAAGCAAATTGTATATATTTAGTGAACGAATTTCTACTATTTAGTATTCTTTGAATGAATGTTCTTTAATATAAGTTGATAACTAAATTAATAACAATATTATATTACACGGATCTTGGTACTCTTTTGTTTGAACTTTTCACATGTTAAGAAGAGTGAAGATCACATGGCAAAGAGAAAGCATGGTAAGATTCACGCTCAGCTTCAAAAGTCTTCATACATCTCTGAATCAAGTAATTTTCAGTCACTTTATTCACATTCTATATATTGTGTTTTATACTTAATTATATGCAAACAACAAATTTATCTCAATATTCAAGAGAAAGAAAACTGCTGCATTTAAGGCAACATATTGATTCATGCATTAATTCTTAAAGGGTTTTCACACACAATAATTATATATTTTTATTTATTTAATCATGATTCAGTCATTTGTAAAAGAATTTAAACCTAATAGAACAAGATTTTTTCAGCAACAACAAAAAGTAGATTTTACTTAAATTGTGCATTGTTTGGTTATGATTTGGTTTCTCAAAATTGATTTTGTGGCAAGTGTAACTGATTTCCAGAGAAAAAAAAATATTTTTTTTTTTGAAAATATATATTTACCCATAAAATGTAATCTCATAGAGTCAATCAGTTCTTCCAATACAATTAACTTATAAAATGTTGTTCCAAAATTAAAATCTAGTTTTGGTAAAATCAAGTGGGATTAATTAATTTTAAAATATAAATATTAGCAACACACTAACTTAAAAATTTTTAAATCGAGTTTTGTAAAAAACAAAATAGCAACACATTATTTTTTTAAATTATAAAACAATAAGAGTTCCATTTAAATCTTTCTACTTCTTTTAGTTCTTAACTAATAATAGAAGTTAGATTGAAAATATATCAACAATCTTTAACAAAATAGTGGTGCATAAAACGAATAATATTTCCCACTACCACTCTAGTAAAGAAAAATTCTCACATTATCCTTCTTCTTTCTTTACATATGGATCAGATAAGAACAATAATATGACCCATCAACTTTTTTTCTTTAAATATATAAATCCATATTGTCCCTAGTGTCTCTTTATCATATTGGTGAAATTTTCACCTCTAATAGTTACATAAACAAATTGTTGGACATATTACCATATCAAATAAAGGTGCAAGAGGCACCATAAATTAATTTAAGAAGGGTTTATTGTGCAAATAATAAAAATAGAGAGACATACATAAGATTTTTGGAAAATGATTATTTAAAACACATGATTAATAGAAAAAGGGATGTTCATGAACATTGTTTGTGTAGAAGAAAAGTTTGGTGATAAATTAATGAGGAATGAATGGATAATGAAGATGGTATGAATCGTGACGCGGATCTCACTTGGTATTCATCCCCACATGCAAAGTTTGAAGCGAGTGAGATTACCCTTTTACCTAAACTCGAACCATGCATGCCATGAGTTGCAATAGCATCACTTCAGTGTGTCCAAAAAGTTTCAACTTATCCCAGCAAATTTGGAAGTGTTCATCACACTTTATTCTTACTAAATCTAGCAAATAAAAGACTTCAAACCCTTAGAAGCAACCTACCAAATCTAGTATTATAAGTCTTGAGTGTGGGGACCAACCCTAACACCATTGCATTTTAAGGGCACTCCACCAAGCTCCTCCATCCAACACCGACTCTATACTTTTAGGTCTCATCTTCTTTCTTTCTTTCTCATTATTATTCAAACACAAACAAAAGGATATATACAACTCTATTTCTCTTATCAATTTCAATTCTATCACTCTTCTTAACTATTCTTAGATACCCAACAACAAAAACACATTTTAGATCAAAATAATATTAATTTATAAAACCACAATGGCAAAACACATTTTTTGTTTTTCATCCAACTTTTGCATTACAAGTTTTATATAATTAACACCCCCACAAGAAGATTGCATTATTTTACAAACAATAAAAATATGATGTGTCAAGTCTTAGAATTATATATGGATTATATTTTTTGAAAACCAAATAACTACAGTTATGAGAGTGTTAAGGGCAAGAATGTTGGAAGTCCTACGTTGATTAGAGATAAATCTTATTTTAGAAGTCAGTTTTATAAGGTAGAATTAATCTTAAAAGTTCACTTCTTAATATGGTTTCTGAAGCATGAGTTAATTAGAGTCTATTCTACCAAAATTTATTATTTTATTCGTCAATTCACAATGCAAACCTCACTTTAGAAATCAATTATTTAAGATTGAATTATAATTAAAATTTACTTCTTAATAAAAATAAATAAATTATATTTAATTGCGTATATATATATCAACAACAATTTTATGTTTATGAAATCACAATACTAGAAATAGAAGTTGAAATAAGTTAAACTATAAATACTTTAACTATTGTTTAGTAACGTCAATTTGTCACGAGGAAAATAGTACACATTTCTTTATTCGTATGGGAATAGTTTCAAACAAAACATTGAAAGAGAAACCATAAATGTGTGTAAAAAATGGAGGATAAATGCTGGTTTACATAACAGGAGAAAAAGATCAATATTTTTTTTATAACCATGATTTTTTCTATTGATATACAAGATAAAAATTAATATTAATATATATAATATAAAAATATTAGTGGAAAATAAAAATATCTTTTTCTCTTCAACTTCCTTCATATATATTTTCTCTATAGTATAAAAAGAGCATTAGACTTAGACTTTTCTTACATTCATCTTTATTTCTCGTATACAATTTCTACCTTTCCTTTTTTGAATATGAACCAAGCGTGGGTAGCTTCACAGGAAACTTCTCCCTCACAAAAACTCTCTCATATATAAAATATTGTTTTTTTGACATGTTTTCCAAACTAAAACTTACCAATAATTTTATCATCAAATTTAGATACAAAAAACATTATAAGTATATTCCTTTTTTCGGAAATTTCACGTTAATTAGAAATAAAATAAAATCCAATTTAAAAGTCTCGGCCTTTTGAGTAATACGTCTTACAAATGTAGCTATGAAGTTTCAAAGTGAATGGGCACTTTTCTTCTCATGCTCTTTGAAAAATACCAATAAGACCTTCGGAATATGTTTTTAATTAGTTAATATTTATTAAAATTATAAAAAATCCAATGATTTCACATCTCATTTTAACTCTTGCCATTTATAACCTAATCTTTTTTAGTTAAATTTAGTTAATAATAAAAGGGTATGTGTGAGTAAATATATTTATTCATACTCCATGGTGCACTCCATAATAATTCCACGTTCAAGCCATGGTTGGAACACGCAAACTACTATAATTTGACCCAAAAAACAAAAAAAAACATTAATTTTATTGGAAAATCAGAAGTGGATGTTCATAATGGACTTTCTCACCTATAAAACCACTTCAAATGTTGTACTATAATTTCAGCAACACTCCCTCCCATTTTCCCTGCACCAATCACGTTTGCAAATCGCAACTCCATTAATTGCTACTACAGCAATAGTGATCGCACACCTTCCAACAAAAACAACTACATACGAAAACCAGCATGGCTTTAAGGAACAAAAGTTTTGAGCTTCTGTCCGAGATTGCAACCAACGACAAACATGGAGAAAACTCTCCTTATTTTGATGGGTGGAAGGCCTATGAATCCAACCCTTTTCACCCCACACAAAATCCTCAGGGTGTTATTCAGATGGGTCTTGCAGAAAATCCGGTACACTATATATAATATTTTCATATACTACGTAGTTTCTGGTTATGTTTTGATCATATACTACAATGAGAGTGTTTAATATAATCTGTGATAACTTTTGCAGCTGAGCTTGGATCTGATTGAAGAGTGGATAAAGAAGAATCCGCAAGCCTCCATTTGCACCCGTGAAGGAGTGAATTGGTTCAGATACATTGCAAACTTTCAGGACTATCATGGATTGCCAGAGTTCAGAAATGTAGGAAAATTAAAATGAATTAGTATATATGAGTTTGATATTATTTTATGATATATAAATGGGTTTTGTTTTGATATTTTATGCAGGCTGTGGCGAATTTTATGTCGAAAGTGAGAGGGGAAAGAGTGAGATTTGATCCTGACCGTATAGTGATGGGTGGAGGGGCCACCGGAGCAAACGAGCTAATCATGTTCTGTTTGGCTAATCCTGGAGATGCTTTTCTGGTTCCTAGCCCTTATTATCCAGCGTATGTACCCTCACTTTCATCACTTCTGTTTTCATTCAATGAATCACACTGTTTCACACAACCTTAAAAGTGGACAAAACTTTAAGCAACCACAAAGCGTCATAACTATTTTTGTCTTTACCCTTCTTTTAACAAGTTCAGATTTTTTTTTTTTTACTGAGTATCAAAAATATATTATCTTTTAAAACTTTTTAAAACGTTAAAATTAGTAATCAGTATATTATAAAAAAAAAAACTTAACAGAGAATCAAAATTCTCTTTCAACTGCTCCTCACAATCATTATCCAACAAATTTTTTAAAATTATTAATATTTTTATCTTTTTTTTTAAAACTAGTTTTCAATTCATAAAAAAAAAATGAGCATTCAAAATACAACAATGATATATTAGTGTCCTAAAGGAAAGGACAAAGACATCATCAAATGTGTTTCATTCTTTCTAACCTAATATTATATTACCAACCGGTAGTTTTCTGTTTGAAATAATAAATTAATTAAATTTTTTTTTATGAAATCTATAATTTGGGATTTGGCCTAATAACTTAAATTTGCATTAGACTTACCACCATACAATCCCTAATCTTTTAGTTTAAAACTAAAAAACTAAAAAATGTGAAAAACTCACTTCTTCGTCATCAATATCGGACTTACGTGATCAACATTTGGTCTACCACCATGATATCCAACATCATTCGACCTGTATACCATTTGGTTCAATGAGTTAGGTCAAGGTTTGCTATTTAAAAAACAATAAATCTAAGTGTCCCGTAACACTTGTTAAAAAATACAAACAACCTGTTAAGAGTTGGATTTAAAATAAGCAAGTTGTTTTCACACACAATTGGTCATTATCAATATCTTTCGCTAATTTTAAAAGACAAACTACACGTACGCTTGATCGTGAAACAGTCTTTTTTTAACAGAATAAAACTCAGAATTCTTATTAGTTTATAAATTAAAGAAAAAGAAATATTTTAATTAAATTTCTGAATCGTAAAAGGTTTTTTATGACCGTGGAGAAAATTCCAATAAGATTAAATGACCGCAGGTACAGCGGTTAACATTTGTAGGCTGCTATATGTACAAAAGGTGAGTAGTCAACGACACATGTGTTATGTAAATACAAAATAAGACACTTGATGTTCTTGAGTGGACATTTGCCTTTTGAACTTTGAAACCACCTTAACTCACGGTCACGCATGAAAAATATATTTTCACACCTAACTTTTCTCTTCTTTTTATTAATCAAATATTATAAAAGTGTCAAACAAAAATATAATCAAAATACAGTGTCCAAGTATATCAAGCTCTAAAATTATATTCTCACGCCTAACTTTTCTCTTACTTCCATTTGACTCTTCCTCTATCAAAGAAAATTCACAAGCAACTCAATTTTTCGTTTAAAGAAAATTCACATGACATTGGTTCTTCGCTAGATAAACCCAGAGAATATTATTTATTCTCCCAAGTTTGTAAAGTTAAAGTCTATCGAAAATTAATGTTTCCTAGCCTTTACCATGGAAAAATCTGCAGTCAACTAATTCAAATCTTTATTTTTTCTGACCTCAGAGACCACACAACACTGCAATCGGTCAACAAATTTGAATATAATTTCATATTCATATATATTATAACAAGAAGCGTCAAAGTTAACATATATATATATATATATATATATATATATATATATATATATATATATATATATTTTATTTTTTGTTATGAGAGAAATATGTTTTTTATTTATTATATATATTTCATATTTTTTTATTTTTTATATATGTG